>Ga0210059_1001580_pt1 | contig 34624 bp, 24 predicted proteins | sample Ectturendosymbi2_FD_188042 | JGI IMG/M metagenome (GOLD analysis project Ga0210059, IMG submission 188042) | Ecteinascidia turbinata endosymbiont from Florida, USA - Sample 2 (SPAdes) (version 2) | ecosystem: Host-associated > Tunicates > Ascidians > Unclassified | place: Key West, Florida... | reverse complement strand
ATTGTAGTTAAGAGAAAGCTTGTTGGCTCTCAGCCAGTGGTCAATTTTACATAGTTCAAGGTTAACAGTTGTCTGAAGAACATTAAAAGAGGAATTTGACATATGGAGATTAATATCATCAGCAAACAGAGTAGTATGAAAAGAGGATGCTTTTGTGATATCGTTAATGTAAATAAGGAACAGCAAAGGCAACAAATTCCATTTAAGTCAACAAATTCCATTTAGTAATTGGCACCTAGGGCCAGATAACCTGGAGTCAAAATGGCCTAAAACCTACCCCACTTATCATATCATCCATGAAAAACCTGAAACCCAAAATTTACAAAATTTTTTCATTGCAAACTAGAATACTTGCTGAGTCTTTTAAGGGCTTGAACAGCTCTTTAGCACAATTGCCTGGAGAGTTATGTAGTTGTAAACTGCCATGAGAGTAGTGGCTCACTGCGTGCTTAATGTGTGATTTCGAAGTATGAACATTTTGTACACTGATGCCAAAGGTGTTAATGATTTTTTGTTGTTCTTTTCAATTGTGCACTCTAAATCCTGGTATTTACAAGGGTTAATGGTCTTAAAACCAAAAATATTTATTAAAGATTTTGTGAAATGCGTTTTTTCCAACACAAATTTTTCCTGAAAAAGCAAACGTGAATAACTTTGTTTGAGGTTTTTGGTCACCTGGTACCCATGCAAGTAATCCAAGCTCAGAAACGGGTTTGAAAAAGCTAGCAGGTAAGCGTGAAAGCAAGTGTTAAAAGTATGACCAAAAATCACTAAACATACCCAAGAAATTATCAGAAAATTGCATTTTGTTCAAAAATTTCAAATGCAAAGGTACCTTTTTTACTTGCCAAAAAATCTTACTTAGAAGCATCTGAGGATGAGTTCATTGACTCCCTAATGCATTCAGTTTGGGAATTAGGGCTGAAAATGACCTTGCAAGCCATTCAAATGGCTCAGTGGGCATTAAAGGAATTTTTTTATGACAAACTAACTGATATTTTTTCGTAAAATGCTTGTTGGAAGTTAAACTCCAAGCACTACTTTTGCTTGATTGCCTATTGAGAAAAAAACAATATCTGACTAATAAAATTTTAATTTTTTGCAGATAATTTAATATATCCAGTGTTTATTACGGATACTGATGATGATGCATATGAGCCAATTCCATCTTTGCCTGAACAAGCTCGTCATGGAGTTAATCATCTAATTGAATATTTAACTCCTTTGGTGAGTGGTGATGGTGGACAACCCTTAAAGGGTGAGCCAAGGTTGTTAATGAGTATGGTTTTGTAGCAGCGCATTATATGGTTTGTTGTTATAAAGCCATCGTTTTAAATTGTTTGGTTCAAGATATAACATCACAATGCTGAATTGCTTGTTGCTTAAGGCTAGGCTTTGGTGTGTAATTGTTTTGAGCACAAGTTTCTATGATCCCCATTTTCACTTTAATGTAAGGACGAAGCAAGAGCCAACAGTTAATACTCTATGACATTTACATGGAACTGCATAAAAGATTGTTTGAAGCATTCAATTTTCATGTCACACCTTAAATGCAAGAAAGTATTTTTTTCCATATGAATTTTTCCTTGCAACAGATTTTTTCGACTGAAAAATAATGAAGCCAGACAATTTCAAGTGAACAGACTGATGCCTTGAAAACTTTGAAGCCAAGCCTCAGACAAGCAAATTTTTTAGATTAAGATTTTTGTTTCCAGATCTTGTTTTTGGATTTTAATTCTCTTGTGATCTGTGTTGCAATTATTTATTTGTCGTATTTTTGAAATTTGGGTTTTGATCTGTTTCAGCCTTAGTGTTTGTTATGGTTCTCAATTTAAACAGGTCTTGGTTTTAGTTTTTGTCTTTTTTGGTGGTCTTCAACACGAAACGTTTGTTTTAGACTATATTTCTGGTCGGTTAGTGTTTGCTGATGAAGCTGTTTCCCCTGAAGATAAGTTTATAGCCTTTCTTATCTTTTTCATATGCTGTGTGTCTTTGTAATGATCTTTCCATACTTCAGCTGTGTTGGTGTTTGGTGTTCCAACCAAGATCGTGAAAGATTTCCGAGGAAGTCATGCTGATGATCCAGATGGTCCAGTTATTCGTGGAATACAAAAACTAAGGATAAACTTTCCAGATTTGCTGATTGCTGCTGATGTTTGCATGTGTGCTTACACAGGTAATTCCTTATGCTGTTGTGAACACTGATTGTTTGATTGATTTCAAAACAGAATGAGTGTAACATTTGTTTCAAGAACTTTCACATATTATGTAAGCACAACAGGGGGAGGGGTTGCTGAGATGATTACATAATCAATTTTTCCTAATATTTTGACTTGCTAGTTTTGTTTGTTACAGTGTAGCATCACAGAAATAAAACGGGACGTAGTACTAAAACTACTTGTGCTGTGTGTTTTGGAGGGTCAATGAATGGCATTTGCTTTGTGCTTACAGATGGTAGAGGGGGTGTTAAGAAACTTAAAAATTGCTTGTGTATTATGTGAATGCTCCCCTCAGATTTTGTATGATAATAAAAGTTGAGTGCTATTAAATTACAGTCAGTTCGGCTTATAAACATGGTGTTTGCATTTAGTGTCTCGTGATGTGAGCATTACTTATGGTAGTTGAGAAATATGTCTAGAAAAAAGTTTCAATTGTTTGTTAATGGATTGTCAGGACTAAGTGCGAAAAACATGCAGGCAAACTTACTTCTTAGCACAGTTTTTTTAGCATATAAGAATTTTTACATGCACATGCGTGAGTACTAGGCAGGTAAAGAAATTAACGATGAATGTCAAAGTACAGGTATCAAATACCTTCTTCAAAAACAGTTAATTGCTCTGAAAAAGCAATTTTTGTAAACCGAGGAAATTCTGTATGCACTACTGCAGTGGTTCTTAACCTGGGGGTAAATTTCATCTTCCAAAGGGGCAAATTTATTGAACCAGAAATTGCAGCAAATGAGCAAATGTAAATTTTTATAAATCATTCTACACTGTAAGCGTTTGTTGATTTCGTATTTTTAATAAATGAGCACCATTGAGTGTATTGGGGTTAACTCTGGTAATCTTGTTTGATAAAAGGGTAAAATATTTAAAAAGGTTAAGAACCACTGCACTAGTGGTAATGATTCCAGCAGCAATGTGTTGCTGGTGAATGACCGAAGCTGTGGTAACAGCTTAGTTAATGATGACTGGGTTGTGAGGGAATGAACTGCACACAGCTGGACTTACTGTCACAACTCCTTTTGTGTTACTGCACGCAGAACATGGACACTGCGGAATCCTCGACAAAAATGGAAAGATTGATAATGCTCCAAGCATTAAAAGGCTCGCGGATATTGCCGTGAGCTACGCCCAAGCCGGTGCGCATGTCATTGCTCCAAGCGACATGATGGACAATAGAGTAAAAGCAATAAAAGAAGCCTTGCGTGCCGCTGGTTGGTGTTGTGAATGTGCTAAGACTTTCGGGTTGAGTTTTGCAGTAAAAGTGCGTTGTACTCGACTTCTGCCACGTTGTGCTTTGTTTCGAGACCTCTTGGCTTGGAGAAAGCTATGACACTAACAATTCCACATGCTAATAATGACCTTCAGTAACAAGTGTGATGTAATGCAGGCTTGTCAAGCCAAACGACTGTCTTAAGCTACAGCGCCAAATTCTCTTCATGCTTTTACGGTCCGTTTCGAGACGCAGCTCAATCGGCACCGGCGTTTGGAGATCGCAAGTGTTACCAACTTCCACCTGGTGCAAAAGGACTGGCTTTGCGAGCTGCAGCCAGGGATGCTGATGAAGGTGTGTTCCAAAGGTTTTCGCTAACATCTAGCTACTCATTTCGTGGGTTATGACGTGTCCTGATGCGTGGAAACTGTTTTACCGTAACTATGGGTTTATACGTAATCTGTTTGTCCGAGATAAGCCAAACATTGCTTTAGTTTCGTTTAGATAGTGAGTAGACTCATCTTTTTCGGATTCTTTGTCACTTTTTACGATTGCTGTCGATGGATATTGAGGTGTTTTTTAACCAAGTTTAACATCTATGCCTGCTTATGGGTTCCAGGGGTGGATCCAGCTAAACGCTAAGGGGAGGTAGATTTCAGTAATATTTAGTAATTGTCCAGCGAAATACAGAAATTCGTGCATTGAATTGTAGATTGGCGTGCTGGTCGTCCAACGCCGCCAACAACATATAAGCTGCAATATTTACAAAATATTTTTTTTGTCATCAGAATACGCCACAACTGTAGGAATTTATCCAGGTCAAACTTGTTCACCCTTTGCTTTTGTGTGATAAGTAGAAAATGGTAGATTAAATCACATGGAGGTCTCCTGGATCTCTTTTGTAACTCACATTTAGTTAAGTAATCAATATTAGAAGTCAAACCAATGCTGGATCTAACGACACTTAGTCGAATAATGGAAATCTTATCCATACCACTGACAACAGAAGCGGAAGTAGAACATTTTCCAGTGTTAACAAAACTATCACCACATCCATGCTTAAACTGTTCTTTCAAAACGCAATTTCTCACTTCACTCAGATACTGTAAAAACCCAAGGTTCCCTGCAATATGCGTCCTTTCATTTTGCTGACAAACTTTCAATGCACCTAAATCACCCATTGTAAGTCTCGTAACGCGTTCGCTCCTGTAGGAAATGTGAAGTAAAATCACAATCCTCCTGTGACGTAACAATAGACGGCAGAATGGCGCCATGTCGCGAACAATGACACAAGTCGAAGACTTGTTCCGAGTTGTCTTCGATATGTTGTTTTCCGAATTGTACAAATTCTTGGTGAATGAAGTTACTTTGCTAGGTTTTACGAGGAACAACGCCCTCTTTCTAGCTCCGCCCCTGATAGGTAATGAATAAATCACGTAAAAAGTGATTATCAAACGTAAGCAAATAATGACTGAAGTACTAGTACATTCGTTCTTTAAAATCTGGTCTTGACTTATTTAAGAAGTGTTCTTTGCAAGTTGTTGACGAATCTTAAGTGGCATTAATCAGCTTGTGTAACCTTGTGCAATAACACATGTTTTGAGGGCGAAACGTCAACGACCGACCGCAAAAGCTTTGAAGAAATTGGGCAGATGTGGTAGAACCAGGTCCGTAACCAGCTTGGGACTCCAGGGGGGCGGAGAGTTTTCTGAGAGGAGCCCACATTTTTAAACTGTTTGCAATAGTTTTAAACAATGTCCAACATGTTTTCCAAGGGGAAGAAGCCGCCCTAGTTACGGGCCTGGGTAGAACGTCGAGAAAGTTTAAACACATACCAAAAACTCCACGAAAGCATGATCACATTTGTAACTTTACTCATTATATGTGGAAATATTTACGCTTGAAATGCCTTTTGCTGTAATTATATTAAAACATAACTAGTCACAATCACGTTTGCGTTTGGATAATAAAAAAGGGCAAGCTTTTTTGCTATGACATTTCTCATGCCTTGCTTCACGCTTTGAATTGCTCAAAGACGACGATTTCTGGTAACTGCAAGGCTGGGTCCTTAGGACTCGTAAACAAATGGACTGCCCAATTTTTTTGGTTTGTGGTTTCGTGCTTTAAGGTGAGCGAAATTCATGTCAGACGAACAGTGCATGTCGTCACACCCTAAGTAATTAGTCATTTTGTGCGACTGAAAGAGCGATTACCAAATTTGAGTCAGTTGTGGAAAACTAATCAGTAATGGGTTTTCTCATAACAGGTTTTTTTTAAGGAAAATGTTAGGTACCCAGTATGGACCTGTAGGGACCCGATTTTCTCTGATTTTAGGGACCCGATGATAATTTTATCTGATTCTAGGGACCCGAATCGGGTCCTTAAAACGCCTTAACTGAAACCCTGTTTATAAAGTACATGAGGCGAACGGCAACCTGCTGTTAAGTTTTCCCCAAGTTCAAAATGTTTTAACCCAGCAATAAATTGCAGGCTTGGGTTTGCAATTGAAAAAAATTATGGCACGTACTCACAATCTTTTCCGCAGTTGTTGTTTCTATTTGCGCAATGTGCATTTGGGAATTTATTGGATGGTGTTTTTAATATCGTTTTTTTTTATAAGTTGGCGAAACTCTATTCTCGTGTGTAGGTGCTGACATGTTGATGGTCAAGCCTGGCATGCCGTACCTTGACATCGTTTGTCAGATCAAGCAAAACCACCCCCACTTGCCGCTTGCTGTGTATCACGTTTCCGGCGAGTATTCGTCACTTTGGTTTGGAGCCCAAAATGGAGCCCTGGACCTAAAATCTGCCGTCATGGAAAGTTTCACTGCGCTGAGGAGAGCGGGCGCAGATGTGATTATCACGTACTTCGCTCCGGCAGTACTGAAGTGGCAGAAGTCGTAGGTCGCGCTCGTTTTTATTTTTCCTGATCAACATCCGTGGAGGGCGCTCGAGATCAACGTGAGTTGAGCACTCTGTTGTCTCGGGCAAAATCTGCCCGAACTGATGCACCAAGTCGTGTGCTCTATTTTTCTCTGGTTGCTTGTCACAAAACATTTATGTCGTGGTGATCTTTGAATTATGCAAAGACTAATGCGTGTTTTACTGAATTTCGTGCAATTTGACGTCTGCTTGACGGTGTATACAGCGTCACTAAATGTGCTTCGCGATTTTGAACGATTTGTTTCAGACATGAACCGTAAGAAGTTTTCGCGCGTGGAACAGTGCGATGACCTTTCATGACGAGATTGGTGAGAACAGTGACCGTGAAAGAGCATTGGTATCGTTGCACAATCATTGGCGAGAAAAAGCTTCGCTGCGCAAAGTCACTCGGTGCTATTTCTTATTTTGAATCTATTCTAAAAGCGTACGACCGCGGAACCGGGAAATAAACCGCTTTCTGTGCAATGTACGAATCAAGACATGTTTTATTGGAACATCGGAATGCGATGAGGTTCGCTGCATTTCGGGCGTTATGTCAACCCTGGTCACTGCCCGTCAAAGAAGAGCAATAATGGTTTGCGTGTGTTCATAGATAATAACCAGCTCATTTCCTGTACATGTTTTCAGTGTTGTCGTCGTGACTGGGCAGTAGTGCTTGCACTTGATATCGCGCTGGAAAGTTGCGCTCAAACTTGTTTCTACTGTACATACTGTGCGATTACCCTAGAGCGCGAAATGGACACTCGCTGATTGCAGCTAAGGGAGCGTTTACACATTACGTAAGCACAGGAGGGGGTCGGTGATGTTTTCAAGTGCTTACGGTGGTTTCTTTTGGGGGGTTGCTGAGATGATTACATTTTTCCTGGTTTTGTCTGCAAGCGAGTAATACCACAGCACACTGCTTTAACATGTCCACAGCTACTTGAAATATAACCTCGATGCTGTACTAAAGCCACTTGTGTTGTGTGTTTGGACGGAGTCAACGAATGTGTACGTACTTACGGGCTGACTTCTTTCTGCTTACGGTTGCGTACAGATGGGGTAGTGAGGTTAAAAAATTGCTAATGCAATATGTGAACGCTCCCTTACAGGTCAGCTGGATTTCGAAATGAACGTCGTCGAATGGCCGATCGAAGCGGTGTAGGCTGCAGTCAACCACCAAATTTAATTGCTTAAGATACCAGCTGCCGATGACTTTTGCGATCACAACCAGAACAGGTTCGGTTGCTATAGCGGCTCTCTGCGGATGAGTAACAGAAATGAGGAAAATCCACCTGCCATCGCAACTGGCACTGAAACAACTCTTGAGGCGAAAGGTGCTCGAACGAGTGTCGTTTTACGTCAGGGGTCGGCAATCCTCTGGTAAATGCGTGCCGATTTTAGGATCCAAACCATGCAGTGTACCAACTACATCCGTATTTTTGTACAGGTCAAGGATACCTTTTGTGAATTATTACAAAATTAATATGTAAAACTTGGAGCTTCTGTGTGGCACGCGTGCCGCAGGTTGCCGACCCGTGTTTTACGTATTCACGATCTATCATTTCGGACCAGCTGTGCTGCAACCAGGGCTATGGAGCTGAAACTCAAATTTCCGGCTCCAACATCCAGAAGTTTTCCGCTCCGGCTCCAAAACGATGTGGTCCATTGAAAATTAAGTCTTTGTATTATTTATAAAACTCGCTTGCCACACAAATTGTGGAACCGGAACCCAAACTTCAGGCTCCGGCTACACAGCCCTGACTGCAACTCCGTCGTGATTTACGATGAAAGAGCGCCAGACGTTAGTGCTAGGCGCTCATTAAGTACATATTGGGCTTTCCTGCGTACTTGTTATCCGGTATTGAGATAGCCAAAAGGGGCAATGATGGTTGGTGAAATACTGTAAGTGCAGTAGCATGCTCTGAACAAACTCGAGATGTAAAGGCAAAAATCGATTTTTAGCACTGCGAGTTGAACTACACTGCAACATGCATTTCTACTCGTACCTTGGCACCGGTGAACAGCCACTGCGAAAGGTCAATTCTTTAACATTGAGACCTCAATGAAATTGGTATAGCTAGGTTTCCTGCTGAGGCAATGAACCAAAACGAGTTCTGGACAAGATTGTCACTGCATACGTTTCTCTGATGGTGGGGCGCGCACTTGCTAATTTTATGGTTCTGCGCCAAAAGCGCAGCCTTCGTATTTCGTCTGTCCAAAGTCACAATGTGACTTCAGCGTGTCGCTCTAAACCTGGAAAAGTTGACTGCTGGACAGTTTGCGACAAAAAATTGCCTAAAGTTGTGTGTGTGTGCTAAGTAGACCGTTTTTGTTTCGCATGCCACGACGCTGGGCAAGTCTGCCTGTTAAAAGAAGCCGACTTTCACACGGGATTAAAATACGTTGAGTGGCGTTCAATGCAAGCGCATCGCCAGGTTTTGTGTGCTGGAGGGGTCGAACAGAAAAATAGGGGACGACATTCATTAGTGCAATACAGCACTATACGTTGTACTGGAACAAAAATTGTACGGATATTTCCCAGTGTTTATCCAAGGATGATTCCAGATTCAGCGAATGCCTCAAAAAACGTCATCACTAGATCAGATTGCCAAACTATGCCATACTTCGAAAGATTTCAAAGAATGTAAAAATAAACGCCCAGAAACTTCCATAATAAATATCCACGTGGGAGTCACTAATCCAGGGGTTCCCAACCTGGGGTACATTTGCTTAGGGGGTATATTTAAGGTTAGCAATAGAAGAGAAAAATATATTTACATACCATTTCTTTCCAAATATTTATGCGTATATCAGTGAATGATACATTTAAAAATTCTTATATGCTTATTGTCAAATACATCTATGAATAATCATGACAAAATATTTAGTCATGAGAAATTTTAGGGGTACGTGTTCATCTGTCGAAATGCTGAAGGGGTACATGTTAATCTGTCAGAATGCTGATGGGGTACATGGTAAGAGGAAGGTTGGGAACCCCTGCACTAATCGCATGAGCCTCTCACCACTAGAGGCTCCCGAGTAGAACTCAGAATTTTTTAACGTATACAAACGTGTTGAATGAGTATTACCACCCGGGTTAGCATCTACGATTAAACATCAAATAAAGCGAGCTCGATTGATATTTATTAACATATTAGGCTGTAACCTAGTAATGCTCGTACTTTGGCTTTACTGATTATTTTAAGCCTAATCGCAAAATTTCGTTGTAACTAATTGTTCTAATTCCAACTAAATTTTTTGTGCCATGTTGGAGGGTAAAACACAGAAGGTGGATGCGCAACTCCTTCGCTCTTACGTTTTTTTTATTTTCGCTCAGAAACAAACTGTTGTCAAGAAAGCTTAGCTTGGAGCGGTAAAGCACCTCTTTGCTCGTAACTGCCAGATGAATAGAGCGTGTAGTGGTAAAACGCACTTGTTCTATGTAACGATAGTTAAATGGAGTAGCAAATTGATTTATGATAATTTTTGACATTTGCCTCGATCATCACAATTTAAATCACTGTTTCCATATTAGCATCGTTATCTGCTTAGGATCTCCATTACTCTGTCTTCATGTCGAACCACGTAAAGCAAGCTGTCCTACGTCTTTACAGAATAACATCGTTTTTGACCTGATAAAATCAATAAGAAATTACGACAATCGTTGCGCGTATCAGTGCATCTCCAGCTGTGAGGCTACAAAACAACTCTTCGCGAAAAACTTAAAATCGGTCAAAATTTCGTAGATCAATGTTCCGGAGTACACGATTTTCACAGAAACGACAATGAGACGTTATTGCTTGACCGAAAAAATGAAGGAGTTCCATGTCGTACGGTGCAATAACGCTTGAAAGCTCACACCTCGCGAGGACAACTTGCTGTCGTTAAAGCCGAGTCACATTTTAAGAATAGGAGTCAGGAGTACTAGTGAATAAATTATCTCCCAATGCCATCTGAGGAGCAAGAGAGAAAAAAACAAACTGCAGTAGAGTGGTTGTCACACCAATGACACATAACAGTTGGGAAAAGTTGATTACAAACTTTCTCTGAAGCAACAGATGGCAAAACGCTCCAACTTGCCAATGTCGAGTTTCCATTTTCGACACAAAAAATTTTCGCAGTGTGACGTGTGCTCCTTGATTAGTTAAGTACTGCGCACGAATTTCGACACATTCAAGCTTTTGTTTCCATCGCAACCATCCAACTTACGACGCTGCGAAAACAGAGTTCAAGCATTTCTTTAACGCTTGTGTAAGCTCGCGTCATTTCACTTTGCTACGGCCGACTACCCATGGGGCGGGATCTGTTTATTGATCAGTGATCACTGGCGTGAGTTCGATTCTTCGCGGGACTTTGCTGTGTTCCGACGTCACCTTCATCACGGTCGGCTTCGGAGACTGTGACGATTTGAGAGGAAACGTCGCCTCCGAAGGCTTCGGCTGCGTCTGGAGAGTTGTTAGCGCAATGCGACGAGGTTTGAGTTCGCTGCATTAACAAACGCGATCATCGGTAATGCGCTGGCGTTGTCCGGAAGCCTGAACAGCTTTTTTAATGTTTCGCCCGTCAGTAGCGTTTTCATTTTAATTTTGATTCGCAAAAGCATTGACAACAAAAATCTCAGCCTTTTCCCGACTTTCCACTGATTACGGTACCAAGTAACAACGTTTGGATTGTTCTGCTGCATACGATCGAAAGCGACCGCGATCGCTTGCCGATAGGGTGCATGTTCGAATTTGAACTTTTGCTACTACTGAGTCCAATGCGCACAAAGCCATGTCTTCTGCTGCTTCTTAGCGTTAAGCACGAAATGCAGAAGCCACCAGGGCGTTTTACAGAGAAAAGTGTGTTTACCTAACTTATTTCAGTAGGCGCAGATTAACGTGTTTTATACCTGGTACGCATCAACAACGATTGCAAGGCAAAATATTTCGTGTGGCGGAACATGCTATTCAACAAAATACCAATCGACTGGAGTAATTGCACAGTTTAGTTGTGCTTTTGAATCACTCTACCTCTCAACCTTCATTGCGGGCGAAGCTGTGATGTCCATTTGTTTACTCTCCTGTAAATAAGAACATTTAAATGTCAACGGCCTACGAGGTTCTCAAACGCAACCGTTGCAAACGATTGTGCGCAACAATTAAAGGGCCCAGTCAAATTAACGTACTGTATGATCCTCTAAAAAAGGGGTCGGCAACCTACGGCCCGCGGGGCGGATGCGGCCCGTCAAGCAAAATCAATCGGCCCGTAGACCCATCACAAATTGTAGTATCTGTATGACCCGCCTAGTGGTTTTATACCTTATGAATCTGCCCTCCTTGTGTTGCATACTTATGAGAAACCGCACGGTGCAATACATGTACCTATGTCGTAACTTTCGTTTTCTTTATGAATTGTGAAAATCAGGAGTTAGTATGATTATAATTCCATAAATTCCGAAGTTTTAACAACATCATAAACAGCAAAAGGAACGGAATTGTTCGTGGAGAATTAGTACGGCCCGTCATACCTTGCAGAGTATGTTTTGGCCCGCGACTAGGGAAAGGTTGCCGAACCCTGCTCTAAGATATAGCACACCCAACGTCACTATTCTAGAAGTCCGTTCATTGTATGGGATGTTATGGCTGCGCTCAAACACCTAGAGGTTTTCTGTGCGGTTATGTTGTCTCCAGACACTTGCACCAGACGCGTGCGCTGGTTGTGCCTGCGCGGGCCAGGCAGACAGGAACGGGAGTTGGGTAACATTGCTGTCATCTTGCCGAAGATGCTCCTCGGCGTGCTGGTGTGGCTTAACAAAAATTAAATTGAGGAATTGTCAAGCAGCCACAAAAAGGTTTTGTGGTAAAGCACTGGCAGCATGACATCTGCAATCAAAATTGCTGCTATATAGCAGAACTTCAAATTGTATGAAAAAATATGTGGGCAGAATTTGCTTAGCCTTAGACCATGGTTTCCTAACCTTTCTTACTCCTGCACCCCTAAAAATTTGTTCTGACCTCGTACCCCTTACAGTTTATGATAAGAACTAGCTTTCAAGACTTAAGGAATTCATATTTTTTAACGTGTAAAAGAAATCAAACATTGACAAGAAAGGATGACACAGATTAACATTTGAATATACTCTACGAAGAATAATCCCGTGCTTCAAATGTGTACAAAATAATAAAATCTAAAGGCTTGACTTTCAAAAGTTTGCGGATGTATTTCAGTTCAATGCCTCTTTTGTTCTTGTTTCTTGCTTATGAGTTTTCAAAACGTCGATCTTCGCAGTTTCGCAGTCTTGGAAACATAACCATAACCATAACCAAGGACAAATACTCTTCCGACGTTTTACTCTCGAACTGCATTTTAAGAGAACGATTTGAACGCAGTTGAAGTCGCCGGCCAGTTGTAAATACGCAGATCAATTTCCTGTCATTAAGACGGACGCTTCTCGCGCCCCCTGGAATGTCTCTCACCCCTGGTTGGGAACCATTGGCTTAGACGGAAACGTAAGGGTTTAGAAACCGGCAGGCCGAATACACCAAGGTTTTTGCTGAAAAACCAACAAGCAAAAACATGTTTTGCTTAAAAGGAAGCCGTTTATGACGACAGGCAAAGATGTTTAGATCGCCAAAAGGATATGCACACCTGGTTTACTGAAGAAGAGGAAGTGTGTTTCGCTGGTTCACTGATTTCCATATGTTCCACATTATTTCGTACTGGAATACGGTCTGTTTTTGGAGTATCTTCGGGTTGTAATGTTGGAACTTCAGGCTTCGTTAGCGAGTCAAGCTTTTGCGCAACACACGCTTCCGGAAGTTTTACATTTTCTTTGTTTGCAGCGGCATTTACTGGATTGTAAATCTCCCCCAGTTCTCCGGCCTCGAATTGGATCAGAGAGCAGAAGCCGTCGCGCGACGACACAGACAAAAAGCTGCCGTCCGAACTCCTAAAGTTAGTCCGTTGTTTGTAAGAAATTCACGGAAAACAAACAGCAAAAGCAGATAAATGCCGCTGGATCGAAGCGCAAGCGTTCAACCGGACGCCGGAATGCGACAGTATTATAGGAAGTTTGTCAGATCCCATATTTTATACTCAGTCATTCTCAGCCAGCACTGGCTCAATTTCGCTTACCAGCTCATGTCGGTGATAGACGCGTAATGTATATTGGATGTCAGTGCAAACGGCGAAGTGTGTTGGGTATCGTACAGCAGAATGGTGTCGCATGATGCCACGGCAAAAATATTTCGGTAGTCCAGCTTGAAACAACCTGAAGGAAACAATTCAGGCCGTTGCAAACATCACCCTCAACAAACCGTTGGTGAACGTGAGGCTATTGGCGGTTGGAGCTATGACGACACATCTTCGTACGATGGCGACCTACACACGACAGCGCATAGGGAGGTAGAAGTCACACAGCAACCGAAGACTTGACGCATGGAGTCGTCAATCTTGAGCTTCGGCCGTGAGTTTCGCTAAATTGACCGTTATGGAAATCTTAAGAAGTTCTAAGAAATAGTGGCAAACGAAAATTTTCGAGAAATGCCAGAAAGATCCGGTAAATGTTGGCAAGCAAAAGTCATTCATACGATTCGATGAAAACATCGTTCGGATGTGTCTGAAAATTCATCATATCAAATATTTCAACAATCAAGTTAGCCTACAAAATAAATTTTCTGCTCGAAAATTTCAATATCTAACCAAAACATGTTGTCCAGTAGCACTTACTTCTCTATAAACGCATTGTTACATTTTTCAACATTTAGCAAGCTTGTAAGTTGTAACCACAAAATAAATGTGACATCGTGACACTTCAGACTCATAAAAATCGGCTAAAACCGTCTCACAAACACAGGATTTCTACAATGGCGTGCAGAGGTCTGGTAATGCCCGGGACGACCGCTTGATTGTACACTTTTTTCAATTCTAGTATTGAGGAGTGGCGTATGGTGGTCATTGTCGCTGGATATACACTATCTGTGACGCCACAATATGACGTTATATTCACGTTTGCAAACCGGAGTTTTGGCGAAGGTTGTTCATACAACATGCATATTATTCTACACGCACTCTCCTGTCTCCTTACTCGTTGTTGTACCGTGTGTCATTGTAATGAACATAAATTATAAACCGCTCCAAGTTAGGAGACCGGAGCAAAAAACAGCACTCAACGCTAAGACAGAACAATTCACAACTGGAAAAATATCCGGAAACGCGTTAAAACAGTGGAGTAGAACAAACTCAACGCTACGACATGGCAGTTCACAATTGCAAAAACATCAGGCTGCGCGGATGTCTCGTCGAATAGCAGTCGAGCAGAGAAGGTATGCGGTTGGGATGGCCGACACCCAGGGCCAGGGTTAACAGTTTGAATCTTGCTGAACTACACAAAACTTGAGAATGAGCAGAAAGTACTTTACTTTTTTATTATCTGGCTGTTATATGCACAACTACTGGGGGGCAGAACAGATACGGGCTTGTGTGAGCCGTTATATCAATCAACCTGAACTACCAATTAATGACGAAACTCGAAATGATGCGCATATTGCAAGCGCAGGTGTGCGGCTGTATTAGCGCACACCCAGGATAGCCACGTCAAAAAACGAAACGAGAAACTATAGTGATGCATCAAAAAGTCAGCTAAAGCAAGGTGAATAGAACAGTTTTGAAATTTGGCTCAGGAAATCAATTACACGTCCGTAATTATCTTTCAACCTGTTTTTGTGATTTTCGCTTGATCGCACTATCTGGAAGTCACGACACTATCAGTTTGATTCGGTGTGCGCCGCACACCTAGAGCAGTGCTCTTCAACCTTTTTGTCATCGTGGAACCCCTGATATACTTTCGCGTTTGTCATGGAACCCCATTAACAAAAATTCAAAAACACGAATTACTTGTAAGAAAATATGTTTTGTTGTTAGACACTTCAACAAATTAACAGTTATTACAAAAGTTAAAAAACAAGCAATTTAAAGACTCGGTTGTTCTTGCATTTCCTGAACGTAGCTGCTACATTCAGAATTTGGTGATCCGGCAAAAAAAACCCGTATCTCAAATGCGTGTGGTCCCATTTTCTAACTTTGGCGATTGAATTACAGTTGGTCCGTTTCGGATTAGGTGCCTCTTTTACATTTGAACTATATTGCTCATTACCTTCCACACTTCCGCTTTTGTTATTATTTCGCTTTGCATAAGAAAATACGCTGTTTTGCTTCATCTGGCTTGACTAAATAGTAAAAAGTTTGGTTTCACGATGTTTTTACATTATTCCCATAAAGTTTGAACAGCAGCTCTAGTGTTAGATTCCGTTTACTCTCTACTAGACTCAGGCTGAGTCTACTTTCTACTCAGTCTACTCTATTGTGCACTGTAAATTGGCAAGATCGTATAGGTATGATGCAACAATCACGTACTTCTTAACTGCACAACAATGAACAGTAAGTGACGCAACAACTATCAATATTTCTTTTTCGGCTAACTGCACATAAATAACTGGCCTACTTGGGAGTCTGAATACGGCACAGTGATTTGAAAAATTTCGTAATGACGCATCAGCATGCTGAAGCAAGAAATCATTTCCCCTAAATGAAACTAGGAACCCTTAAAACGCGCGGAACCCCACTACATGTTTTGCGGAACCCCTGTTGAAGAGCACTGACCTAGAGTACAGGTCCCTGATTGAAGAACGTGAGAATCACTGGCATTTGAATACGTAAAAACTGGTGTTGACAAAAAAACAAGTTTCGAAAAATTAAATCCATGCAGCATGTGTTAGTAGCCTTACAATAGGAAAAATCATCTGCTTGTAGCATTTCAATTTTTTACAATTTCACTCTATGGATGCCCGGGACCGCCACCCTGTTCGCCCCCGCCCTCTGCACGCCACTGCATGTCAAACACATTTCTGTAAACACAATCGGGAGTTTACTTGATCCATCGACGCCTTTTCTGAGCGAGAAAAGAACAGGACAACACGCAACGATGCTTGCAGGTTCCTTGAGGTTCGGCAGACACGCGACAGGCTTGGAAAGAGAATTTCGTGCAAAAACCATTGCCGCGTTCACCTGCATCAATTCTTTGTTATCACATTTACGGAAATAATACGCGTGTAAACAACGTAACAGAATCCTACGACGATCTACCACCGTAAACTGACTCTAGCATCAGCACGCAAGCGCGCTGCAAGAGACCGCTGAACCAGCTATGTCCAACCGAAATTGCTTGCCGAACTAAAAATGACATATCACTGTCTAAACCAGGACCGCACACTGAACGAGTTACTTTGATCTTAGCAAACTAAATTTAGTTTAAGCTAATGTACTAAAAGCGTTCGAATCCTAACTGCAATGGGAACGACTGTTTGGCACCTTTAATCACTTCGATGTGTGATGCCACAGGCAAGTTTAGTGCCAATGGAACAAGGTTAGAAATCAGAAAACTAAAAATTTCTCCAAAGTGTCAGTGATTGTGAACATATGGAAATCTCCCAGCACGCAGTACAGACGTGATAAGTGACACTGAGGACCACCTACATCAAAAATATCAAATTTAAGATTATCAAAATAAGGATAGGTTATATCAGTATGTAGGCTACTTACACTACAGCGAATACCTAAACTGGGCCGCACAAAACCTTCGACTGGCGGGTTGGACATAGTTGGCGGAGATATTATTTCTGGTTGGAATTGTAAAATGTCTTTATTTCTCTCCCACTTCCAGGTCCTTGTATGACGATGAGTGAATGACGTTATAGTCGGGGCGCTGTAAAAATGTTTTTGCTCCTCTCAGTGCTGATTTTGTACTAACACCTACTCAGTAATGCGCAATGACTAACCATTTTTGTGCTTTTGTATTATTCGAACGTGCTCGTCGTGATATGGAACATGCGTTTACGACAAAATAAATCACACCACCACTAAGAGTGTAATTCGAACTGAGACGTTGTTACCTTTTCACTATGTTTGCTGAGCATAACCGCTACAAGGTACGGCTGGTTTCTGCCTATTTAAATCTTTAATTAACATTTCATAGCAACTGATGATACATTCGCCTCTTACTGGTGGTTCCAGACAATTAGTGGACTTACGCATCATTAATGAGTTCACCGACTCTTTAAATATTTTCTAAAAACTGTAACCGAATCATTATCAGGCATTTTTGGGAACATGTCAAACATACACGTGAAAAAATTCGATCTCCACGAAAGCCGTTCACTCGAATCAAATAATTCCGAAACGATTCGTAGGGTAGAGAAGCGTTGGGCGGTTGACATGACGCCATATCGCAGAGTACCTCCGAAAACTAACGCATTCGGGGATATTTTTGCGAGCATTATGCAATGGATGGAGCAGATATACGAGTACGTTCGTGCGAGACCTTTTTTCTTTGCAACTGATGTTCTCGTTTTCTGCAAACATGAGCTCTCCGCAAGGTAGGTTTTGGTTATTCGGAGAACAGAATTAATCAGAAAAGTTCTTGACGGTATTTCATCTTCTGATATCCATTTTCTAATCTAGAGCGTTTGCCTCAGACAGCACAAAATCCAAAGCAATAGCTCAGATTAAAGAAATTTTCGTTCTGGCAGTTAATAAACAACACTTCGAGTTTGTTCCAACCTGTTGTGTGCTGCCGTTACCCTCATCCACTTGCAAACATCCGGCTGGAGTAATCAGCAGCTTTCCATCTACGCTGAAATTCAACCTAAAAAAGGAAATATCCTGGGATACAAGCTGGACTGCACAGAAGCCGCAGAGACACGATCTTCAAAAATGTGAAGAACCCTACGAGTCCAGATCTTATTCCGCTGTGATCTACTGTAGTACAACGTACTCTTACTCTGTCGAAAGGAATCCTTCCAGTTCCACAACATGGAATCAAACGTTGTTTACTGAGACACTATGATGTCTATTGCATCATTAGTTAAAAGGCATTGCAAATGCACTACAGACGGATTTCTTCCCGCGAAAAAGAAAAATCACCATCTTCACTCTTTACCACTGCGCAATTGTGCAACTGAAGACGACGTGGACGCACACAGGACCAGTCAATGCACAACTTCCTGAACTTCAATTTAGTTGAAAGCTGCAAAATCTCAGAGCAAAACAACGTTTCTCCACGTATTCTGGTAAAAGCAACATCTGGCGCATAGTTTTTAAATAAAACTTCACCACACAACACAGTTAGCAGATGACAGAAGTGGAACAAAAAAACTTCACAGGCACCAGGCTTTCGGCCCCCAACACGAATGGGTTATAATAAGAGCACTGCACTTTTATCTTGACAGCAGACACAAGAACGTTGCGGATCCAACCACGTATTCCGATTATGTATTTGGAGAAGGTTATACTCACGAAGTCGCTACTAGAACGCATATCAGTCTCGCGCATTTTGCTCAAACTGTTGGAAGTCTGCCTGTAAGCGATCCAAGTTTCGCAAACACAGCAACTCGTGCATAGAAAAAATACCTTCTTCGAACCACAGTTTCGTCATGAAATATTCTCTGCAGTTTCTGGTTTTGTGTTTCTGCATTGGGCTGGTCTTTGCTCGTGTAAGGCTGGTTCATCTTTGACACACAGTGAAGCAATTTCTTGGATTGCAGGTTGTAGATACGTAGCGCCCTGCGTTTTCAATGGACGACATTTTAATACAGGGTGACCACCAACAACAGGACATATAATTGTCGTGGGTGTTTTTTGGGATCTACGAAAGCCATTACGCGATCTACCAACGGCGAACCGTTAGTGTTCAGCACTTTCATAAAAAAAATAGTACGGATGGAGATCAATGCAGAACTGTTTTTAATCTAGGTAAGTCAATCAACACCTAAAATTAATATCAAAATGTCTTCTTCAAATCGCAGAAACCCATGCCTTCTTGCGTTTGTTTCAAATTTTGATTTGGCGACACTCTATTGATAGGGTATCATGAAGCTAAGCAAATAGTGTATTCACAATCGATATTTAGCATTCAAACAATAAGAACGGCCAAAGCAATCGAAGTAGTGACATACAGTAGATTACAAACATTATTTTGATCTACAATTTCATCAGTGAGTACGAAACCGAGCAGTAACACAGTTGAGACACGCTTTTGAGCACAGTAAGGAGAATCGCACTGCAACCGAGTTCCAGCGCATTAAATCCAAAGGTCTTCTCACATTATAGAATACAAACGTTTTCACTTGCCTATCGCAGCTCATTGTGGCGACATACTGACCAAGTGGGTCCAAAGCCACACCATTCACGAAATGTTTAGCGTCAGTAAACACAGCCATCTTTTGACCTTTCTCTACGTCCCAGAGTATGGCTGTGTGATCGACTGATCCAGACACCAGCATTTGGTCATCGCGAGACCAGGATAAATCATTCACATCTTCGAGATGTCCTCTGCAAGCACATGTCTATGGGCTACAAAAATACTTACACTTTAAAAACAAAAAGGACAGGCATACCGATTTTAAAAAACTAATCACTGTCACTTAAACGCCAGTTTACTTTATGTTAACATATTTTCCATGCTAGTTTAATGCAATATTGAACGCAAAAACATCATTGAAATATATGTTTTTGTTGCAAAATATCAGAAGTATATCACATCTTTTAATCAGGGTTGATAAAAATCATGAATTTTTTTAAAAAATCAAAAAAATCGGATTTTTTTAATTTCAATCAGATTTTTTTGATTTTATGATTTTTTTTATTTAATGTGTAGAGTGTGGCCACCTAACAAGTAGTAATTTTTCATTTTAAAGAGTTTGTTTCAATACAAATTTTTGTGCGGTGTTTCTTCTAATACAGCAACTAGAATTCAGCTGAACTCTTATTCAAAGTTCGAACTTAATTTGCACTTATGCATCACACTGAAAGCAGATCAGTTCATAACCCGAGTACCGGTGTACAAAGTTAAACAAATTGGAGTGACAATACCCAAACCATCAGTTTATCAACTTCATTAACACTTATGGCATCTTACATCTTAAGAAGCTTGTACAAAAATACAAGCTTGCCAGCCTTTTTCGTGTGAAGTCTATTGTTAAAATTGATTATCGTAACGCAGTTTTCACTGGTTCAGCTTCTGCAGAAGTATAACTTACATGCATAAAATGGTAAAAATCTATAATGAGTGTTATAATGAAGCTTAATCAAAACTATGCTCTAAAAGTCCTATTGCTACAGTCAACAGCCTATATATTTGCTGGAATTTAGATGAAACTTTTACTTTATGCCAGGCCCGTAGCCATGGGAGCATTCAGGGGCAGTGTCCCCAAATTTTTTTGTGCCCAGAAAAGTTTGTTTTAAACATATACCAGGGTTTTTTTAAGGCGTTTTAGGAACCCGATTCGGGTCCCTAGAATCAGAGAAAATTATCAGCAGGTCCCTAGAATCAGAGAAATCGGGTCCCTACAAGTCCATATCTGGTACCTAACATTTTCCTTCAAAAAAAACCCTGCATATACTTTAATAAAAACAAAAATCTTGCCCCCTACAAATTTATTTTGCTCTCCAAGCTTCAAAACCTGGCTACAGGCCTGCTTTATGCTAGCCTATACTTTCAAACTTATAGCATTCTGACAGTTCTAACTTCTGAGTCTGCAAATGTTAGTGATTTCAGTCCACATATCATTTTTGCAGTTAGTTTGCATGGAATCTATGACCTCACAGTTGCTATGATTGATAAAACTTTAATTGCGTTTATAACTTGTGTTGTCATAAGAAGTCTCTACTATTTTTAATAATAAGTGAAACTGATTAGAATACCAATGAAATGTGCCATACAAATCACGGAAAGCTTTAAAACTACATATCATTCTTGCTTGATTTTTTTGATTTTATTACTGATTTAAATAATATGATTTCAATCATTCAACCTTGATTAGAAATAGCTGAATTTTCATTAAATCTTTTTTACGCTTATGCAATATCCCTTAATGCAAATAAGTTTATAGCACCAGTATCATTGTACAAAATGAAATATTCATCAAAATGTCAATACTGAAATTGCCAGTTTACTAATTTAATTGACACTCATGGCTTCATGTATAAAATGTTAAAAACCTGTAATAATAATATATCTGTTTCATGGATCAAAAATATGTTCTATAAATATGTTTACAGACAACAGCCTTCATATTTGATAAAAACTAAATGCAACTTTCACTTTATGCCAGTCTGCACTTTCAAACTTGTGGCATTCGAACAGTTCTGACATCCGAATCTGCAAGGGTTAGTGATTTCAGTCCAACCCAAATGTCATTTCTGCAGTTAGTTGACATAGAATCTGTGACCTCACAGGTACTATGATTGATAAGACTATAAATGGTTTTAACTTGTGTCATCATAAAGAACTCTTTGCCTTCTACACTAATAGTGTATAGGCCTATTAGAACGAAAACCTATTGGAATTCTAATTAAATATGTCACAGACATCACACAAAGCTCTGAAATGATTGATTTTTTGATTTTGACATGATTTTTTCATTGTTTTTTTTATTTTTATTGCTTGGTTTAAATCATGATTTTTATTGCTTGATTTAAATCAATCAACCCTGCTTTTAATAAGTATATCACATATACTACAGATATCATAAGTATATCATATCAATAATACCACAGTAATCTCTATGCAAACTACTTATCAGCCACAAAAAGCAATAATATAAACCACAACACAAAATGTCAACTCAAGCCAAACCTCAAGGTTTTGACAGTGCACCACACTTCTAAATTTTCCCCTTCATTTTCAAAGATGTTTGGAGCCTCCTCCTTTTCACTTAACTTCCACAGCAAAATAATGCTATCTGTTGCCACAAAAAAAACGTTGGCTACTTCTAAACATTAATTGCAGCAATGCATTTACATGCATTAAACCCATGCATGCTGGTCAAAATGTGCAATGGTTTTCTGCAGTCAGTCAGGAAATATCTACATCTGTAAATTGATGTATGTATCCTTTCTAAACTGGCCAGCAGTTATAACTGAAATGCAGACTACTTTACGAAAAGTTGTTTTTCTTACATCAATGGGAAGTGCAGTTGTTTTGAAATGCAATCTCTTGTTATCACCAACACCTTCAACTGATGCATGTAGGTTGATAATACCATCTCTCATTTTCACTCTGTATCACATTTTAAACCTTGAGCAACCTCAACTGATTAGTATTTCTACTGAGTAGAGAATTACTACCTGACAGAGGCAGCTGGATAAATACAGTGAAAACATGGGCAGAATAAGAAAGTAAGGCTTTGGTGTAACAGATTATCTCAAATTTCTGGTAATTACAGTACAGAAGTAACAACAACATTATGAAACATGAGTTATTTGTTTGCATGATTCTGTGTGGCTTGTTGCACCTTTTTTTGAAAACAGCACATCATTTCTTATGGCAGTAAAATTTGCCACTGTTGCTAAAGAAGATAAAGCCAGTAGATCAACCTACATAATGCAAACATTGTACCAAAAATGTAAGCTTTTATTCTTGTAAACCAGGGGTGAAAAAATACAGTCGTGCACTCGCACTGTGCAAGCAAAAAGTTGGGATGCCTGAATGGTTAAAAGAAAATGTTTTTTTACTTTTTATACTTTATGCATATGAATGCTGTATGACAAGGCTTATATGTGTGTGCTACTAAAATTCACAGAAAATTCTGCACCCTTGTAAATAAAATAAAAACAAGTAAGCCCACATTTATGGGCTATTCATTTCAGTTATAAACTCACATAGACCTACACCTTGTTGACCTGACTGCAATATACTGTTATATGTAAAAACAACTCAGGGATGTGCAACATAATAAATGTAATTTAATATAACAATAGACCAATCAGTTACAGACAATTGGTCTATCCTTCCAGATATTTGTCAAAAGTCGACAACTTGGTTTAATCAAAATTTTCTGATAAATTGCGCATAAACAAGGATTACATGCTGGTGCTGGCCTAGCACAATGTGTGAGAAAAATTAAAATCATTACCTTTGCTTGTAACCTGGTAAATGATAATGGCATTCAGATGTGCTCATTTTTAGATAAGGCTATTTTTGAAATTTTAGCTCACTACTTTTTTTACCATTTGGTCCACAATGCCTCATACCTACTGTAGTATCCTGTGGGCATTTAACAACTTACACCAGCGCTCTTCAACCGGTGTGCACAGTGCACCCTAGGGCGCACCACCAAGAAAGGGTTCACAAAGGTGAATCACAAACTTGTCATACTACACAGATAATTTTTACAAAAACTTCCTGTTAGCAAAAATGAACCATTGACCAACCAATGACTTTCAAGATTTAACCGAGACTTTGCAGATTCTAAAGTGTGGTGCATAAGCATCACACCACATCAAGCTAATTGTTGTATCTAGATGATATTGTGATTCATAAGCAACAGATAATGAGCCGTTATCAATTAAAGATGTAGCTGAGTTACTGCAGCAAGTAGGGTACTTGCTGATTTAGACAGGGTACTTACAGACATTACGTGGGGGACATGGGGGAAGTGTCAGTAAATAGGGTGCATGAATTTGAGTGCTTAAGTAAATAGGGTGCATGAGTTCGTCAAAACATCTTTAAGGGTGCACCATAACGAAAAAGGTTGAAGAGCACTGGCTTACAAAATAGTTCTTCATGACTGTTTTTATATTTTATTGTACATGTTCTTTAACATGAAAACTTTTGCTGACATGTAAAATTACATCTTTTCTAATTTTAGCAATATTAATCTGGATGCTGACAACTATCATGTCAAACTGAACAAAATTGTCTATGCATATCACTTTTTCAGTTTTAGGTACTTCAGTTACATAGCCATGTGCATAAAGAGTTCTAAATAAAAAAGACAACATATAAATGTACCATCGCCAGCAGAAGCAAGAAGTGATCCACTCTTGGAGAAGCGAACAATGTTAACTGCTTTGTCATGTCGACTTAAATTTGACAAAAACTTGATTTCTCCTTTTTCATACTTCCATATCTGAAAATACGGATAACTTTTACTTTTCAAAAAACAAAATGTTTATGAAGATGATACAAAACACACTGCAACTCAGGAACTTCACAAATATTACATAACTACACATCAACACAATTTCAATTACAACATCATAAGTCAATCCAACAGTTTTGATGCAAAGCAAACAATAATTTTTGTCTGTCCAGAATTCTCAACATTTTTACCTGTGCACAAACTCCATGCTTTTTATAACACACCTGCATCCTGACACATGCATGATAAAAATTGCTGGTCAAATTACTGGTTTACAGGATTACTTCAGTGATGTTATTTGTCCACAAACTTAGGAATATATGCTGAGGGAACAACAACATTACAAATATGCAACAGTAAGTGGCTTGCAATCATATTTTGAATGCTCAGAGGTCTCTCATCCCAGGAACATTTTGTAAATAATGCTGGTTTGAAATCACCTTTCGCTATTTGAAAAACTGTTGGAGATGTTTGAACCCTTCTAGCATGAGACAATTGTGAACAGTTCGTAAGCAGATCATTAAAAAACTCACCGCCCATTTCCAAAACTTGGGAAAATAGGCATGATAAAAACATGAAAAACTTATGGCTATATAGTATACAACTACTATGTCCTTACTACCAACCGAAATATACGCATGGATGATTCCCTTTTTAAATAATAATGCAGTATAAGTTAGTTAAAGTATTGATGCATATAAAATTGTATATACATGTATAATTAAAAATGTAGAGTTATTGTTGCAAATCTGTCATTAGCAAGGTTCCTATGCAATTTTGAATAAACATTTCCAGACTTTTTCAATAATCAATAACATAAGGGCTACGTTCAGTCTGGGTTTTTCTTTTCACTGAGCTATTTCTATCATTTGTCTAAAATTGCTCAAAAACTTTGGTCATTTCTTCATTTTTTATGACTGAGAAAAGCATTATGATCAAATAGACTAATTTTTTTGGTCATTAAAAAAAATTTGGTCAATGACTGAAAAAAAACAGCGTATAGTCAGAAAGAACAAGCAGCAACTAAGGTAAAAAACATCTTGAAAGATGTAGTTACCAGACTTTAATACAGATCTTGCTATTAAAACCCAGTCCCAGCTATAAAAAGTATCAGAACAAAATATTATCAGAATGTATGTGAAATGATCAAATCTAGAAAATTATTACTAACAGACCAAAAAATGTTTTTCCATACTTTTCCAAACCCCATAGGAACCCTGCACTAGTTACAGTTTGACTTCATGCAAATCCTAAAGAACAAGGCCAAAAATTATTAGCATTTACCGAAAGCAAATATTGTGACATCATAGGTACTTTTAATGCTTCACTGCTGCTTTTATAGGGAATTGCTTTTGTGAAGATATTTACCACTTTCATTACTGTGCTACATGGATCAACATGATTTTATCAGTTCATCAAAATTACCACATAGGTCAACGTTTCCACACAAAAGTTTTGTTTTGGTTATCATCAGTAATCCTTTTCTCTTTTAAGTATACTGATCTACATATGTAGACTGTAGAGAGACATATGAGGGAGACATGCTTGTCATGATTGCAACCAACTGCTTGTTCACTCGGTGAAATTTTTCGGAACAAACTACCCTGCAATGAAATTGTTGAAAAACAAGGCAAGTTGGCAAAACTTAGCAATTCAATGTAGAATAAAGATACAATATAGGAGGTTGAACATTTTATATTCTTTGCTTATTATCTTACACTTTTAAGTACATGTCAATGATCCATAACAATGACTTATCTCATGCGAATACAACTAGTTAGCATTATAAAACATAAAACAAACCCTGATATTTGTGTCCAATCCACCAGTTGCCAGCCGTTGGGGTTGTTTATTAAGTTTCTTTTGAATGTCAACAGAAAAAATAGCTTCTTTTCCATGCCAGCAAATTTCAGGAGTTAATAATTTCATTTTATGAAAAATTACAAAAAATTCCAATTAATATATGTTCCTGTATTGTGGCATAGAATAATAATGATTTATTGCAGACACATGGTCAAAAAAAATCGTTAGCCATGACTCATTCCAGAATAGGTGTTCATTATAAATCTGAAGTCAAAAACAACAAATGAAGAATACAAAGTTATGAATAGACTTTAGGCTTTCATGTTAAACATAACTGATGTCTATAGGCTAGTTAAGATTTCCTGCTGATTTTATTATTTTTGAAAGATGAACACATATGACCTGGTAATATGGTTTTCCCACAAGTTTTCACTTTGACTAATTACAGAGAGAACAGCTTGTGGAATTGCAGGGCATCATTAATGTACTACAAAAATAGATTTTGTACATATCAGGTTTTCATAAATATTACTCAATGCAACAACACCAAAGCAATGTTATGTTAATTTAGTTTTTGACTTAGCTGTGGATGGGAAAAAAGCATTAAATCCCTACCCTTTTCCATGTGCTGTGCACAACTGCAATTTTCAGTGCATAATCATAAATGAAATACTGTGCTAAGCAGTGAATCATAGAAGCACAGGCCAGCCAACTATTTTAATTTTTAAACACATCTAGCATTCACAACAGATCCTGTGTCAGAAATCATAATACAACACGCAAATCCAATAACTCTCCTCACATGTATGCATTACTATCATATCTCATTCCCATTGGTTGCTTGAAATTACAGTGCAATGTAAAACAGGGTTATCCACCAAAATGTATATCATAAGTGAATTTGTGACAATGTGACATTCATTGTCACAAATGTCACCAGAATGAAAACAACTTCAACTGTATAAAAAATGAAGTTGAAAATGTGAAGAAAGCATCAATGATCAAATCAAACGCATTTATCAAGTGGAAAAGAAACTACTGTCTACTCTACTGTCACTAGCATACGGAGGGGGGAACACTGTGCCATGCGCCCCCCTCCGACCCTAAAAATAAAAAAATGTATAAACAGTATTTGGCAGTGGCGTAACTAAGGGGGGACAAGGGCCTTAATTTAAATTAAACTGACTTCGATTTCTGGTCACTGATCACTACGCAAAATTTTTATGACTACTAGTACTGTACGTTTCCTCTGCTTGATTTTCAATTTACGATTTCATTCTTTCACTGACAAAATTGCTTCACATGTGGCTGTAAAGTAACTTAACACACGTAACAATGAACACCAGAGAAAAGCTTCGGCTGGCATGAGATTTACGCTTACAAACTTCAATAAGCATTTTTGATAAGCGATACATGTCTAAAACTTATAACATCCAAGCACGCATAGGCAGAAAGGTTTATTTCATGAGTATGATCAGACAACAAAAGTTCAGTTTTCTGTCTCACCGGCTAATAAGTCTTGTAAATGCATTATACTAAAACTTGCTTCCAGAATGCACAAAAATGCGTATTTTTAGGTGTAATTTTGCAAAATTTTCCCGGAGGCATGCCCCCGGACTCCCCTAGAATGGTCCTGCCTTCTGCACTTCCTCTAAAGTTGATTTGTGACGTCACACGATTGTGACGGAACTTTGACCACCCTCGGGTACACCACTGTCCAGGCCCGCAACCAGAGTGGGGCAATCGGGCAACTGCCCCCACGACATTTTCACAAACGCATGTATTTGTTAGGTACAGCAACAAGTTACATCATTTTGTACCCCCCGGAAATATCAGTTGGTTGCGGCCCTGCCACTGTCTACTGTATTTACAAAACTAGAATAGAAAACCTAATCAAAAACAACATTCTCATCAACAGGCCTTGTCACTTTCACTCAACTTTTTTGTTTATTTTTTCTTTTATCTAACTCTGCGTGAATTTGCCGGCTCGCATTGGGGATGAGATGGGGACGCAGCATTCCTGTAAATAAAACAAGCTTTCGCGCAAATCTTATCTTGTTTGTTCCCGCCAAATACCGTGCCCACTGAACCTTGTCTTACTGGCAAGACCTTGCCAAAAAGAAAATGCATTGGCCATTCCGATCCTAACTACAGTACTAGGAGGCTTGCGAAGAAGATGAGGTAATCGGTTCATTTACAAATTTTTGTGATTCAACGTCTTGGATCTGTATCACTAAAAACTTCCAAAATGAATGTTTTTGTCAAAAATTCAGACTCCATTCGATCCACTCCTAATAAATTTCAAGTAACAAAAGTTACCAAGAAATAACCTCAAAGCTGCGATTGCAAGTATGAAAAATAATTGTTCTGTGTTAAAGTACAAACTGGCAGAAAATTTTAACTATCAATAACTGCTGGTCCACTCTATTAGTTCCAATCGCAAAACAGTTTGTGCTGAAGGGTCAAATCATGCCATGCTTTTGATACCATGAAGGCAATATTGCCATTGGCCAAGTCAAAATCATGTGACTGCAACCATCCGTACAAAGAAATATAATCACAAAATGGTCTCTTGACCTGCGTGCTGCGATGGCCGAGTGGTTAAGGCGTTGGACTCGAAATCCAATGGGATATTCCCGCGCAGGTTCGAATCCTGCTCGCAGCGTTGTTTTTCTCAACACAAATTATTTGTTTTACTGGTTATTTGCGATTGAAACTTCGTCTCCAGTTTGACAACTAGTGTGGCAAGCAATTAATTCAATCATTGTCGTCATCAAATCAATGTTATGCATAACTTTGTAAACGGCAGGTATACTTCTTTCTTCTGATTTGGCTATGCCGGGTCCAATCCAAGTTCAAGTTTGAAGTTGTATTTCGCTCATACGAAGTAATATCTGCCTAATCCTTATGTCAAAGCTTTCAGTCCTACACCAGCGGTTCCCAAACTTTTTCTGATCGCGTACCATTTGTGGGCCCTGTATTTTCACCGCGTACCACCTTGAAAACACCTTGTTCCAGGAAAACTCAATCTACCCAATATCATTCGATGAAAAGTTTGGCAAAACATACTTGACGCAAATGTGGCATGAACAACATGGCTGTGAGAAATTATAATGGCCATTTTTCTGAACTAAGGGAAGTACACAAAAATGCAGGAGTTTATTTAACAGCACGCGATTAGTCAAAAAACAAGATGTATTCTTTTTGTGTAGAAGAACCGAAGGGTCTCGTGTACCACCTTGAAGGCCTTCGCGTACCACAGTTTGGGAACCACTGTCCTACACTGTACATTCAAAGCAACTTTTTCAAACAGCGATGCGGAAGTTCTTCAGAGAACACTGTTGTTTTGGAAAAACAACACGCGTTTGGGAGTAAGTAGAAAATATTTTGAATTATGGGTGAAAAAGTCTAGCTAGTCGCGAAAGTGAATAAACCTTTTTGCCATTTCTTACAGTGAGAATTAATAAGGTAAATTTCGGTTTGTCTGTTAGAGCTTCAAGTCTTTAAGCCTATTAACCCTTATCGCCTGAGATTGCTTACGCACACAAAAAGAAAAGAAGAATAAACACTTTGTAGAAAATAAATCAGTAAACTTCAACCAAATCGCCAACATTAGTCGAGTACGGTTTCTGAAAATAATAGAAACGAGGCCACGAAATACCACAAGTGCAACTATTTGCAATAAGCCAAGTCTGCAAGCTGCAATAGTGATTAGGCCTACGATTATCATATCCGTTAGGATTGCCAGATGTGTTTTTTAAAAACACCGGCCATTTTGTCAAAAGTGATCTAGACTGCATTCGTAAGCGCATATTTTTAATGGCATTGTTTCAAAAAGAACGCTTTTTGGCAATGCATTTAGTTTTCGTGTTATTTTCTTTACAATTTCATGAAGCTCCCACATTGGTTGGTTTGAAAATGTTTCGTACAGTCAGAGGCGAATTTTCATTTTCGGGGCCCTAGGCTATTTTAAATTGAGGGCCCTTCTGGAATGTATGTCATACAAATTAGCACTACATGTGCTCGTTATAGTAACTGAAAAAGTTGTTCCAATTCATAAAGATATTACTTTATTCTCAATTCAGTGGCGTAGCCAGCCCAAAAATTTGGGGGGGCCAAAATGCTTGATTTTAGGCGAATAACACTATTTTGCTTAGAAAAACGCCTCTCAAAGCACAAAATGGCTATATTTTCTAAAAATTTTGGGGGTAATGGCCCCCTCTGGCTACGCCTATGTCTCAATTCCCTCGATATCAGGAACAAAAACAGTGACGATGATACTAACGAAAAGGCAACGGTGGAGTTATATGACCACACTCCCATCAAATATTTATTTTAGTACCTCACTGGCCTCGTGTAATCTGAAAAATGGATTTAGGTATTTTGTTCCACACATTATAAGCAGTGGCGTATCTAAAGTATGGCAGGCATGGCTCGTGCCATGGGCGCCACTTTGATGGGGGCGCAAAAATTGCTTGGCCAGCATCAAAATTTGTGACTTGCCGTTTCTTCAACCTCTATTTTACAAGATACAACGATTAACTGCGCAGCTGCATCAATACAGCGCCCTTCTAATGCAATAATTCGGGCGTGTTGCGCCAGGACCAAGCATTGTGACAAAACTGGTATTGTGACACAACGCAACGGTCAGACATTGTGACAGAACAAGAACGTTCCCTTGCAGTATCTACAAACCCTCGTCCTCAAGCCTCCTCACGCTATAAGAAACAGAGATGCCACTTTTGATGTTATAACATCAGATTTGATGTTTTCAGAAATTGTGTTTTGATGTTTGATGTTTACGCTACGAATTTGATGTTAAAAACAAATTTAATATTTCAAGCAATAGTTTTCGTATTTTTTACCAGTATTCAAAGATAGTTTGCAAGTTTACCGAGCGTCTTAATTAGTGCGGGAAGCAATGGTGATTATAACAGCTGTATGTATTTGCGAGATTGAACGGAAACATACTACAGTTCTGTGCAGAACAAAGATTCAAGCCTATTTTGAGAGCAGTGCGTTAGTTTAACGAACTTAGTCAAAACCGCTGTGAAGAGAATCATGTTTGTTAATATTGGCAGATATGATTTACGTTGGCAGAAGATTAAATTGCTGTGTTTATTTGTGCATCTTTTGTTAGAATGCAAAAGTATCCTGTTCTAGAATGTCAACTTCAAAAACGGTTTCATTACATTAGTATGAATCATTGCTGCTGCTTATCAAATTGTAACTGTTTTACTTTTAACGTTGCCAATGTCATTGTTGGGTACATTGATTATGTGAATTGTTTTTTCTCTGCATGTTGCTGCACTGCTCTCTGCATTTTTATGTTTACGACTGAATGTTCAAATTGCTTGGTTGCCCTATTGTATGCGCACTCTTGACTCCTGTACTTCCTAGAAAAAGTATAATGATTCATTGATAAGAGTTCTTTTTATCATGACAAACAGTTTGGAAAAAGAACTTGCGGTTACTTACTTAAATAAACCTTTTGGCGGCTTGGCCAGTTAACAAGATGTGATGCAATGCATCAACGAAATTCAAGCTAAAATCTTCAGAAGTGATTAGATAAGCTTAGAAATTGTAAAGAAAGGGAAGAAATGCATCTAAAAATGCAATCTGCCTGCCATAAAAGTGCTTGCGTAGAGTAGGGTATGTCGAACTCAAGTCAAGATCACAAAATGTTCAAAGAATTTAGAAATGATGATCACTTCAGCCTTACAGCATGCACCATGAATAAGTATGGAAAGCCCGCTGGGCCAAAATATCTTAGCTTACTGGTATTGGCAAGCATGTTTGCCTTAATGACATAGCAGTGGGTCCTACAGTGTAACAGTCCCAATGTCAACTAGTAGTTAGAAAAATGCTACTTCGCAGGCATTGGGGCTGTTTACATACACTGATGGTAAAGCCAGTGCATGTATGTCATTTGTTCTGCATTTCCTTCCAGTTCAGCTTTAAGTTTGGCACCTAATTCTGTTGACAATGCAATATGACCATAGTAAATGCACCTTAGACTACATTCTTGTCGCCCATGAATTGGAAAAAGTTGAGGTGGTCTGCACTCTCTAACCTTCAACCAAGTGCAGGCTACCTTGACCCTTTGTTTTGTTAGCGCAGGTCGACAAGAATGTAGACCGCCTTAGCTTTGTTTGCAATATGTTAAGGCCATTCTTACCGTCAACGCCAAGTGTTCCATTTTAGATTGAGTGATGACGAGCTTAGTTGATTTACTTGGATCGAATCCAGTGTTGTAATTTGTTGTTTATTTTTTAACCTTATGAAATAGAAATTTCAAGTGCGCTAGACAAAATGCTTGTGCTGTATATGCAGACGTCTGGGGCAGGCGCGGACACAGGGGAGGGGGCTGCAGTGGATGCATCCCCATCACTAGACCTAAAGAGGTATTGACATGACACTTGATTTCATTGCAAATCATCGCCAAAATATTTTTGTACTGCACATTACTTAAATGCTAAAGATGCTAAAACTTAACTTATGCTAACAATCAGTAAAAACGTTTCTTCGTTGCATTAGATGAGCTGGCTTTATTTTGTGGAACCTGATATAAAACCCTGGAAATTGGGATTTAGAACCAAATATTTCTGGAAAAACCTGAAGTCGGCATCTTAATTCCGAGTAATTGATTTGATTCTTGCAATGACAGTTGTTTTGCCGGTATGAAACACACTGCACAAGAGTCAGGTTCACTGTTATAGGTTATGCAGTGATGAGCTTGCAGTTCAATCATGCCCCCTCCTTTGCCTGCAGAGGCGGTTGAGAAAGTCACGAGCGGGTTATTCTACTATTGGACTTTATTGCGTAGCAATAACATGGCAAAAAATCTGCAAAAGTTCACTTTATATTACGGTAGCAGGCGTTTTGTTGCATGAGACTGTTGAACGCACACGTCTTGGCAGGTAATGCAGCGAGACAGCGACAAGCTGATAGCGGTAAGTCACGTACATTTATACTTTCTGAAAAGTAGCATGAATTAGTCTATTGCAATGCGTCTACAAGTTTGAAACATCAATTATTAGTGCGAGTGTGACCGATGTGCCTGAGTGTCAAACTCCACTCTGCACGCTTCTTTGCATGCAGTATAAAATTACTGTTAGCAAGCATCTATGCAGGCTTGTGGGACTACGTCTTAGTTGCAGGGCTGTAGAGTCGGAAGTCCCGTCATCTGACTCCGACTCCTGCCAATTTCGATTATCCGACTCCGACTCCAACTCCGACTCCGGACCGACTCCGACCTTCAGCTGTATGAGTTACTTGAAGTGAAAATTCTTTTCATATGAATTCATAAACCCTACTTGCACTTTCCAGGAATACGGAAACTTATTTTAAAGCGATGTAAATGCACGTTCATCTCTCACTTTTGCAAAATACGATCAAGCAGAAGTTAGTCTTTTAATTTTACAGAAAAAAGTACTCATCTGAAAAAAACACAATTAAAATTATTAGAGAAGACTGATAAATAATCGATTTTAAAGCAGATACCTTGCAAACGATATCAGTAAACAAGTAAAATTGAAAAATGTATGCATTCTGCCGGTGAGCATGTGCACATATTGCGCAACGCGGTTGATAAACTCGCTCGGGCATACTATCTCAAATGACTTCTTTGAAACAACTTTTTACGGTCGAACGCTGTCAAGCTTCAGTTCTGTTGAACGTACATGTGTCGCCATATTTTTCCTTAGATGGCCAAATGAACATGTTTCAAGTAAGCTCTTATACAGGTCAAAATCCACAAACTACCAACCAAGAAAGTAAAACAAATTAGTTTAAGTTTTAGCTTAACCGCTTGGGAGCATTCACTTTTCTCTTCGTTATCTTAACACTTCATACTACCCTGCTTTCACTTAAGTATAACAAACTTGCAAGGTTTGAGAATTAGTCAACATGGATTTTTTAACACAAAAATGTTGCGATAGAACTTCCAAGCGAATACGATTGGAATTGTACGACAAAAGAACCGAAATTCATTAGCGCGTTTTAAGGAATATTTGTTTGTTTTAAGAAACTCATTTGTCTGTTTAACGTTTTAAATAAGTTTGCTACTGTACGTAGAAGACCAAGCGAAGCTGCTGTGTCGTCTTCAACTAAATGGATCAAATCGTTGCGAACCAGTAGGAGAAGTATGACCAGAAACCATAGGTCGGGATTATCGTTCGCGATCAGACAATCATCGTGCTTCGCCGATGCCGCGCAATAAAGTGCAAGGCTACCTGACAACGCAACGAAATCCGAGTGTTTGTTTTACTGGGGATTAAGGTCACAGTGCGTTTTTTTTAGTTGCCGCTTACTCATTCAAATCGAGTCGGTCTGTGGAACGCCGAGTGTTGACAAGTCAACCAACACCAGCACGTGTTTGCGGGGAAAAGTCTTTGTGCAAAAACATTTAAATCATGTGTCGGCAGTGGCGATTCCAGCACTCGGAATCAACCCGAGCCTTCGACTACGCTTTATATTGTAGAACGCGAGCTTGCATGTTT
>Ga0210059_1001579_pt1 | contig 34632 bp, 21 predicted proteins | sample Ectturendosymbi2_FD_188042 | JGI IMG/M metagenome (GOLD analysis project Ga0210059, IMG submission 188042) | Ecteinascidia turbinata endosymbiont from Florida, USA - Sample 2 (SPAdes) (version 2) | ecosystem: Host-associated > Tunicates > Ascidians > Unclassified | place: Key West, Florida... | reverse complement strand
CGTCTTACTGAGGGGCTTCTTGTAAGGAGGACTGAGCGTATGCTGTCCGTCATTGAAGCTTCATCATCGGTGGCCGCCAAACTTAGCCCCTCGAAATGGTTCGTTAACTCTGAATATTCGATTCTGAGGGTTGAGCGTTCGATCCCCGTCGGACCGCCGCTGTCGCCGAGCGAGCCGGTTCGCTTCGTATATTCAGGCTTCGCGCTGGGATAAGTGGAGCTGTTGCTTGACGCGTGCTCAATCATGTGCGAAACGGCACGCGCTTGCTTTCTGAGCATGCGTATAGTCAGAGTGTACATGATAAACATTATCACCAACGGGAGGAAGAAAGCTACAAGCGATCCGAACGTGGCAAACTCCGCCATGTTGATCGCACACATGTTGCCGATCATCAAGTTGTTCCTGTCCTGCCTCCCCAGTATCGGCAACGGAATCGCGATCCCTGCAACAAACTATCGACCTGTCACGTGTGTCTAGCATCTGTCACAGCAGCCAAAGAACCGTTGACTTTTGGGTTAAAGCACCAACAAAAAGGTCGTTTTTTCAGTATTTTTTTCAGATATTAAATAGCGACGTACCAACACAACTTGGTGTTTTTCTTTTAGAGGCGGGAAGCTTGAATGTATAGCCTACAACAAAAAGAAAATGCGAAGCAGCAACAACGAAAACGGGTTTCCGTAAACCTTGCCATTGTCTTGGCTGATGGGATTTCACTGCGCATGCGCAATAAGGTTTTATTGGGCCAAGTACCATCAACAGGCATTTCTATCGATTGTCGTCACATGCTACTGATGTTAAAACTGACCTAGCGCAACGGTCCAGACCATGCAGATCCGACTCGCGACTCTCTTATTGAAACTCGCACTCTTGTCTAGGCCGAAGCGGATCCCATTGAAAGTTGAGCCTCCACTTCCGCGTTGTCGCTTGTTGCTTCGCCCGAATGGCCGCGCCAGGGCCAGATACCGGTCCAACGAGATCATGCACAGGTGTAGGATGGACGAAGTGCTGAAGCACACATCGAGCATCACCCAAACCCCGCACAGGTCGTCACTCAGCGGCCATTCGTAATCTACCAAGTAAAAGCAAGAGGTAAACAGAACGAGTCTCGTGGCACAAAGTAAATTTTTCCTTTCACTGCAATTCAAATCAGAATTAACATTTCCTTAAAATCTATCTACAGCTGCTCGCCAATAAAGGCCCGCTGGGGACAGGTGTAGCAGGTGATGTGTGGTGAACACCCCAGTGTTGAGCGCAGGTTCCACACAATATTAATGTAAGCACGCCTGTCAGTAACAAATGGTGGGCCTCAGATTTTAATCAGTGGTCGGGCGGTTGCGTCACAATGGATTAGAATAAATTAAGCAGCTGTAATTCATTTTACAACACACTATTTTCACCTGATTGAAAAACAGTTGTTCAGGCGCAAATAACAAGTCAACGTAACGTTACCTTATTGTGTTAAACCCAATAGGTTAGTTTCGGACATTCTTTATTTCAACGACGCGTCTGAACTTCTTTCAAAATGATCGTAACTTCAACAAATATCCAGTATGCCGAGCTCGTGCGTGTATGTAAGCAGTAACTTTGCAAAAGACCATTACTGTCATCGTAGCATTAGTTACTAAGATGTTATGTGCAACTTCTGTCATTTGTGCAACTTCCGTTTCGAAGCTGTGTCTTACTTGGCTGTGCGTACAGGAACGAAAGGCTTTGGCAGAGAGACAAGAATTGTTAAGGTTTGTTTGTTTTTCTGAATAAATAAGGACGCGAGGCTCTTCCAGTTGCAGCAGAAAAGTGCCGTAAATCGGGGTCCGCAAATACTTCTTGGTGCGACCCTAGTTCTGGATTCTTGCGACCCAAACATGTCGTGAGAAGATAATTTTGTGGAAAATACTTTACAAATGAATATCAATTTTAAGACTACTATTGACAGTAGCAATTTTCTTGCACAAAATTGTATGAAACTTAGCACTGAGTGATTGCATTTATTCTATGTAGTGGGAATGGCAAATTCGAATTATCTCGCGACTCAGAGTAGAAGGTCTCGCGACACAAATCTAGGTGGCGACCCAGTATTTGCGGACCCCTGCCTTAAAGTCCTTGACAACAGATGTAATCCGGCTTTTGAATCGTATGATTATGTCAAGAAAAGAAGTCCATACAGTTGAATTGCACTGATAATTATTGTCACTTCTTAATTAAAACAATTTTTTTGTCAAATGCCAATAAGAAAATCTCAAAACTGTCAAATTACAAGACAGTTTTCAAGAAACTGCAGTAGATCGAAGATACCTTTCAACTCCTGCGGCTGTGACGGAGCGCGCAAGAGAGGTTTTCACAAACACCGATTGTGACATGTTGATGGAGGAGGAGGTTGACGGGAATGGCTTGTGACCGGAGAGGTCGTTTTCGCCAATTAGGATCAATACTATGATCGAATTCCAACGTATTACCAGTTATGTTTACCTTCTCGGTCTGCTAATTGTTTCTGTGGCTTTATGCGGAAGTCCAAAACACTTACGGACTTGCGCGATACAAAACCATCCCTCAAACAGCTTTTTATCGAAAGATTTAAGTTTAAACTAAAGATGAGTTGCTTTGTGTTCAATTGCAGTTTGTTTGAAGAGGCCTCGGACAACAGGTACCTACTTGCTGGCATGGAACTCAGCGTTAATTGGTTTATGCAAGCGGTCTCATTGGGCTCAATCTAGAGAGAGAAAAGTTTGATAAGATTTGAGGGAATTTTAAATGAAAAGAGGTTGTCCTTCGTGTAACTAATGTGAATGCTTAAAAGTGCATAAATATAATGGATCAAATTGTGGGCACCAGGCTTCTACAAACAAGTTTCGGCATTGCAGTGAAACCATGCGTGACAGCGCCTGGCATCTCGAATCAAATTTGTGGTTGTCATTGAGGCATGCGCACGCTCTTTGACCTGTTGTGTTGCAATTGGCGGTTGGTGCGAGCTGCTTATAGAATTTAGCTTATGCGGTTTTGTGCTAATGCGCTAACATTCACACTTGTTCGGTGTCCTCTGCTTGCACCTCTCCCGTACATGGTTGTGATTGTACAGAACGAGGGTCACCAAACCACAGCCCGCGGGCAAAATCCGGCCCGCGAAGCTATTTTGTGAAGAATGAAAAAGTAATATACGTGTTTAAGAAAAACATGTTGATTTAATAGAATGTGACATATTTCGAAGCAATCACATCATGTAAGGTGTCCGGCCCTCGAACTGTTGTGTAATAGTTTGTGGCCCTCTGACAAAAAGTTTGGAGACCTCTGGTGTAGAACAAATCGGAACTTCGGAAACTGTTTTCTGTTTGTTGTTAAAATAGCGGAGATTGGTTTGTGGCCGACAACAGGCACCAGGTGATATTTACGATATAACCTCGAAAAAGTTGGGCACTTGGGACTAAAGCTGCACAAACTGATTGTATATCATACACCGCGGAAAACTGTTCTGCTTATAAAGTAATCTGTTGGTTTCGGACCCTGTGCGACGAAAAAGTCGAAGAGTTTAAAAACTGGAACACTGGTTGTGTCGGTTCTAATTCAAATTGGAAACTTCTGAGGTTTGGTATGCTTGTGGCTCGTGGGAAAGGTCTGCTTTTTGTCGATAATGACCTTAGCGTTGCGACATTGTGCCATGTCCAGCACCATTTCGCAAGTGGCAGCAGTGTCTGGTACAGCCAAGGTGAAGTTTTGTAATCATTAAATTTAGTTAGACACAATAAAGCGTCGTTCATAAAGTTTTCTCTCCTTTGAGCATTTAGTCCACATTCCTGTTCTGCTCCGTTCGGACTTACGGCAGATCGTCATGCTAGCCAGCCAGCCAGCCACCGCTTCTATTCATCGAAGCCAGGTTCCAGATATTCACTCTGGACATGATTTGCCCGCAGTGCTTTGCCACACAATGTTATGCTTTCAAAAATCTACGTCTAAGTCATTTTATGCTTTACAAGTCGTATTTATTGAACACCTGCGCTGCTCTCATTACAGAGTGGTAACCACTTTCGTGTTGCCTAAAATGTTACACAACGCACGAGTGGTCTGATCCACTGTTGGTCTTGTGCAAACAAATCAACAGAGTCTTTGTCAATATGGCCACTTAACTCTGTTGTTGCTGGGTCTACGCCGGGAGCAGGCAGCCACACTCGTTAGCTGTGTGTCTAGCGTTATTGTGTTGCTCACCCTGCGGAAAATTTGCGTCAATGCCAAGACCTCACTCCGATAAAACTTTTCGCCGAACGACAGAATGTTTCACCTCCGTGGTCGTTCTCTTGTGTCGTTGAAAATATGAAAGTATTGCAATCAGATGTTGCAAAAGCTGGGAATCGAAATAGTTACCATACATGATCGGTTACCTGGCCTTTCGGTTCATGCTATGCGTGATTTCTTAACAGCAGCAAACTTTTACAAGTCAAAATATAAGATGCTGTTCCTGATTTTGCGACATTACGTATCTCATGGCATTTGTTAACATACGAAATAGTGTCTACAGGCGTTTGGCAAATATTTTGATCTGATGTCATTATTTGCTTTTTTCAGACTAATATAAAACGTTGAATCATTCACTTACTGTTGATGATCATAGCGACGCTGGGTGGCATAACAGTCAGGGCGACCAGCAGGTCTGCCACTGCCAAGGAAGTCAAGAAGTAGTTCGTGGCGCTACGTAACTTCCTGTCCATGCAGACAGCCAGTATGACCAGGATGTTGCCAGCAGCAACCAAACATATTATAGGAATTAGAGAAAGGATCGCCCAGTTAAGTGGTTCATCTTCTCTACCTGTAGATCACATGACTTGTTTAGTGGCCTGACCTGGCATCAAGTGCGCGGTTGCTTAGACTTTGAACATACTCACCTACTGCGGTTGAGTTGGTGTCAGTTCTGGGCAGAATTGTCGCTATCGTTTCTGGCATTTCCTTTCTCACATTTTCCGTCCCCTGGTTCCTTCCAAGTGGTGAGTCTGTTGCTTTGGAGCGAATTCTCAGTCGCAGAAATCTGTCTCAACTTTCGACACCAGCGCTCATCTCTGACTAAAATGCGACGTTCTGCAGCAGCTCGCTGTTCTTCTGGCCACTTGCTGTCAGCAGAACAACGGCGTGGCTGTGTTCAACTTTTTTCTCTCTGAATATCTATTCCGTTGTTGTCTCACGTCATTGGGCTTCGGAGGTCATGTTACGGTTCGACCACAACTTTGACCTCAGCTGTCGTGTTGCCACCAACGTGTATTTAACAAAATCTACGTAATTCTAATCTGCATTTCAACAACTTTAAATTTTTGGTGTTGCTTATGTTGATCAATTTTAGTAACTTAATGCAAGACGCACAGAGATACATGTTACTTACCTTAATGTTTATTAAGTCCATCAAACCCTCATTGATTTCTGTCGCTCATATAAATTCCATTTTCATTTTTGCTTATTTATCGTAACGCTGATGCTCGGAATGTTCCACATTGGTGATGTGGTTCACACGTCGTTCCTGCAGCGTGGTTTTATTTGTAATGGCAGGTAGTCAATTCTCTACAGTTTGTGTTTTAAAGTTGCAAACAAACTTTTAACATTTTCAATTTCCTTTTCAAAAGAACGTTCTGGTGTTAGAAAGTACGACTATGAATAAGAGTTAAACTTGATTTGAAGGCTTCTGCGCCGCTCAGCACCAAACCACTGGCAGTATCTATCTGCTCCACCTTCCATATGCGCGTAAATCTGAACAAGTCAGTCATGGCGCGAGCAACTAGGGATGCTAAGGCTTTTACTGGTGCGGTTTATGGGCACCTGTTGCCACGAACTGTCAGACGCTAATCGGCGTATCTTCTTCGTCAAAAGTATGTTAAGCCTTTTGCTGGCAGTGGCCGTAGTAAGATTTCTTTGGCTGAAAAAATTAAATTGTTGATGGTATTGAGCCAACGCTTGCATGCAGAGTTTGGCGTGATAGCATGATTAGCATTCGGCGAAGTGAATGCCAGACAATTAAAAGCTCTGGATTTGCTGTTTGCTTTCGAGGAATCAGCCGGCTGAACTTTGCTTTCATCTTTTTGCGATGATTCAAACTTGCACATATCAGTATTCAAGTAATCAGTCTCCACAAAGGTGGCGAAGTTGAATAAATCGGAAAATATTTTTGATAATTTAATTTTATCTCAATAAGGTTTCAGGACTGAGGACGCGCGGAGTTAACGTGAAATCGATTTCCTATTGAAAATATTTGCTTATTGATTCGACTTCGGCGCCTTTGCGGAGACTAGTTTCTTGTGCGCCAGCGACGTGTTTTAAGGAAGATATCAGCTGCTACTTGCAAAGGTTACCTCCGACAGGCTTGTAACGATTGGACGAAAAATAACACGAAGTATTTGGATGTTTTTAAGTGGCTTCTTGTAAATATTTTTGTTTTGCAAGAAATTGTGGAACACTGCGTTGGTTTCGTAAATGCTGCTAAGCAGCGAAGTGAAAAGATTGTTCAAACAATTCTTCTACCAAATACCAGCACAGTTCCACATGTTTTCATGACACATGGCGCGTGGTGCCTACTACCCTTCCAGAGCCAATGCCGTTCGCAATGAAACTTGGGTGGTTGAAAGATTTGGTATTGAGCATGGGGCTTGGCAAACAGTTGCCGATTCTGATTGAGATGTTGCAATTATTTTAAGATATTATTAATATAAACCAAGATGTTGTTATTGAGGAGATATTATTTTGAAAAATCTTAATGTTGCAGGTTTGAAAGAAGTCGATCTGTATTTCCCGTTTGAAAACGTTCAACACATTTCAGAGTACAGTAATCTCTACATGAAGTTTTAGGTTTTATGGCAACTTGGCTGTTTCATTTAAAGTGTACATTTGTAGTTTGTAAATTTCTTCATGGGGTTCAAATGGTGTTTGTAAATACAGTGCAAAGTTCGAATGACTTCGACACACGGCACGCAAATCAGAACATGGAACTAGGCCAGTAGCTCTTAACGCGGTCCCAGCAGGAAATCTAGGGGTCTTCAGAAGGAATGCCAAAGTGTTTTTTTCAACCCTCAGATACACAAGCAATGGCCACCACATTGACCAACGACATAACCGCGGATGAGGGGTCTCCAAGCCAATGTCTTTCGTGATAGGGATCTCCGGGGTTGTCAACATTAAGAATCACTGAACTAGCGCGTCGTTTACAATCGTATGAATATATTTCATTCATGTAGTGACGTGCACACCTAACGTACACTGTTTCAGAGTAAAGTTTGCATGTTTACACAAATTCGTCAAACAGCAAAGGTTTGCGTTGTTGACCAACACATCCCTTTGTTAGATGACTGACTTTTATGATTGTTGTTTCCCACGCGTATGTGAGTGGTTGGGATGCAAGGTTTCAGCCCCAAACACAACGCAATGGTTTGAACAGCAGAGCGGAGCATAACTCGTGAATAAACATGAGTGGAGCGCGAGCGCAGCCAGTATAAGACTGTACTGTCAATACAGTATAATGTGGTGAAACGCTTAAGCAGTGTTTAACTTTGTAGTTTGATGCTTACCGATTAACTAAAACAAATGCAAGCATTTCGTTATGTTGGACGCAAATTGATATTGTGAAATAGTAAAGTTTTAATAATAATTGCCAAAAAGTTTTTCTCTGCTGTAGATTCCAAATTAAACAAAAAGAATTTCTGTCAATATATTTAAGGATCCCACTTTGACTTTTACGTATTTCGAGAAGTTGTAATCTCACCTTTGGCGTATGTTCTAGGCTTTTGCATGTCATGAACATCTGGGCGATTTGTGGAGAACCTGTCCTGATGTAAATTAAAATATCAGTTTCAATGAAATGTGCTGGTCAACAAATCGCCCGATGTTTTTCTATTTTGTTTAGTGGTGTTTTTGCACTTCAGTACTAAACTTTCGGGTCTACAAACAAAGTGTAAAATTCGACCCTGATGGGACTCGAACCCACAATCTTCAGCTCCGGAGGCTGACGCCTTATCCATTAGGCCACAGGGTCAAGCGAGTGTCACCAGTAGTCAACTTAGGTTTTTATTCCTTGTTTGCGATTGCTGGCAGCAATATTTTATTGGACGTTCATTAAGTTTCAGCAAACAACATTCGTGAATTTAAACATTCATTGATACTTAAAGGGTTATGAGCGAACGTGCCACGCAAGCTGTTGCTGTGTTGGTCAAACCTAATAATTCACATTCAAGACTTGTTCTGTGGCAGCAGCAATATTTCGCTGGTGGAGGCTGGTTGACCGAGGAGCGCGGTGTCGTTTGCCCAATTTCCACTGACTTTGCTCAGCCTGGCGCAGTAGTTTATCACATTATTCCTGATAATTTCAGGAAAATTGAGCATGAGCTCGTGTGGGTATCCGTTTTAAAAATTCTCACTATACCTTTATTTATTAATGAATATATGTTTTGTATTTTTGTAGTTATTTTGACTTGTTCATTTTATGAGTATAGTAGCTGGCACGCTGAAAAAGCGTGAGCAACCCTGCTCTAGGTGGTTTCAGTCTGGTGCGTTGCATCTAACTTACCTGCTGCATGTGTACGTTGAAGAAAAGAACGTTTAAAAATCTGTGTTCGCAAAACACGTAATTGAACCATTATTTTCTTATTACTTTCCCCTTTATCATCCGTTTACAGTCGTTTTTGTTCCTTCAATTATCCTGCGCTGTCTGTATTTGTTTTACATTGTATTTAGCTACCTTTGAAACATGTAGTTTTGTAACATACAATAGCACAAATGATTCTTCATGTTATGTAACTTGTTGGGTAAAAACATGTTTCCATCAAATCTGGTCGTGTTTGCAACAAGAAGACAGGGATCCAATAATTTAGCGTCAAGTGTTTCCCCGCTTTACAGAACTCCCGAGCAATGTCCGAGTGTTGTGTCTCTCCTGTCAGAAAGTTACAATCCCCACGTCAGGTACGGAGCGGCAATGGCTTTGGGGATATCGTGTGCTGGGACTGGAAGCAAGGTGACAGTTGTTTGGTGGTTGGGAAGTTACGCGTGTTCGAAATTTCACTATAAACAAAACGCTGTTCCAGTTTTATTGTGTTTTGAATACTCAGCAGACGGGTACAGTTGTATCACACTTGGCACTAGATGCTCTTAGACCATAGTTGTAATGTGTGTCTATAGTTACAATGACCATCTACACAACGAACGTGGTTTGCTTTTCGATCGCAAGTGAAAGTCAGGGATGTTCAACCAGAACAGGGCCCATGCCAAAGTTTTCGGTTCCATGACTATTGAGACCACATTCACTTGAAAATTTGTAGCGAATTCTGATATTCTTCGGAATTAACCTTATCTGCCAAAACAGTCGCATTTGTAGAGATCACGTGTCAGACGTTTTGCTCATATGCAGTTGCATCTCTCTTTTAAAAAGCCACGAAATTTAATTTTCCCCTGCGATTGTTTTGACCAACGCAATATGACTTTTTTCTTTTCTCGTCTTTCATTTTTCAGTTAGAAACTGAAACTATTGTGACGCCTCGGAAAAGGAAACGGGCAGGAATGCAAAACATATAATTCTTTGACTTGGTCTAAATGACATTTCAGAGGTGCAACGCACCCTTACAAACCCGAGGTACGAAGAGTTTTCTCGTTTTAAAGGGCGAGTGCATTTACAACTCAGCGTGATTCACCTTGGACACGGAAGGGCATAACCTTGCTAAACTTCAGGTCTCCCCGAAAGAAGTGGAAGGTAGATCATAAAAATGTCAACAGTAAATCAAAACAGCTTCACTTCAACGTGGCGTAAAATTAAAGTGATCTGGAGTGAATGCAAATGAATGTTGTATCAAATCAATTAATCGCAAATGTCTGCACAACGAGTTTGTTATATACTTTAGTCTTGAACCATACTGTGTTGAAGTAATTGCTGGCATTGTAAACGAACATCCTTATTGCCGAACAAAATGTCGTCAATGAAATAGCAACACTGCAGTCCGAGTACTTTGTTCCTGACGTCAGTTAGGCGCGTTTGAATAAATTGCTGATTCAAATTACTGCGCGACTTGTCGTGATTAATGTCAAATAGAAAAATCACCTTTTACCTGAACCTAATCGCTCTCGTGCTGCTGCGAACCTACTTAAGGTGCAGGTCGGTCACCCGTGTCCTGTGTCGCGCACCCCTGTCGTAGATCATCACGCCATAATTCCACACCTGTTTTCAGTTGCAAAATACTTCATTGCAACTGTGTGTTCGAAAAACAGCAAACTGATGCGGAATCAACACATTTCTGTTAATTTATAGGTTGGTTGTTGAAGCCGTGCTTCATGCTGTTCGGTTGTGAAAAGAACGCATGAGGTCCGCTTCGCAAGTAATTTGTGACCTTCGGGGTTATGATGTGAATCACTTCAGAATCAAAAACATCGTAAAATATTGAGCTTTATTTGAGCTAAATTTCTCGCCACAACAAGAACGCTCTCGCAGGCATCGAACCCTCGTGTTTATAAATAAAGTCTTCCATGCTGCTGGAATAAAATGCAAAAAAGGTTAGGTGGTAAGTCAGGGAAATACCTAATTAATAAATACCCAAAATATCTTTCACCTGCTGCACTAATAAATGATTTGTATGTGGCCATTGTCTGAAGCGGAGCATATAAAGTTTTATTAACGAATGGTTTCTCGGGTTACAATCGAAAGCGCAAAGAAACAAATACCACGAAACCACTGTTTTTGTCTCTTTGTTTCTCACGCAGCTTTCATGTTTTACTCCATTCCAGGATGCTTTGGGGCTTTTGGAGCCTCTTACCAGCGACTCAGTGAACTACGTGCGACAAGGAGCACTTGTCGCCTCGGCCATGATACTCGTGCAGCACACCGAGGCTACTTGTTCCAAGGTACAGTTCTGTACAAGTCTTAATTTTTAACGACGTCGTTGATGTAGCGGTTACATGTGTCTTCGTTGTTGAATCCTGTCAAAAATGGCTTTATCTAGACTCTAGTCCGTAAAATGTATTTATGTTACAATTTTTTGTCTGCAATTTAATGCGTTAGTTGCAGTTCCGAAAAAAGTTTAAAAGCTTGCAGATGTTGTTCAAGGGCACGTTGCAAGAGTGGAGTTCATTTACCTCATACTAATGTGTAATTTGGTGTTAATTAAATAACTCGTTTTTTGCGGGTCTTTTATCGTTCGGTTTGGAAATTATTATACAAGACCTTATGAGCAGGGTTGGATATTAGAATTTAGGGGCCCGAGGCAAACTCTCAGAAAGGGCTCAAAACTACATATTAAAGTTTTTGAGGGGCCCCCTTTGGCACATTATCACATAATTTTTGCTTTATATTGGAAAACACACGACTCGCTTCAGATATTATTAAATGTGGCTTTAGGGTGTTTCATGAGCTTTATAACAAAACAACATAAAAACTAACGCGACACGCTCAAATGGGGGGCACGGCATCTCTGAGAAAGGGGGCCCCGGGCGACCGCCTCGCTCGACTCCCCTAATATCCACCCCTGCTCATGAGTTCTTCAGGCGGCCGGTGAAATAATCACTGCAGGAAAGTTCTTTAACAGCTGTTGGTTTTGTGAATTTGATGATGGTGTGATCGTAGCTCCGGGGTTCAATTTTCAATGATTCGGTTTCAACCTTCGCAGCCTCATTCGTTCAGCTCGGGGTGTATCGCCCCCATTCATTGAACTCTTTGTGGACCACTAGAAATTCCAGGTAGTCCAAGTTGGCCACGTTGAGAATCACTGGTGTGACGCAAATTTTAGTCGATCGCTGTATCTTGCGATGCGGGCGTTGGCCATTTGTCAACAAAGTTCAAATAATGTGTTCAATCCCCGACAACTCACGTTCCCGTCTGGCCAGGACGCTGACAGTTCAGACACGCAGGTCTGGTGAACGGTTGCCTTAATTTGTTGAGCAAGGGCGAGATCTGTGACTGCAGCATGTCCGTTGATCGCATTTCATAAACTTTCATTTTAATGTGTTCGACGTCATTCTTAAAATATTTCTGACTCAAACAAACTATAGCACGGAGCACGTGGTGAAACATTCATCGGAATCTTTTCGCCACTGTTTACTCAGGACGACTTGGTTTTCTTTTGCCAATTCGTTGTTGCTACTGTTCAACGTCGCCTTAGATAAGCGAAAAGGGTTTCCCATCTAGCATTGTTCGCCGTTGCCATTTTGAAGGGTTTTTTATCGGATCAATGTCCTCCTCTTACGTCAGTGTTGCCTCAATATTAAACGTTACTTAGCGACCGTCAAGCAAGCTGGGAGGAAACCCCGTTGGTCAAGTGTATGTTTTGTGGGAAAGAATCTACTTGACTGGCTCGGAGGAAGTTGTAGCGGTAGAATGCTCGGTCTGTGGAGCTTTTCACACATAATTGGCAGAGGTTTTTAGAATCATGGCAATCACTGAGTGATGTAATCTACGCTTTTCGCATAATCACATTTAAGACACACTAATATATAAAATATAAACATAAAATGCAGCTTAAATTCATCATAACGTATAAACAGATGGTCGCCTGCCTGTTCGTTTCGTAGCCTTTCTTAACTTTGGCAGACTGTCCACTTGGCCTTTCTCATTAAGGTTGCTTGGGAAATTGGGGAAAAATAACTTGGCTATTGAACACTGGTCAGCTTTAGTTTGTTTCTGTGCTGGCATGCTTCTTTTCTTGCGTTACTTCTTAAAGCAGTGGTTCTTAACCTTTTCTCACCACACCCCCTTAAGCAATTGTCCTTCGTTTCAACCCTCCTGACATAAAATAAGCTGTAAAAACAATTGTATTTATTGGAAAATTTGCTGATCAAACTTTCCCCGTTGTAGAGCGCATTAAGGGCTCGCCTCCCCAGAGATTTATTGACGCTCCCTGGGGAGGCGTGTCCCCCGTTAAGAGCAAGAGCCACTGTTTTAGAGCAGGGCTCTCAAACGTTTTTGTACTGCGGCCCATGAAAATTTTTTTTCTATGCGACCTCTTTGAATTGATGGATAGCCTATGTTAATGATACGTGTGAACGTCTCATTACAAATCTCAAGAAGCATTTTTGTCTATGGCGAAGTCATACAAATGCACACAATTCACGAAAGTAACTATACAGCAACAAAACTACCACGTAAGAGAAACAGAAAGGCGAAAAAAATTAACCATTGTTTTTTTGTTATCAAGCACAACTAATGGGATGGACGCACTACCAGACAATGCAGGACGAAGGACATTCTTAACATTTTTCAAAAAGGATCGTTTTTTGGACTTGATTATTAATTTTGAGAACACCGCTTCACACAAATATCTTGTGCAACACTCTAAGAGTTTATGAATGGCTAAATCAGAAATGACTGGGCATTTATTCGTTTATTGTTCTATCCAAATATGACATCAACTCTGCTTTGAAAATTCCAGTTGCAAACTATGCGGTTTAATAACTCCACAAACTTATCCTTGGCATGGCAGGTGTGTGGCCTCCTGAAATTTAAATTGTGTATGGTTCGTGGATCAAACTTTTCCTGAATCAAAGTCCGAAGTGCTGCTGGAACTATGTATGAAGCTTATAACTTTGAAACTACTCGGTGTGCTCTCAAAGCAGTTTGCCTATCCCCTAAACTACAGTAGACCTAGAGTTCTAAACACAATCATGTCTTCGTGTCGGAATGAATGCAACAAAGTCAGTATTGGCCAGTACGTTAAAACAATCATGACAACAACGCGTGACTTGTGCTTTGTTGATTATTATCATTTGATAGCTCAGGCAGTCATTCCCAGCAAACAACTATAAGCATAAAGCACGATATTGCCCCTAAGTATGCAGTAGAAATAGATTCACTGCAGGCCTACTTTTAATTATTAAGTTTACAAAAGTTGTATATCTGACTTGTCAAGCCATTTTGTTTCGCGACCCAAAATTACATTTCGCAACCCCAAATGGGGTCGCGACCCATAGTTTGAGAAGCCCAGTTTTAGAGGGTCGGCTGAACAATCGGTCTTCTGGCAGGCTCAGGCCACATCTTCATCAGTGGCGTACGGTGGCGAGGCGATTTTGGTAGGGTGTTCAACAGGCTCGGAACCAGCCCAGAACTGGAGGTTCACCAGTCGTGGTGGTTCTCGCCTACCACAAGCCATTCGAACACTTGAACAGATTGGCAGTTGATCATAATAATCGAACCACGCGCAGCACGCGTAGAACGTCGACAGCATCGGGCACGAACAAGAATTGATTGAATTCATTTCTCGTGACAAACTCTTTCCAATTGAACTCACTTATAAGAAATAAATAGCATTCGCGACACAGAATAGTCAAAATGATCAACTGGCTTACGTGTTAGGAAGCATCGGTTTTCCGACTGCTACCGGTATCAACATTCCACCCACATTTTAGCGTTAGGCTGCTTTGCACAGCCTAGGCTCACCACCACTTAAGTCCGTAATGTTAAGCTTCGTCACTTCGTGCATTCTCATTTTTAAAATTGGCCAAACTCAAACTGTCACAGTGAGCATCACACACACAAACAAAGAAAAAAGAAACCACACCACCTACCTAGCCAAAGTAGGCTATTTCAATCTGAAGCAAAACCCAACTGTACAAGTCCACCACAAGGAATCCAGCCTACTGCACAGCTTGCTGCCACTGTACAGATTAAGCGGAAAAGCTAGCAAAACAACGTATGACGTAAACAAGTTGTTCACCAGGCACGGTGAACAACCTGGCTGTTTTGAAAGCGCTTGGCTCCACTGGCGTTTATTTTCCTTGTTCATTTATTTAAATTTGAATATTACTGAACAACCTGCAGTCATGCTTGAACAGACAAGTAAAAATCGTTCGACCGTGTTAAAAAACATATCCCCGCTGGCTGACAAACGGTACAAATAAAGGCAGTTCTTGTCATTAATCGCTCATGAATGCCCTAAAACCGATTTTAAAATTTTTTTCTTCATTTTCAGGTGTTCACTGAACACCGTGAACACCCTGAATATCCGCCATTGATCTTCATGAGTCACATTTCCGCGTTTGCGGTTTTTGCAAACAAACCATTTAAAAGTGCAGTCAGTCATTTCCTTTTTTATCTCCCAAATCAATTTTTAAAGTTTCGTACTGAGAATATATATTGGTTTTAATGCAAAGTGAAGGCTGTCCAGAAATAGACAGAATGAGAAAAAACATTCCTCAGATGTTTAAAAACAAAGCGAATATCCTTGACGCGGCCACATTAGCGCCAAATCAAGCCACTCACCAATGACAATAAACATCTGCCAATGTTCAAGAAGGAGCTCCATGCAGCAGAGAGAAGTTGGTCGCATGTGTTTATAAAACATGCTTAGCGCTAGACTGACTGAGTATAGCTTCAACCTTACAACTTTCTAAGTCTGGTCTTTGTAACTCAAAAATTTGTGTTGTTTGCATTTGGGAGCACGCAAAAGGTTCTTTAGTCTATGTGCGTTTTGCTTCCAGCATGCCTTTAAAGTTCACAATGTTTCGCTATAATTGTATTATTGCAAAATTTGCAATAGGCTTTGCTTGAATCAGCAAGATAAGCACCGAGCCAACTTTTAAATTCTGATTCGTTCTCGCTGCCATATATAGTATGTCGAAACTTTTGTCAATATTGCTTTGGTTTGCCAGATATTACTATACTTCCTGGTGTAACTGAACCATTTGGAAATCTTATATGTTTCGCGGGGTAAAAAGATATTCTACCAATGCAGTCTTTCAACCTGATGCGCTAATAAGCTTCAAGTCATCAGTTACTTGTTATTATGATGGAATTATCTGCTTAAGCAGTTCCATTACGTTATGATAAAAATTCCAAATGATTGAAGGCAGCTGGTTGTGTCTAGTGCTGGTGTTGTTCAAGTTAAAGCAGGGGTGTGGAACCTGCGGCCCGCGGGCCAAATGCGGCCCGCGTGAACAATAGATATGGCATGGATCAGAATTTTCGTTACCCAATTTAGAGTACAAGATCACGCCAAAACGAAGCTCCATGATACGTAGGTACTTAGACAGTTAAGTCAGAAGCCTCTATCCCTTAAGATGGTATGTCATGAGAAGCCTCTATCCCTCGTAGTAAGATAAAGGTGGAATTTTAGGATAAACTAAATTATTTGCCCGCCAGCAATAATGCACAATTTATGCGGCCCGTGATAGTAAATAGATTCCCCACCTCTGATTTAAAGCTTCACAAAGAAGATAACTGTTTTTTGACCACAAAGGTGTAAAAGTTTTCATCTTGAAAAACTGTTCAAACAAAGTTTTTTGTCAGGAATTTGTTACCTGATAAATATGTCAAACGGTTTTCAAAATCCTGCTAGAAAATCAGCTAACGGCTAGATTGAAAATTTTACAGCTAACAGTGAGAAAATCCTGCTAGATCTAGCAGCAAATCAGCTAAAATGGCAACCCTGACTGTGGCGGGCTTCTGGCCAGCAATGAAGGTTTATTATGACGTTACAAGACGAGACATGCACACAGTTCATGGCTCAGCTTCAGAATAAAAAGGGGTTGAAACAAAGGACAATTACTTAAGGGGGTTAAAACAAAGGACAATTACTTAAGGGGGTGTGGTGAGAAAAGGTTAAGAACCACTGCTTTAAGAAGTAACGCAAGAAAAAAAGGATGCCAGCAAACCAGTGTTCAATACCCAAGTTATTTTTCCCCAATTTCCCAAGCAACCTTAATGAGAAAGGCCAAGTGGACAGTCTGCCAAAGTTAAAGGCTACGAAACGAACAGGCAGGCGGCCATCTGTTTATACGTTATGATGAATTTAAGCTTTTCTGTCGCATTTAACTTATGTTTATATTTTATAGATTAGTGTGTCTTAAAATGTGATTATGCGAAAAGCGTTGATTGCATCACTATTACAATCGTTTTGATCAATAATGAGAAACAATCCACTATAAAACCGGATGTATTCAATTTTCGCTTCGGCTTCCGTTGTCCTGTCTTTGCCTGAATGTATTTACTTTGTGACGTGTTTAGCCGGTTGTCTGCGGCGCGCTGCTATCTTCTTACCTTACAATGATTTAGATCTTCGGTATCTGAGTCATCCTCCCACCTGTTGACCACGTGACCCTTCATCCGCGGCACCTCCCACGCCTCTTTTTCGTTCAATACGATGTTAACAGTTTCTGGAGTTACTTTCGTTATTCCGTTTGGTGACTTAGTCAGTTGCTCGCAGGACTGTGCAGATACTGCCATGTATCAGCTGGAAAGCGCCCCGTTCTCAACAGACAGTCAATCACTTTGATTTTTTAACAGAGTAGCTTATTCCGCCAACTGAGGATTCTTCAGCTTTTGATCAAATTGAAATTGACTCAGTTGATAAAATACTCCACAGCACGTTGCAAGTGACTTTCAATTTTGAACATGGACGACTGCTGCTGCATCAGTGCTCTGCTTTTGTTCTTGCGGTGAACTGGCTGATGGTGATCTGGAAATAATCGTTGATGAGCAACCGGCTGTGCTGGTTTAGAATTAGCCATGATCTATTTTGATCCTTGTGTTTGTAGCAAAGCGGTAACCCAACACGTTTGGCTGCAGGCTTTCTAAAATAACTGCTGAGACTGACATGAAGTCTTTTTCTCCCAACAGCCGTCTGTCATTTCTGTGAGACATGTGCAGTGAAGCGTAACCGGCTTAGACCCGGAGGTCGTGGGTTGGCTTACGCGAAGCGAAGGCAGACTGCGGAGGCAAAACAAACTACTTTCGACGCTGAAGCCTCCACTTCATTGTCGAGAGATCAAAACCACGCTCGTGTTGTTTCAAGCCCACTGTGTTTACAGTTGTTGTAGAGAAGTCGCTGGTAATACTTGGGTACAAACGCGACTGTCGTTACAGCGATTTGCAACTTGCTTTCATGTTGTTGGAGCAGCCGTTGATGGTCGACAGTGTATTACAGGTGAAAACATTCAAGGAGCTCTATCGCAAAGTCATCAACGACAAGCACGAGGACGTGATGGCGAAGCTCGGAGCGATCATCTCTCAGGGAATCATCGATGCAGGTGCGGCAGAGACCCACGAGCAGTGGTGTTCGATCGCGAACAACGTTTTTCCGAACTTTCACTTCAAAACTAAACGTCCACGTAACAGTTGGTAGGAAATATGGCAAAGTTTTAAAGCAAAGCGAGGAATGGTTCCAAGTCCCGTCGCTTGGGTGTGTGGTGCTTAGTTTTCGCAGCAGCTGTGATGTTGGGCGCAGCTCCCACGTAAACGATTCGTGTTTGATTAATGGCATTATGACTTCACAGGCGGTCGGAACGCTACATTGTCGATGCAGTCGCGGTCCGGACATGTTAACATGGCGTCGGTGGCCGGCATGCTGGTCTTCTGTCAGTTCTGGTACTGGTTCCCCCTGTCGCATTTTCTGGCCCTCGCATTCACCCCTGCGGCCATCATCGGCCTGAATTCGAGTCTGAAGGTGAGTTGCGAGGCGTCATATTTGATCAGAACCGTTTCTCGGTATCGAGCTCGAATGGGGGGGAGCGCTGAGGAACTGATTTCGCCTCAAATTTTCGCGACTCTCACGGATACAGTGTAACCGTTCCTAGTGTTTCGCATGCTTCTGTTTCATCACATCCGGTCCGAATGAAATTACAAGGGTCGTCCTGCGGTATCTGGAAGCATCCAGGCTATTTTTGCGGCATCCAACAATACTCATCGTGTGTATTTTCAAACCATACAGTTCTTGTATTACGTGAAGGCGAGTGAACGTTGCATTTTCTTCCTCCCAGAGTAATTCAAAGAATATTAAAATCTATTTGCATTAAATATTTTTGAAACAAACATTCCAAGATTAAATCCTTAACTGTGTAGGTTTTCGGATGTTTCCAGGTTCGTTGACTTTGAATGGTTTATTTGCAGAAGCGGTCAGTTAATATTTTCATTCCACGTTCAAATCCCGAGAGCGTTCACGCACGAGTAAGCAGTGCAGTGCCATTGTGACGTGGATTTCGCTTTTGGCGATATTTCCGGTTTGCTTATACAGCGATTAATTGTACATGTTGTTTAATGCGTGTTGTACTGAGTTGCAACCATTGATGAGGCTGCAGGTTTTGAAACTGGAACGTCATTTGTTCGCTGGAATCTCTCGCAGCTGTTCTTTCGCACACACGTGACCGCGATGATGTAATTATCGAACAGGTCCTGCAGGAAACCTTTGCTTGAAGCTGCTTTTTTAAAATCGTTTATGATTGACAAACCGTTACACTCAAGCACAAGCGCCCTTTGTTGCACAACGTTTCGCGCACCACCGCACGAGTATTTTTACACCGTTGAATGTTTTCAAACGCCAGCACAACAACGAAAGTTACCCAGCGGTTTTTGTTGTCATGGATACATGACTTTTTCACCGAGCCTTCTGTGAACTTTTAACGCCACTGTGTTGTTTTATGAACGAAGATGCCGAAAATGCAGTTCCGGTCCAACGCGAAGCCCAGCGTGTACGCGTACCCGGGCCCCATCGAAGAAAAGAAGGGGAGGGAGGCGGAGAAAGTGGAGACTGCTGTCCTCTCAACCACCGCCAAAGCAAAAGCTAAGGAGATAAAGAAGGAGAAAAGAAAAGCAACAGCTCCAACCACAACGGTCACTCCCACCAACACCTCACGACCAGCTACTGTTGATGAAAAGATGGAATTGGTAAATGCGTTTGTGACCAGTGTTTGTGTGGACGTACCGCTGTTTGGGGTGCGAGGAGATTCTCGTGTCCATGGATGTAGGAGTGATATGCAGGGGGGGTGGGGGTCGAAAAGTCCAGTTGGACATTCCAGTCGTTCTTTCCTGTAGTGCGCCTCAGCATATTACATTGCATCCAATGATTTTGTGTTTTTACGAATGTGTTTCTAATTCGAGCCACTTCTTCCAATGCTCCACCATTTCCATGAATCTTAAACGAAACTTGTGACCGGCAACCAACGCAGAACGAAGCACCGTCGAGCTTCTGGTGAAACATCTGCAGCAAATAGGGGTATTCATATTGTAAGCAAGAAAACTGTCGAAACCAGCTTATACTTGGGTGCAGTGCCGGATTAACAATAGTAGCAAATGGCAATTGCTACGAGCCCCGCGGTGCTTTGTGTTAAACTTGATTCTACACTGTTCTTTGTATACACTTTATTTCAAATTGTTCTTTGTGTATATTCTTTGTATACACATTAAAGTTGTTTAGGGGTCTTTTTTGGCCGATTTACACACAGCTGCTGCTTTATTTTGTCTAACAGACGACTTACCTCAATGCCGATGACTCTAAAGTTAATAAGCGTTTTTACAAAAAATGTAGAAAGTGCGAAAGTCTCTAAAGGGCCTCTCACGACATCTCTGAAAGAGGGTAGCCCGTGGTGGCCCCTCGTTCGCTTCCCCTAATAATCACCCTGGTTATATGTATGGAATTTTTTTCCGTCCATGGAGTGAATATTTTGCTAACTTTGACGCAATCAAGCAAATTTTTAACTTGGGCCCTGCGCTGTTAATATGCTACAGGCACCGCGCCACCTTAATTCGGCCCTGCTTGGGTGATGAAGTCACCGGCATGCCTGTGCTGGGAGCTGCTGGACCCAACATCGCTGTTGTTCCCGGGGGGTCTCTATTTGCTGCGTTTGTCACCAGCTCAGATCCTAAATGTATTTACATATCTGCCTTCCGAGCAACTGTGGTGGAAGCTTGTGCAGGTTGTGGTGCAGTTGTTTGGGATGCCATCTGAACTGTCATAGCTTCCTGCCTTCGCATCTCACTCGTGACAACACCGTTTAATTTTTTTACATTTTGTAGGACGAAAAAGAGAAGAAGTCTGTGGATTCAAACAAACCCAGCAAAGAAAAGAATGAAGCAATGGAAGTCGACCCGGTATCTGGATGTGTGCTGTGATGTCCGATTATCGATCAAGTTGATGAGAATATTTGGAAGAATGGGCTGAAAAACTTTCGCCGAATATGTCTTAGGGATCTTTCTTTTTGTGTCGCTACCAATGATTTACTAATTTGAATAAGCACAGCATTCTTGTCGGCACTACGTTGAACCAGGACCGTCGCCAGAAAGTCGTCAGTAGGGGGGCTTTAGGTTTGTGCGGGGGGCTTGACATTCAAATTTGACAAAAAATCCACTATTTTATAGTGTTTCTTATTTCAATTTGGAGGGGGGCTGAGCCCACCAAATCCCCCCCCTGTGGCGACGGGTCAGTGTTGAACGACCACAGTAAACGAAGGTATTAAGCAGTGTTGTGCGATTATCGCGAATGGTTTCCTAGCAACAAGTATTTTTCTTCGGAGTTCCGTCAGCGATCGGTAGCAACCACTAGACCTGCTGCGTATATTTTATTATGTGCGGTTTGATGTTTTTCTACTTACTTTTATCGAGCAAATGCGGGTTTAGTTCTTATTCTGCGCTGCGAGACAAAGGAGCCTGATGGCGAATTTCTTTGATGCTGTCACAATACAACGTTGAGCAAATTAAGTCTCCGCCGTTCCCCCCACACACCTGGCCGCCGCACCAACGCCACCGACAGCGACTCTTCACTCAACCATCGATTTGACTCAATTTCTTGCAGGCAAGCGAGGCCGCTGCAGCTGGGAAAGAGAAAGAAAAGCCTGAAGCAAACTTCGAGCTGATCAATAATCCCTGCCGGGCCATCCCGCCACAACTGAAAGTGATCGAAATGCCTGAAGGCAGCAAGTACTCTCCGCTTAAACCGGTCAGTTTGATGCATCATGGCGGTGATCGCAATAACCTGATATCATGTTCAAGAGTTTTTTTTATGTTGGACTTTGCTGACTGCGAAGACATTTTGAGATGCCGCAGCTATTTTATCTGAATGCCGAGGTGGTCGAAACCGAGGTTTAAGTGTATTTTGGTGGTGGCAGCAAAACGAGTTTATACTGTAGTTTCTCAAAAAATTTGTGAGATCGTTTCGGTTCCTCAAGACGACGTAAAACCACTGATCGCGCCAGTTTTACGATCTTTCGTAAATTGTGTTTCACAAATACTTGAAGCTTGTTTTTTGTGTGAGGTTGTGTCTCACAAGAGTTGCTCAGTGACTTTTGTGATACGTTTTCTTCTTGCAGTTGTCGCATGGAGGAATAATTTTGCTGAAGTACAAGAATTCGGATGAACCTGAAGATTTGTTGGAACCAGTGAAAGGTCTACACATTGATTTAAGATGCTGGGTTACCTGAGTGTGTTACTATGTGTCCTCAGCAAACGAATCAGATAAAAGATCATTTTCATCGCAAACTCATTTCATCTTTGTAGCAGTCTGACGATGCAGTGTACCAACGAAGGTGGCTTCAATAACTCCTTGACAAGAGATTATTTGTTTGAGGCTAAAATTATTTTTTCTGTTTTTTTTCTGTTTGCTGCTCGAGGCACTACCATTTGCTCAGTTGCATTTATGTTCAAGTTCTAAAACTGATGTTTGATCTGAATCCAGATTGTTTGTTAAAGTTAATGCCGGAACTTTTAATCAGCTGTTAATTTTTCAGCTGGTGGTCCGAAGACGGAAGTTGAGGAGGATGAGCCCGAACCCCCGGAGCCGTTCGAATTTGTTGAGTGAAAATGAATCCGACCAACAATATATCGCTGCTGGATCCGCGCTTTGCAGACGCCACGTGTTATCTACAATAAATAAATGTTGCGTTCATTGTGGGTCGTATGTCTCCTCCAGCTGAGTTGAACTGCAGTAAGCGGCGCTTCGCTTAATGACCGATTCACCCCCTGCCTTGATGGGCTACTCCTCCCACTCATTAAATCGTTGAATAATAGAATGCGCCCGCAGCATCACGATCTTTTCAAGAATCTCTTCTTAAACGTCAAGTGTTGCAGGAGACTGTGTTCTCAGATATCCGTCAGCTCTGATGTGGTCGGTTGCACCCCTGGTCAGGTGTTTGTAGCGTCGCGGAGTCACTGAGCCGTTTTATAAACGTCACAACCAATCAGTATTGCAGCCAGCCCAGCATTGCGAGCAACAGCATTTTGTTTGTAGTACCACTACAGTGAAATCTCATTCTCGCGCTCTTGCGACATTCCAAATTTGATATCGCATATATATATATATAACGCCTCACTATTTGTGTGTCTGCATGGTTGCGCAATTGCATACTCACGAGTGGCGTAACTATCGGTGTGAGACAGGGGAGAACAAAGCAGTTTAGCTAAAGGGAGCCCATTGGCCACCGTGAGGTGCCCGTGGTCAACGCTCGGAAAAAAAGATGACAAGTGATAATGTATCCGGATGTGGAAGTCTATACACGAAAAGCCGGAAACACTTCAAAAAAACAATACCCTATTGAAAACCCAGAAATTACTAAATACTAAAGATAGTGAGTTTTTTTACATCTAGCTTCCCAGGGGTGTCGCACCCCTCAGCGTAAAATTTTCTTACAGGGAATACTGGTCACAGCAGTGACGTATTCACAACATCAACACCTCGGCTCAGTGGGGGGTGATGACTCGCAAGGTTATCGAGGTATATTTATTTTATTTGATTCACACTCATGGTCCATATCATCGCCAGGGTAGTCGAACAACATAGGAACACAAAATGGTTATCGTTCGGATGCAAGCACCCGTGATTTTATTTGAAAAAATTTAAACCCAAATCATGGAAACATTCGAGCAATACTTGTAGATGAGGCGAATAAACCAGGCGTGTTCACTGTGTACCAAAGTGATTCGACCTCAGCACTTCATTTATGCATTTGCAAGGACTACAAATATTTGGCGACGAGAAAATAGAACTACCACTAATTTATGTCGGCGATAGTTAATCATCAGCAACGTGCGTTTGAAGAACTTCGGACACACTAATGAGGAGTTTCCCAGTCCAAGCAAGGAAAACAGCGCCCCATCGCACCAAAGTACAGAGGACCATTCGGATTCCTCTCAATTCCAAGTCGTAACTCAGTTTGACTTCATCCTGACCTCCAGTGGCTGCTGTGAAACGAACGCTGGTCGCCTGGTGGCGCTCATTGCGATATACTCCCAAACCAAGATGTACTGAGGGTGTCTTGTCGCGGTGATCATTCAACCAACCACTGCAAATTTGATTGTCGTGTGTTTTATTCTGATATCCACAATGACGCAACAAACCGCTGGAGTCTTGCTGGCCAGCAGCTCCGCTTGACCAACTCTGACCAGGCATGAGCAGAGCTATGTCGTCATGACTTCTTAACTCACGTAAATAGTCATCGTCTGCAATTGTTGTACCGTCCTTGATCCGAACTAACACATAATCTTTTGCTTTTTCGGTCATTTCATCTTCATCGTAGGGTTGCTTCAATAACATTAAAAGCAATTTCGCTGCCTTGAGCTTCACTTCTTCGACACTCCCCGCCGTGACCCCTGTCGGGTTACGAGTGAGGTCATTGACAGAAACGAGAGAGTTCATTGAAAGCACGAACCACACGCGGAAAGTCAGTGATGGGCAAGGTCGATACAAGCCACCAGTCCAAACAGTGAGGCGTTTACTGATATCCATTATCAATAAGCTGCAATATTTCCTATAAAGTATGTTTTCATTAAATCCTGTGCATTAGACCGACTTAAGTACTTCAAAATCTCACCAGAAAATATTTATCTTAAACAAGGCAAACAGAATCGTAAACCTTTTGATGAGGCCTCGTTTCATGTGAATGGCAAGATCTTGCAAAATCGTTTATAAAATCTACGTACATTTGAATTCCTCAATCTAACACTTGTGAATAAATCTTGTTCTATTAAAGACTGTTTAATTTCACATGCCTACTGCAGGCACATGCAGTAAATCAGATATACCATTTTAAATGAACAATATTTTTGGAACATCTTGTATTGTCAGCGTAATGAAAGTCATGTGCATTGGTCGTATTGTAAATGCTCATCCGCAGCAAACATATTTTAAGAATCTGTTGCACAGCACAATCTACGCCAACTCGGGACAAAAACATACAAATTGGTCGTAACAACAGCGCATAGTGCGTTATAGTACCCATCCAACTTTGGGCTGCAGTTTTAAGAACGTCAGCCTTTTTCACCACCAGGTACCTTCACATAATTTTTGCCTCAATTCGAAACAATTTGTATATATTTGTTCTGGGTATGCATCCGACATTTTTCTGTTCTCACTTTAAATCAGGGGTTCCCAAACTTTCTCTGGCCATGTACCTTTTCAGCATTTTTATAGATGATCATGTACCCCAAAAATTTTTCGTGACAAAAAGGCCGAGGAAAATAACAAAAATATGTTTAGCAATAAGCAAATAATGAATTTTGAAAATAATATTCACTGACATATGCATAAATCATTCGGAATGAAAAATATGTAAACATGCTTTTTCCCTTCTATTGCTAACCTTACATGTACCCCTTCAGATTGGCAAATGTACCCCTGGAGTACATGTACCCCCGTTTGGGAACCCCTGCTTTAAAGGATTGATGCCTTTAACTTATTTTCTCTTTTTACCCAATACGTAACACTTCCGTACAGTACCCGATTTTGATATGTGGGGGCACCTTGACCCATGTTAATACTTTTTAGACTTCGAACTGGCAACATGATTGAAAGTTACACACACATGCTGAGACGGAATCATATAATGTTTAAAGCAATGGTTCCCAATCTTTTTTGATGCATTCCTCCCTTTGCTCATTTTGGAACTGTTAATTCCTCCCCTGTTCGGGTTCGTAGACTGATATTCACTACGACTGGAACAATGGTCTTTATTGACGACAATAACTTGATTAATAAAAGTCGGACTAAAGCTACTTGTTTTAAAACGATGGTATTTAAAAGCCAACAAAAACGTGTGATAGTCCACTAAAGGACTTACAAATGTGAAGTGATGTAACTAATTGAAGGATGTCAACTGAAAAAGAAGTACAACACTTACAGTGAATAGGTAACTTAACCATGATGTGGAAATTCCTCCCCTGAACTCATGAAATTCCTCCCTGGTTGGGAACCACTGGTTTAAAGGAAACCTTGGACTTCACGAGCTTCGGCGTTAGCAAAGTCATTGATGACATCATCGAAGTGAAATCTGTCACAAGATGTCAGGTTCAATGCTCATTAGCGTCAGATCGTTCAGGCATTCTGGTATCATCGTTGTGCACTTTTGATAAATTTCAATTTGCTAAATAATTTTTCTCCGCTGCAGTTGCTGACAGGGAGGCCGGAGTGCGGGGACATGACGGGGCATTTCCCCCTTGTCCTTCGAAAAGGGGGGCAACGGGAGCGGAGGTGCCCTTGCATAAGTGTATCATAGGTGATTTCATCATTGTTCCAGATCGACTTGAAACAAATTTGTTGCAGCTATTCACTTACACAAAAAATTCAAAATGCTTTTCTTTAATTTATGTTATCATTTTTGAGGTCAACATTGTTGCTGAGCAGAAATGGTAATGGTTTATTGTTTCATATGACTCAGCTAAGTAGAAGCAATACAAAAAGCCAGCGCACATCGCACATTGGGAAACAAGCATATTGGTAACGATTTTTTAATAAGTTTCCATTGCCCTCAACACTTGTACTGCCCCCCTGCCCTACAGCTGTTCCGGCGGCCCTGGTTGCTGGCCGTGAACACTAGGTATAATCGCAGAGCCATCTTTACGTAGGGAAAAGTGTCACGTACAGCTTTGTCTGTTATCAACTTGCTCAAAAATTACTCTTACAAATTGTCTTATGGTTTATTATTCTTGACCAGTTTCGTAAATTCAGCAAACAGTACGAATTCATTACCAAGAGACCAATCTAAATCGTCTTTGTATGTGATGAAAAGTTTTTCGGATGTTTGTTAGATTTGAACAGCGTTCAGAGAATCAAGGTCAAGCAAAAAAGCAAACAGATAACTCATTCTTCGGTACGCAAGGTGTCGTTGCTCAAGTAACAGCACAAATTATTCAATAACGGGAAGAAATTACTCAATGCAGAGTCTCTGTGTAAGAGAGATCTGCTAGTGCTTCTTCACCACCTTGACCAATAATCTAGTGGCTGCAGTCTTGCATTATTTAGACGTTTACGTGGTTTCTTGCAAGTGTTTGGCCCGAATTTTCCATCCAGACTTAGCAGCTTGCAAATTTCTAACACAAGTTAGAAATCCCGCACACAACGCACACGCCTAAACCCGGCATTGCATCCGTACGATTAATAAGAAGCTGCGACAGTGGCAAGTGCGGTTTTCCTGAACTTATTCTTTCTCAGCGACTGCGTTCGTATCAACCAACCCATTTGGATAAGTTAGCGAGTAAATGTTGTTGTATTTCTTGTGTTCAACTGATAAACCATGCGTTGTGAAACTCCAGTCTCAAACGAAAAAATAAATAAACTAAAAAGCGCAAACATGCACTGCAACAATTACTACATTGATGATGATAAAGATTTGTGCCGCCTTTTCAAAAACAGGTTTGTGGAAGAAAATGTTTCGGGAATGCAAAGCACGGACTTGTTTGAAATGACTCCAACTGATTACGATAATGTTTTCGATCTTTACCAGCAGCTGCAGACTACACTAAATTTCATATATTGATGAACACAGATATATGGTCGGGATAAACGGTGAGTCATAGGATCCGGAACCCCCACTATTTTTCAAGGAGTGGACCGAGGTGCAAACTGTTATTTTGCAGCATTTTAGTTTCTCATTATAAAGTACATTATGTCTAAATTTTGCTGCGTGCGTGACGTCGATAAATCAAGCTTATGTTTATCTAAACCTTCTTGTACATCTTTCCAGAAATTGTGGAAAAAGTTCATTACAAGCTGGAATGATCATCGATGAGGCCACCCAGTCAACCATGATGTAGGTCGTAGGGAAAGATCGAACCCTGGACCCCACTACAAAGTTATTGCGCCGATCCTACACAGGGTATGATATTTTGCTCTACATTTTCTTAGCAGTAAAGAACTACACATTGAAACAAAACCTTCGCGATTTGTTTTTGCCCAAACATTCACAAAAGTGGAACTTTACTTGCTGGAAACATCTTAAAATATTTTAAATATTTGGGCCTACTTTAAACTAATAAAAAGTATAACAAGGGTAGCAGTCAGGGGCGTAACGAAGGGGGGAACAAAGGAGGCACAATTCCCCGGGCGCCGAATCACTATGGGCGCTGAACTACTGCGGAGGGCGCCGAAAAGATGCAATAATGTCACAAGTACTTTCTTTAATACAGCACATTTGCTTCCGAAAAACCTCAGGTTAGAAGATGGGGCGCCAAACTTGCTTCTTGCCCCGGGCGCCATTTAACCTCGTTACGCCCCTGGGTCCAGTTCGCAGTTCAACTGAAGTGGAACGTATATAGGATATTTTGAACCCTTTCGTAACATTCAACACACAGTAACTTGTCCTTTGTTTTCACCTTTTGCTGCATCACCCTATCATTGATTCATGCATGTACCGTGTACAAGAAAGCTGTCTGAATGCAAAAAATTATCACTTTAGTTCCAACCTTGACCTTTTCGTGTGCTGTTAAAATCTTTCCTTTCATTTTATGTACAGTTATTAGAAAGTACTTGGATGTCCTCCACGTTTGTACAGTAAAATGTTTTTATTAAGAACACGGATATGATAAAGCTGCCGCTTATTAAATCCAAAATTGGCTGGTACCAAGGTGGGTTTATTAGACGACGTTTAAGACATCATGGTTCTCATTTGAAGCCGTAATAAGCCACACAACTACATGGATAAACTTGAACAAACCAAATTTTACTTCATAGAAGAGTATCCTTTTTTAGGTATTGTTCTATCAATCTAACCTAGCAACCAATGCAGATCAGCGTGTAAGCTTGAGGTGTTTTTACGAACAATTCTCTCCCTGACAAGATATTTGTCAGAAAAAGCCTGCGCTGAAATATAAACTACGAGCAACCGTACCTTTCCTGCAACATTGCTGACGTGTGGCAAGTGAACGAAGTTCCTGCCACGACATATGTTTCATTGCTTGAAGTATGATCGACGCGTGTGTGGTTGCTGTCGTTCAAAGTCCAAAAACTTTGTGTTTACACATGTGGCGTCATCCAGATGTTTCATCATTGTTAGAAAATGAAGAGAAACGCTTCGTGCGTAGGTTCCATTACATGTGGCGCAACCCAGGCGTCAAATGCAAGGAGAGGGCACAAAGTTTGTTTCACAATTTCTTTCAGGAATTGTGCCAAACATTCCATCACCTTACTTCTCAGATGAAGTGCGAAGTCGTTTTGGTAAAAACAAAAACACAAACTTTGACGAAATTTTTGCTGTTAAGCCACGAAAAACTGCTTCAGAAAAAGTTGCATCATAAAATGTTGTATCAGACGAAGAGCTAATTAGGGATGCATATAATGAAATATCGAATCCTATGGATTCGAATCCTTCAGTATTCGAATCCAAAAATCCGAGTTTTTACGAATATTTAGATTCGAAATAAATTTGGATAAATTAATGTGAAAATTGCAAAGCTGGAAAAACGAATAATTTCAATAAATTTTGCAGTGGCACTCTACTCTCCTGAGCAAGAGAGAGAAAAAGACACTCAACAAGCTCACAGCACTGTGCAGTGCAGTGTTTTTCAACCAGGGCTCCGCGAGCGGCTACCAGGGGTTCCGCAGGAAACTTTTTGATGATTTCATGACAAAATATAGATGCGACATTTCTACCCATCTGGTTTATTACAGAAAGTAGGATAGACACTTCAATCATTGCATGGGGTTCCACATGGCCGGCCTTAAGCCAATAACTGCTTTGGGCCCCGCCATGGTGTTTGGGAAAGTCGTTCATTGTTCCCAGATACTCCTTGAGCTCGAGAATCCAGTAGCAACGGATTATAAATCTTATTGTTAGCAAAAAAATTATCTCGTTTGAACAAAAGGTGAATTCCCTCTACCGAACATTCGCGCTCCATTCTCATGTTATATAACAGGGCTTCTCAAACTTTTTTGTTCTGCGGCCCCATGAAAAAAAAGTTTTTCTATGCGGCCCCATGTTGATGGAAAGCCTAGATGTTAATGATACGTTTGAACGTCTGATTACAAATATCAAGATGCATCTTTGTCAATTGCGAAATCACACAAATGCACAGAATCCTCGAAAGTAACTACACATTCATAAAACTACCACGTAATGGAAACATTTAACAAAAAACAATTCAGTTCATAGAAGTTATCAAGCAGAACTAATGGGATGGATGCACTTGATACTTTTTAGCCAGATCAATCATTCGTAGATTGACACAAGACAACACAGGACGAAGGACATTCTTAACGTTTTTCAAAAAGTGCAAAAGTCTAAGAGTATATGAATGGCTAGATCAGAAATGACTGAACATTTAGTTCTTGTTCTTATCCAAAAATCACATAAGCTGAACTGTCTTGAAAATTCCAGTTGTGCTTCTGAAACTATGTATGAAGCCTTTAACTTTAGTTTGAAACTACTCGGTGTGCTCTCAAAGCAGTTAGCCTAGCCCCTAGAGCAGACCTAGAGTCTAAACAGAAGCATGCGTTCGTGTCGGAATGAACTCAGTAAGATCAGTAGGTTAAAACAATCATGGTGTAACAACGCATAACTTGTCGTGCCTGGTTTTTATTATCATTTGATAACTCAGGCAGGCATCATAGTAAACAACTGACAGGATAAAGTACGATATCGCCCCTAAAAATAAAAATGCAGTAGAAATAGATTCACTGCAGGCCTACTTTCAATTTTATTGTAAATTTTACAAAAATTGTTGTATCTGATTTGTCAAGCCAATTAGTTTCGCGACCCAAAATTACATTTAGCGACCCCATTTAGGGCCGCATTCCATAGTTTGAGAAGCCCTGCTATATAAGACGTTATATCCGCGCTCCACCATATCCCACTCTTTATGGATGGAGCTTGGTTGTTACTAGTGCCAGCTTAGACTGTAGTAGACGTACAGCTATTGCAAACAAGGTAGCTTATGTAGTGATTCAACTCGCAATGAGCGGGTCAAGACGAGTGTCTGTCGTATTATCTTTGGCGGCAGTTTTTCCAACGTAACGTTGTTCAGTTCTCGAAAGATCCTTCTGTTTTGGAAATTGTTGGTTGGCTGCGGAAGAGTTGTAAGTCGGGCGGGACTATTCGGGTCGGGACGGGTTCGGGATTAAGTTTGTCAAAATATTTCGGGCCGATATTGGGCCCTGCTTACAAAATGTTTTTCAAACGACGGACACATTTGTTGCTAGTTACTGTTGAAGTAAGCGAGTTGATTAAATATTGACCATAATGATTACTTGCGCATTATTTAGTCATGTTCACTTTGTTACGCTACCGATGTCTCGCAGCTGCGCAATCCTTAACTCACTCCGTAGATTTGGCTTTCGGTCCTAAATCGGGCTTTAGACATAAATGTCAGGTTCGGGATTGCGATTTCGGGTTCAGGCTTAAAATTAAAGCCCGTTTACGAATCTGGATTGTGGGTCGTCTGCATCTTGACAAAGGCTTGCACTTTTGTTTCATGGCAGAATTTAACATAGCTTGCGTATTTTAATATTTTGTCAAAATAAAATGAACTCTACGACATTGAAGCAAATGACAAAAGACGGGAGTTCGAACCCGTGCAAGCCAAAAATCTCATCCAAACCAGCGCAAAAGTTTGTGAAGTGTTCGCACTTAAAATTTTCTTCTTTACTTGGTCCACAAAATTGCTCCGCGTTGTTTGTCGGCCGTTCATGTATTTTTATCATTTGCCGACTCAGAATTTTTATTGTTTTGCCTATTTGCGAGTGTAAGTCGGTAGAAAAACCATGTACTTCAAAGCAGAACCGTCGCCAGAAAGTTTCGCCAGAAACCCACCAAAGCGTCGCCAGAAACCCACCAAAGCCCCTCCGTGGCGACGGGACTGCTTCAAAGTCCAGGTTCATGAGCGTAAAGGACACTTTGAAGCTGCCCTGCAGCTTATAGGCAAGGTAAAAACTGTGAATGTCATCCAGCACACTCGTTCCAGTTTATCATTGTATTGGGCGGCTATAGGCTTCTATTTCATCAATCAACTGTGTGCATTATATCTGTAATGTGGTAGTTGTAAAATCTTTGTACATGACGTTTTCTAATTCATAAAGAACAGTTTGAATTCCAAGCATTTAAGAATAACTATAAGTTGATTTTTGGGTAACTTTGGGCGGGTACCTCTCTTGTGAAACCTGGTTCTTTTCATGTATTGCGTCATAAAGCAGATAGCTGATCGTGCGTCCAAACGTTACCAAAAACGCCTCTGCGCTTGTGGTTGCCAAAAATGAGAAAGATAATCAGTTCATGTTAGCAGTTTTCAGTTGCTCTTGGAACTAACGTGTTGTTCAACAAGAGCGAACTAATTGCTTTAATTGCTTTGTAAGTTCGATTCGCTCGCTGGTTCGGTTTTGATTGACGTAACGTTGCACTTGCTCTCTCCGCTCGGATCTTCATTGCACACTTCCGGCTAAAACTTAATTAATTACGAGTGGTGCTACTGTAGTATAGCGGTGCACTGTTTAATGTCCACCACAGCTGCATACTATTTATTGCTGTGTTTTCGGTATTATATAACATCTTCATAAAAAGGTCGTTGACTGAGCACAATGACGTCACAGCACCAGTGCCCAGAGGGGCCCCGCACTTGCTAGGGCCGGGCCCGGGGTTCCATGAACAACGTAAACATTTGCCGAGGATTCCACTGCAGCAAAAAGGTTGAAAAACGCTGGTGTAGTGACATAACGAGCTAATTAACACGTCGTGTGATCGCTGATCTACATTCTAAACCTCTGTGCAATCAGCTCATTTTGCTCCTAACAAGCTATTCCGGAATAGGATTCAATATTCTGGATTCGAAGTAAAGATTCCGGAATTTTCCAGAAACTCGAAATGTTCCATGATGCACATTCCTAGAGATAACCCAGCATTTCTGCCCAGCAACCTTGTGCGGTGATTTTCGCAAAAATATTCTGGTCTCTTCAGTCAACAGCTAATAAGAAAGAGACTATCGGTGCATTGCTGTTTTTTGTTGAAAAGATAGCTCTTATATTCGGTTGATGTCACCGCTATGACACTGATATTACCTGGTTACATACTAAACAACAACGGTTATGCCCATTCGCGATTATCATATCTAAGAGCAGAGTATCACGGTAATAGCAGCCTTAGCAGTTATGGGGTTAAATAACGTATGACTATTCAAAGAAACCTAGTAGCAGCTTTTTTATTTCGCCAGCTGATGAAATGGTTTTTATTTCGTTTCAGCAACTTTGGCAAGTGGCCTTGAAACACTTTTAGGTGAGCCTTGTTTCCAGCAATTCCAACTTGTTAGACTTTTGTTACAAGCGACATTTTTACTTGAGTATTGCCGATATAGGCTAGTTAAAAATCAATGAGCAGAAGTTACGAAAAGTTTGACCAAAAAATTAGTTTTGGAAAATGAATACGCAGAAAATTTTCATGGGGGGAGTTTCATTAAGTGGCATATGGTGGTCATTTGTATTTGGTGTGCGCTGTTTGTGACGTCACAATTTGAAATCATAGGCATTTTTCCAAACCAACATTTTGGCCAAGTTTGTTGACATAATATGCATGCTCTTTTACGACACGCATTCCCCTTATTTTATGTGTCATTGCACTGAATATAAACTATCAGCGCTCCAAGTTAGGATATCGGAGGAAAATACACTAAACGCTACGACACAGCAGTTCATAACTACAAAAACATCAGGCTGCGCGTTAAAACAGGGGAGTAAAACACACTCATCACTACGTCAGAAAACAGAATCAAGTTGCGCTAATGTCTTGTCGAATACGAGCAGTCGAGCATAGAAAGTGTGCGGCTGGACTGGCTGGCTGGCGCACACCCCGGTTTGAAAGATGGGATCTTACTAAACTACACAAGAATTGAGAATGCGCATGAAGTACCCAAGAAAACTTTCGATTTTTTGTTATGTATAGAAATCCAGCAAACTTTTAGTTTTCCTTTTTCCCTGCTGAGACATCATCAAATGCCCGAATGCTTCTATGTTGAAAACTGCTGTTTTTTAGCTCGTGCAACAGTTCTATCATGCTACAGAAATCGGTAACGTAGCCAATGCGGTCAGCGCATGCTCTGATCAGACATAGCAGATAAAATAAACACAATTGTTTCGGATAAAGTGAACTATCGCGGAACACAATCTTAAACATGCGTAGTGGACGAAACGTCTGCAAAAAGTGGTGAGATGGTTTCTGGATGCAGACGACAACCCAGATTCCCACCAAAACCTAATGATTACTTTTTGGCCCATTTAAAATGTTCCTTGAAATTTTGTAATGAAATTCACGGCCAATGAAAACGATATCTACGACACATTGCAAACGTTTCGATAACTCCTCCTATCATCATCAGTGCATTGCAAATCCTTGAAATTTGCAGGTCATAAAGATTTTGTAAAATGTCAAGCTCGAGGGCAGTGCCGGCCTTTAGCCGATTGGACTGATTGCTTCCAATCGGGCCCCGCGCTACGCTTACTCTAGCCTACGCACAGTTGACCCACTGCACAACTACAGAACACTGCACAACTGCAGGAGACCCACTGCACAATTACAGACAAGTTAGTGATTCCCAACTTTCCACTAGCTGGGTCAGTCCTGAGCAGGAACCACGACATTGCCACGTTTGTCCATGAGCGGTTGGAATGGTCACTGGTCGATCAGTCTCCAGAACAATCAGAGACTGAGTGGTTGTGCGTAGACGTCAGAGGATACAAGATCGTCAACGTCTACACACCT
>Ga0210059_1001578_pt1 | contig 34638 bp, 23 predicted proteins | sample Ectturendosymbi2_FD_188042 | JGI IMG/M metagenome (GOLD analysis project Ga0210059, IMG submission 188042) | Ecteinascidia turbinata endosymbiont from Florida, USA - Sample 2 (SPAdes) (version 2) | ecosystem: Host-associated > Tunicates > Ascidians > Unclassified | place: Key West, Florida... | reverse complement strand
GCAGCAATAGAGCTCACATGCCATGCTCACTCTACTACTATTAGGTTGCACTATCATTATATAGGGATTAGAGAATTACGATAATTCGTTTGTGGTGACTATCGCAGTGACTTGTTATTATTACCTATTGGCACTATTGTGTTTGTGGTGACTGTCGCACGTTGTAGCTTTATTTTTTCATTCATGTACAGACCATAAGTGTCTGCTACAAGTGTCACATTGATCTGTTGGTCATCCATTATGTGGAATAGTGGCCATATGTGATCCGTATGTGCTCTCTTTTTGCCTTTGTAGATTTTCAGCCTTGGGACCTCACTGCCCAGCTTTCTATTTAGCTTTTCTTTTGCTTCAAAAATTCACTTCTCATAATATTCAAAGATCGGCTGGTCAGTGTCATCCTGACAATGTTTAATTGCATTTGACATAACGATGTTTTACAAAAACAAAATTTCATTTGAAAAAAAAGAAATTTTCATTTCATTTTTCTTCATAAAACAAAAAAAATGAAAAAATATAAAAAAAAAATAATGACAATGTATAATTTCATGTGACTCGACATTGACTCGAGTTGGCAAACTAGTGACTCGAAATGACTCGACAGATTTTGTGACTCTACTCTGACTCGACTCGACCAAGTCATGACTCGACTCTGACTCGACTCGAAGGGCTTGTGACTCGACTCGTGACTCGACAAATATGACTCGTCCACATCACTGGTCCTGGGTGGCAGTTGTCCTCGGTGGCAGTTGTCCGGGTGGAAGTTGTCCTAGGTGGCTGTAGGCCTAGAACCATTATTTGTACAACTCCATTGCTCCACAAACTATGCTTGTGGAACCGGAAACTAAATTTCAGGCTCCGGTTCCATCATCTGAAGTTCTGGGCTCAGACTTCAAAAAAACAAAATTGCTTTGTCTCCGGCTCCGTCCCAAAACCCGGTGCAATTGTACTGTCAGACTCGCGATTGTGCTGTCAGACTCGCGATTGTGCAGTTGTGCTGTCAGACTCCTTCCCAAAGCCCGGTGCAATTGTGCTGTCAGACTCGCGCTTTCCGGACCAGCGTTGAAATATTTCATTGCAGTAACCATTGCTTTTGTTATACATGATTTTCGATGTCGGAACTGGTTCCAGATGGTTCTTGAGTCATTGCTAAACTGTTGGAGTCCGCTATTATCAAAGAAGACAGCTTCCGCAATCGCGACTTTATTTTCGCTGAACATCGTTACAAATAACATCTTATTTTCTTGCGTCATTTTGGAGTGAATAGCAGACAATCAAATGATCCCGACAGGTACGTTTGTGGTTATTGCTGCAGCTTGCTTCAATCAAGCAGTGTTCACAAAAGACATTTGATAAAAAGACTGAATGTTGGTCATTGATCGTTATGCGATCATGTCATGCATGCGTTTCCGCCAAGAGTAACTGATTTGAAGCAAAGGACAAGGACCGTTTGAAATGGCGCCAGCTCTAAACTGTTCCGACTAACATTCAAAACCCGTTTGCCATATTTGCCAAAATCCAAATAAAGCTTGAGACTTCCCAAAATATGACAATTGAATGAAATACAATTGAAAAGAGTTTCAAGCCAACTGAAAACCGTGATTTCACGTAAAGCTTGGGTCACTGTTGCATTTCATGCACTTGACTTCTTAGCTAACACGTCGCGTTGACCCAAGGCCATAGGTGTGTTGACAGGATTGTTGTTGACATCAGTAAAAACGTCAATTCAATTTTTGGCAACTCCGTCAAAACTGGGCAAAAAATTAAATTGGTGGCGAAATTACGAGACGTGGCATGGATGGTCACCTTTGCGTTTAAGTTTTTTCGGGAAAAAAATGTAGTTTAACTTTCTTTGCTTAATTACTGCACGAATATGACGCTGTACCTGAGTCAGACATGCACCAACTCGGCTTAAAACCAAAAAAAGCTCTGTTTCCAATGCTTTGCTGAGCGTGTGATTAACCCATTAACTAATACTGCATAACGTCAGCCTGTGCGGTATTATTGTGCCGAGCACAATATGCAAGAGCTTCAACGCAAGAGCTTCGCAAGAACTTACGCAAGAGCAAGAGCTTACGCAAGAGCTTACACAATGCGCAAGAGCTTCAGCAGAACGCTGGTAATAGAATTTCGTTGAATTTCTTGTACGTTTTATAATAGGCACCAAAACGGAAATACCACTCAGTCATCAATCAACCTAGCTATGACCGAATCGAATAGATTTAAACGCTTGAATGTTGTCATAGTGAATTAACCTGACACCCACAGCCAAGGTCTTGAAACCAAGTTTCAAAAAATTGTTTTTGAAACTTTAATTCAGATGAAGACCAAAAGTTATTATTTGCATCATTTCCATAATACTGTTTTATGATACAATATAATACAAACGGATGTAAGATGCACGGGAAACGTTTTGCAGCAAAAAACAAATCGAATTGAATTAACGGATCTTGAAAGAAATCGATCGATGAAAATCATATTTTACTGTATTCCTGAATTACCTTTCGTCAAAAGTGTGGCTTTAAGAACGTTTTTGAGATCAGAAACTCGCATGATTCTGTTATGAGCTGAAAATTTTATTCATTCGTTTCATTCCACAAGCATGCATTCACTTTCGCAAAATTAACCACTTGTCGTTATATGTGCACAAAAAACAAATCGTTTTGAAAGGTATTCAGGACAGAGCGGCGATTCTTTTCAGCAGGGTGTCAAACGTGGAGCCTTGCACCATTTCAACAGATTGCAAATTCATTTTGATTTTTCCTGCAGTGATAATACCTGTGAAAGATGCAGAGGATATTTTGCAAAGTGATTGTTTACTTGAAGTAATAAAAACCTCACGGAATTGAAAAGATCAAGTTTTTTTCGTAAAGCTTTATTCATATCTATTTTTGCAGGTTTTAAGCATTACAAAGTGTTTGCAGCTTTCCCCAAAAGGGTTTTACAAAGTATTTTGGAAAGCTAATGAAGTGAAATAAGCAAACAATCGGTTTTGGCATCAAATTTTTTGAGTTTTCCACCTTCCGCATGTTAATCATCTAAGTAGAACTGGAATGCGTTTCTTTGATTACTACCAAATGTGTTTGTCCTTCCAGCTTTTATTTAAATGTTGTTAGAAACAAACTTCCGTGCAGGCAATAGTTAAGTGATTCGCTTCCAACATCGTCCACGATTTCCTTTGAATAAATGTATGAAAAATAATTTACTGTAAAGCAGGATCATGCATAACTGAGGCTGACATTCTTGTTTTATTCGAACAGTGTTCACTTTTGCAATTAATCCGTCTATTTGGACCTAACACTTTTGCTTGAGTAACGCTTAGTATTGTCCAGTGGCCACAGTACTGCAGATCTGGTTGAAGTCAGTGCAAGTTATTGGCCTTACTTGATTTAGGTCTCATTCTTTTAATGTCCAGTTGAGTTGCTGAAATGAACTCATGAAACATCAAAATGCCCTAACATGTTTTTCATAGTATGTTTGAAATCGGTTTACGTTAGATTCTATTTGTACCAATGGATGATCACAACCGAAGTAAAAACATGAAGAGTTTGCATGCAATCCCCGCCGAATATATCCTAAGCTCTCTCGGGAACTGTTTGATTGTTGGGTGTAGAATGAAAGCTTTTTTGCAGTGATTCTGATTAAAGGTTAAAATCTTTTATATAACAAACATGACACAACGCAGTGAGGGTGTTAACAGTTTCAGAGAGTGAAATAGTGGATTGAGAACAAGGTGAGTAGCGCTGTGTGCATGAGCACTCATGGAACCTGCATGCCACGCATAAAGCGTTTTTATGTGGTTTTAAAGGTTTTCCATTAAAATCTTATAAAAAACTTTTTCCACCAAAATGAATACGCAGAAAAGAGTTCACATGTTTTAATGAATAAAGGAGAAAGCGCAACACCCTGCAGTCCGAAACACTCGCCGTCGCTCACATTTTGCAATGCTTTTTTCTACATCTAAAAACCAACAGAAGGCAATTTGCAAGTATTTGCAATTATTAGCTTCAGCAAACACAGACTTTTTACAGCACATGTTATCGAATTTACCAGGCCTTTGAATAGTGTTTTGTTTATTAAACTGCAGGAACAAAATCTCACCTAGCCAGCCTCTGGCCTGGTAGTTGTTTTCTGTCACAATTGGAATGATAGCCTTCTTCAACTCAACTGCGTACTGTGCTTCCATCCTGCAGTTGAAGCTATTGGCATATTCGCTGGACATCAGCAACAGCACTACTTTTGCACCCTCAACGGCGTGTGCCATGCCATCAAGGGCATCATTTGTAAGTCCACTGTTGTCAATCCATGTCTTGTGGCCAGCGCTGCGCAACTTTTCATCCAACTAAAAATCATCAGCTGATACATAGTGCATATACGTTACGAAAGTAGCCCTGTATGCGAAAACCCACGTGAAAAGACGTTGTTTTGTGCGCAAACAAATTTTCGTTTTCCTTGAACGCTTCGAAAGCGAAAGTTTTCAGAATCACCAATAAACATTTTCAAAAACATTTGTTTTGTCTGGAGTGGAAAAGCCATTCGAGTTGAGTTCATTTGAAAACCACATTTTGTGCTGGATGGATTTTAAATGCTTTTTCCAGAAACATTCTATTTCATTAAGTTAAATAACCTAGCCTGGGCATGGAATATTGTTTACTTTCTTTTTTTCTAAAGCAATCATCAGAGGGATTATGACTTTCAGAGCATATTCACTAGAATGATGCATAGAATAATGCCCCCAACCGGTAAAATACTTCAGAGCTTTATTGTGAGATATCTATTTAAGTAGCCTATTTGTCATTTTTGGGAATTCTTAAAGAAAAGAATGTGCAAGCAGCTGTTCTGTTAAAGGCAATGTTGAGAGTTGAATCAAAGTGTGTTCCTGTAAGACAAGTTTATATTGAATAGCTGCAGACCAAATACTTATTTTATGATGTTTGATTACTTTGAATTACCCTAGTCTAGTGGATTAGCCTACGTTAGCAATGTAGAATGTATATGTCAGAAGGTTGAAAATGAACTGCGTTCATACAAGAATTCCGATAAGTAGCCTACATTTCAGCTTCAACAGTGTTTGACTGAAAATTCAGAACTACCAGACACAACTCAGGGTCAAACATAGACACCACATTCACCGATCACTTGAACAATATCCTTTTCTCAGTGCAGCGACGCAAACGCGCAAATTTTCACGCAGTGAAGTGTCCGTGATAATCCATGTTTTACTAATACACCACCTTAGTGTCAACATTTAGATGTTCATTTCACAATAGGCCGCAACTGATAGCACTGTTGCAGTAAACTTGAAAATTTGTTACCTTCAACTAATTTTTCACTGAAACGTTTGAAATCATATATGGAATGTTCATATTGAAAATGCTGCTTGCAATCATCTGCAGCAGATGCATATGAATTACTGTGTAGACGTTTCCAACATGAAATGTCTTGCCTTGATAAATTTTCAGTAAACACTATACATTAAAAACCAAATGTAGTTTTCTGTGCCATTCTCATGTCCACCAACAATTCACTATCTTTCTTGAAATAAACCAAAAGACATAAGTGCACTTGGTAGATGGCACGGCATGATTAGCCATTTCCAGGTTACGGATTAACTTTAAAAACTAGCAAGCACAGCCATTTGTTAGAAAAAGATTTCGAATGTGCGTGGCTACTATCGGAAGATCATCTTTACCTTCTTCAAACAGCAATCAATTTTATATTTTTTTTCTCGATGATATACCTTCAAATAGAGAATTCATGAATTCTTAAATGCTTATTGGACCTTCGTATTTTTTTGGAGAATGCAGAACCCTAAAGGATAGCTTGTGTTCTTGTTTGTAATAGACCTCAATTAAAAAATCAAGGTAAATTTGGTTGGAAAATTTCGATCGTGTTTCTCACTTGCTTTTGAGTGATTGCTCTTCTACAACAACTTAATTCGTCATTTACTCAGTCACATGATTGTTCAGTTAGAATAGTTTAAATCATGATCTTCTGACCCAAACATATTTGACGCACAATAAAGATGATGTGCTTTCTCTGTAAAAAATCGTTATTAAGCATTTGGCTTTCAGAATCTTTTGCATCCACCAGAATTATCCAGTTGAAGATTGAACACGACTTGATGAAACACTGCTTGAGTTATGTCTATGCTGCTAAAGGCTACGAAATAATTTTGTCAATGTTCTGAACAGAAACAATCATTCCCATATTTTTAACTTACAGTGGTTGCGATTTTGTGGCTATCTTTCCGATTATAACTGATCATAATATGCCCCTGATTTCCGGTTGATATTTTCGCTTTCCATTGAAGGCCCAGTTTCCTTGCATTTACTACGGCAGATATTCTGAAAAATAAGCAAGGGTAAGAGTCGGTGTGAACGACATCTGCACAGTTTGTTTGATGCCACAAACGTAAAATCACGTGGTTAAGTGAACTGTCTGCAATTTTATGTTTTACTACACGAAAGCTTATATTTCAGTTTGTTCATAAGATTCACGCCAAAACAAAAAGAAACTGATAAGTGTATATCGTGGTGTTTTAGTTTTTGTGAAAATTGACCTAAGAAAATTGCGGTCTATATTTTGAAACTTGTTTGACTACGAAAAGATCGTGAAAAGAAAACAGCTGCATTTTGACGACAAAAACAGGTGTAGTTTTTACATACCTTGAAAGCGCAGTTTCAAAACGTAACACCTTCAGTGTCAGAACCATATACAGTTCTTAGATAAATGGCAGTTGATATGGTTTGAAAAAGAAACAAACGAAAAGTAAGCTATTCATAATGCAAGCGCGTCCTGAAAGGAAACGACAGTAAAGTTTGCAAAAGACGTGTTGAGTGGCTATCTTTTCCTAAATTAGCTTAAGCAGCAAAATGGCAAAGGCTAGATGGAAGTTGGACTTAGTTTAATGAACACAATTTTGTTTGCGGCCCACGTGAACATTTGATATGGTCCGCATAAGAGTTTTCGTTATGCAATTTAGAATACAATGTTGCGTCAAAACGAATATCTATGATGAAGAGGCACTAAGTATGTTAAGAGAAGCCTCTATCTCTCATTGTTAGATATGTGCAGAGTTTTAGGATAAAATCAATTGTTTGTTGCGACCCACCAGCAACAATCCATCATTTTTGCGGCCCTTTATAACAAAAAGATTCCCCATCCCAGGTTTAAAGGATTGTGCGATGGACTTGATGTGCTGCTGCAAGAATGCTCACAACATCCTTAACTAAAACCTAATCGCCATTATCTGCAGTTTTCGGTGTGTGATAACATTTCCGCGTTTTCATTGAGATTACTGTTGGTGAGTGTTTTTGTGGAAGTACAATGCAAACGCAACATTTCTCTGGTATTGAAATTGCACTTTTTCCGGTGTTTGTGATGAGAACCTTGTTCCTCATGCCTTTCTTAAGAATCTGATGCAGAAAATTTCTCCTGCTGATTCGACGAATGAAATTCTTCTCTTTGCATAACTACAGCATATAGCTATATAGCAATGACTTACTTGCTTGCAGCTTCATTGTCAGTGAGTTAAATGCTATCCACTTTGCCCACTTGTCCACTTCATTGTCAGTGAGTTAAATACTACTACCGTATAATGCGCAGATCTCTGTTTAACTTAAGCTAAGAAACACAAAGGCGAAATCAAATCCACTTGCTTTAAATCTTTTTTCAACTTCATCACATTCGAATATTTCGCATTTTGGGAAAGAACAAAACGATTTTCCTCGGTTAGAAGAAGACCCGTGAGAACCTCTCGAGCAAGAGACTTCCCTTTTTTATTATTCCCTGAAAACAAAGCGTTTAAATGCAAAAAAATCATTAGATGTTTACAAAATGCTGAAAACGCTGACGTCCATCGATCTTCAAGTAGAAGGAGTGCTAATGTTTTGGCTGCCGCAACATCATTAGTAAACAATAAAGTTTGCAGCAAGAACGGCGTACACATTATCTACGCACAATACCGGAGAATCTGTTGACGCCAAATTCGTGCCTTGTAACTGGTGTTTTTTCGCAAAACGCTGAGATATCTACTGGCTTGCAAATAGAGACATTCATTTTTCTTGTTTTACTGCTCTTTAGATACTGTACATAACGGATGGGATAGCCTTAGTACAGCAAGCAAGAATTACGAAGCATTCGCTTCAACACTAGACCTAAATTTTATTCGTTTTTTATTCATAACAAAGAAGTGGATCGATGTTAATTTTTTGATCAAACCATTGTTTTGCTACGGATCGATGTCCGTTTGTTGTTGCCCATTCTCATTGCGTGTGCGTGCGTATTCAAGCACATAACGGCGTCTGACGATCACCTTCAGTTTCACTGTGTCAGTGTCCAATACTATATGAGCGGATTCGCATGGAAGGCACTTCGTTGTCATTGGCTTCATCACAGGCAATATTACAGTGAGTGTTTTTCACAAGTACAGCTTACATCATTTTTTCTGATCATCTTTGACCATTTAGAATCGACTACGGTTAATTGAATCTCAGAAATTTAATTGAAGAATATTGGAAATAAATGCAGTTTGGGAAATGGATTTGTCACAATTTTGAAGAAATGCATAAGAAATCCGTCGACATCATCTTTGCAAAATGCTTTACTCTTCTATGCCAGAGTTTGGTAAGCATTTGATTTCTATCCAACACTGGTGATAGGCGCGTAAGTGAAGAATTTAAAGTATCTAGCTACCTATTGTTATTTGATTTTCTTTAGGAGGATGGAGTTTCACTAAATGAACCGAAACAAAGCAAACGCAGAAAAATATTAACCTGTTTGCTTTCAAACAGGAGTTAAAAGGTTTGAACAACAACGTTACCCTGAAGTAGACTACCTTCAGAAGCAACGCCTTGGAAAATTTCGTGTCACTCATGAATCATTACTCTGGTTTGCGAGTAACGATCGCATCCAAGAAAAACTTTGACCGGAAAACTCATCTGATATCAAGACGAGCTGATAGATTATGCCTGCATAAGCTTGGGGTGGATAACAGCATGTTCAATTTCTCAGAACAGGAACGTACGACATCATTTTCCGATAAATTACAAAAGTATACAAGATGTCTTTAATAAGAGAGTTTTGTGAATACTTTTTAAAAAGGAATTATTGATATCCATACAGCAAGGGACAAGAAAGAAAGAAAGAAAGAAGAAATTTTCATTATTTTTGCTTTTCACTCCCTTTGGGATGTCACGGATATTCTGAGGTTTCATTACGTTTGCTTTTCACTCCATTTGCGATATCACATATATTTTGGACTATGCAGGCACTCAACTCCATTTACTTTGAGCTGTGGGCCAGGAGGTTGTTTGTTTTGAACACTGTACTGGAAAAAAACAATGGTAGTATCATGCATGAAGCATTCCCCGGCACTAATTCAGTACCTCCGAGCCCAAGTCTGGACATAGTACATGCATCCCTTTTATTCTTTGTTGTGCCAGGACCGTGATTCAACTCATTCATAATTTCTTACTTCATAGAATAGATTTCGCAATTTATAAATGCTAAAATATCTAAAAGAGGTATTTCATATTATTTACATTATATTAAATTTGCAGTCTCGAACAAAGCACGTTGTGTTTACAGCACGAAGGCCACTGATAAATATACACAACTTGTAAGAACACGATTCTGTTTTAGAGTTTATGAATGTACTTACGATCTACTTTTGACTTTCCTACTTTCACCTACAAGCTTCCTATGGTGTATATCATGGTTTTTGTCTGGTACCAGTACGGTATGTTCTCCTCGGATATAAACACTATCAAGCAGAGTATAAGATCAATCCATTACTATCCAGACTGTCACTGAACATTGTTGTGGCAATGATAAGCCTTTACAGAGGCTGTTGCTTATGGTATTTGCAGATCATCAATACCAATTTGATAAAATCTAGGTGGATAAAAAATCAAAATAACATATTATACATATCTTAAAACGTATGGCATCATATTACAAAATATAGAAAATTTCGAAAAAACTGATAGCAAAGATTTTTCTTTTTATACCTACAAAAATACAAATATTTGTTTCCATACAAAATCGCAAAGATTGCAATTAGTACTGAGTTGCTCTTGCCATGCATACAGCCTCTACCAATGTAAAATGCGTAGTTAAATAATGAAATAATCTGCAAAAATATCTTACCGTCAGAGACCAAGTCTAAGAGTGTATCCACTATGGAAGTCTTTGCCAAGACCGCATTAAAGTCATCGTTTACTTGTAAGTGCTTCAAAGCTCTCAAAACATCGGTTAACTGAAGGTTAGATTGTTGAAGAAGTTCAATGTTCGTGAAACACTAAACAAACACGTTTTGATCACCATCATATCACAAAATTTGAATATGCAAATCCAAAAAAATTGAGTGTGTGTCACTACTAAGAGTAATGAATCCTTTCGCAGTAGAAAAACACTTTTGTACACGCAATCGCATATAATTACATCAAATACTGCACAAAATTACCAAAAAATCTCCGCTGAAAAAATTATATGTGTTATGAAAGGTTCATTTTGAATGTCCTCAATGTAAAATCGAACAAAATTTTGATAAGCTCTTGGGATAAACCCCGATATAGCGCAGCTCGAAAAGTTATATGGTCTCCTTGTCGATCAATGTATGCTTTCAATTCCCGCCTAATGATTTGAATTCTTTATGATACAATTTTTTTCAACGAATATTGACATGTGCCAACCACACTTTCTTGAAAAACGTTTGGAAGCAATGGCAACTACTATTTGGAACGTCTCGAAAAAGTTTATAGGCACCAAAACATCAAAGACGTGGTGCTCCTACGGTACAACCTTCGTTAGGTATGATTGAACATCCTTGTCGTTTAGCATTTCATGCAGTTCACGGTCATTTTGGAGTAGCACAAGTTTCCTTACACAACGAGGAGGATCGAAAGGCTGCTGAAAACAATTAAAAAAATTCATAAATAGTGCAGCACTTGCGAGAAGAAAATATCCTTTTACAAATCACAGGAAAAATATTCATTTTTATTACTGCACATGATTTTGCTGAAAAGTATTTTCGTCAAATTGCGATGGCCGAAAATGGCTAGTGTTTGTGTCACAGGCAATATGCATTATGTAATAATGTGTTTCTTACAAATCGGGACTAATTCTATATCAAAGTCTGTAGTATGACATAAAGTCGAAATGTTATGCAAAACAACAAAATTCCAGGGAGAATAACACAAACTTTGCTTTTCGTCTCCTTAGAATAGAAAGATCTTTTTATTTAAATGTTGAAAATCAGGAAAGGAACGCAAAGTGACAAAGCAAAAAATCACAGGATGTGAGACATAAATTGATAAACAAATTTCAACGAAAACAATCTATCAAGAAACCCTATGTTGAAACAAAGATGATGAAAACCCAATGGTAACTTCTTTCTGCGAAACGGAAAGTACTGAGTTCATGCTTATTTGTGTGTATTATATAAGCTAGAGCAATGTGGTCTTTCAAAAAGCAAGAAAGAGAAGACGGCACAGCCACCGAAACATATAAATCACTGTGAAGATTTTAGTTAAAAAATTTATTTATCTTTGGCATTAAAAGGATAAAATATTGGAGCACTATTTTATACAGAGGGTATCGCAAAATCTAATTGGATAAGCACGAGTGCAAAAACCAGTGCGATCCAAAGGTTGATGCTGAGGGACTTACTGTGTAAGACGAAAGAAATAAATCAAATGAAAATCAACTATGACAATGATAGGCGTGAGGTATGCTAAGTAAATAATAAATTCCCAATTAAAAGACAGGTGTCCACAGGATTTCAGCTTGTTATACAATCACACCTTTAAAAATAAGCTTTTTCAATACTCTTGGTCGAATTGTTAAAATAATCACAGAAGATGTTGAGCGCCACAGCATTGTAAATATACATGAATATGTAACAACGGCAAAATATTGATGTTGACTAATGATGTAACAGAGCAACCAAAGACGCCTTTTCACTTTGGCTCACAGATATCCTTGCTTCTTTTGTGAAATTAACTTTCGTTTTTGTGTTTCACATTTTTCTTCTGGAATATTATTGTTTAAAATGCTATTATCATCCTTTCCAACTGATATTCAAAAAACTGTTAATTTCAAAACTGGACTTACTGTTCAGATTACTGTTCGCTACAAGTTCAAATAACCTCTATACCATAAGCGACACAACTTACATTCTTTTGCATGGTCCGCCAAACGAAAGCAGAAAAATGCTTAACAAACTGTCAAATTGCAGGAACAATTTTCTACAAGGATGTTGTTCAACGTTCTCTGCAAAGTAGTTAAGTATTAAGTGACTTTATCAGAATGACATAATGCAAGATTGTCATTGCATGTAAGTATTTTTGATGTTTCAAAAACAGCACCTTGAAATTAGTTTAAAAATCTTCTAGAATAAGAAATTTCTGGGAAAAGGTTTTCACGTTTTATTAAAGTTTTGTAAAACCTAATTTCACCTGAACACAGACTTTTAGTGGCACAAATTAGTCGCACAGTTTGCTTTTGTTGGAGGAATCACTGTCTCTTTGTACTGCTGAAGAAAACGAAATGATCACCTGCTATAATTCTACCGCTTTGAATGTTACCTATAGGCGGGTAAGGAGACCACAATATTCATTCGATCTACTGTGCAGTATTGATGTTTTAGTAGGAAAGTATGCCAAGTACGCAAATTTGTGCAAGCTACATGGTCTTCGGATTTGTAATTTCTTCCATTTCTTGTCGCTTTGCATGCTTTCTTGCCTAAACGACAGAGTGTGCCTTCATGATCTACTGTGAATATTTTTTCGTTTTGTTTTTAGTTCCTATTTTTCTTTCGGTATTCCTACTGCTTGTGTCCTTCACTGGACAACTTAACGACTGCAGTTTAGCCGTGGAGCTGATACTACTTTCCCGTATATAACGCCGCGTAAAAGACATATTCTGCTTTTAAATAGACATCTTTACCAGACAAATTCCCTTCTTGGAAAATCCTGTTTGAGTATTAATTATGAAGGTTTCCTTTAGCGTTTCTTAATTCAGATTTGTGGACTGATTTGCAAATCTGGATTATCTAAATTTGCTGTTTAGTTCATTCTGTTTGAGGTATATTGTTCTGGAAAATCTTCGGATAATCTATGATAAAAATCAGCCATCTTGAAACTGTTATTGAGACGACTTTTGACCTGTTTTTTATGTGAAACGATGAAGATAAACGCAACCAATTTTCTGCTCTGAAGTGAAAACGATCTGCTTGCCAAGACCCGAGTCTTCTGCAAATAGCTGATACTTTTTGAGTTGGTTTATATGTCACGTGTTGTAAGGTACAGTATCTAAAACCGATATTATATCATGGCAAAAGTAGCAATAACTTTGGTGCACCACTTTATTTAAAAAACAAGTGATGCTTTCTCAAATTCATATAAATAGGTTTCCCATGACATAGTCAGAATCTTTTTGTCATTCAGAAATGTGCCGAAACACACGAAACGAACGATTAGTCAATTTCAGCTTTTTCATTTGATGTTGATCATTGCACGAAAAACATCCGATGAGAAAGCAATTACAAACTCTTCAGTGCCAAATATTCCTTATACGAAAGTAAAAAAAGTGGAAACTCCCACAAACTGCTAATATATTTCTACACACAGAGTTTCACATTATCACGCTGACTCTCAATGTATTTTAGGAATCATGAGTTCAAACAAATTTCATTTTGAAACAACTCTTGCAAACTCTACCAAACGTACCTTGGTTTCTGTTAATAATTTACAAAATGTTTTGTTTCACTTTTCAAATATGTGGACTTCAGTCTTGGAAATAACTTCAACGTCTCAATGTGAGTGAGGCCTTAAATTTTTCCGAGAAATGCTGCTTCATACTGAAATCGAAACAGCTGTCAAAACGTAAGTGAGAGAAAATACTAAATGTTTGTAAACACATTAAATCCTTTCGCAATTTGGTATCACGCAGAACAGATTTCATCTGATTCTGCAAAGCTGTCAGAATGTAAAAATACAAATCTATACGACGTATGTCTGACATGGCACGGGTTTTTAACAAAAAATGAAATGTCAGTTGTATCATTCGTTAAACCATGTTTTTTCATCAGAAGCAGCGTTTTCAATGTGGCGCAAAATTTCTTTCCATTACCGCCTTTCTAGCAGCATAGTAAATATATTATTGAGCTATTCTAATCTACGTTTGTAGTATAATTATTCAGATGAAAGGGTACTAAACCTCTGAGCTTGCTGTGCGTTTTCGAGGAATCAGTCGACTGAGCTCTGCTTTCTTCACTTTGCTATGATTCAAACTTGCACATACCTGTATTCAAGTAGCTTCACTCCACAAAGTTGGCAAGCAAGTGAATCAATCAGCTGAATTTTTTATGAAGGAAATTGACTTCACATACCCTTATGCATCCTCAGTCCTTCAATCTTATTCAATTAGAATCTCAGTCCTACACTCTTTCGAGGAAGATGTCAAATGAAAGAACACAAAAAACTTTGAAAAGACATAATTTTCGATCAGGATTGGTGTTTGTAGGCTTTCTATTTGTTGTGCCAAACTGCACCTTTCTCTTTTCCTTGCATCGGTAAAGCTTATCCTCAAAATGCATCAAGACGTAATTGCGGTAGGACATGGAAGAACAAAACAGCTACTGCAGCTTAGGTTGCTTTTCAGACAATTTACTGCATAGCACTGCTTTTCAGACAATTTGCTGCATAACACTAAAAAGCTAAAGTTTGTATGACATTCCCTGTGCATACCAAACTAACGTTCAGCTTGACATTGTTTTGCACCTTTCAAGAAAACCAATATACAATCAAGAGACTGTGTAAACATGCTTTATCACCTGCAGCGCTGTTTTGTATGCAGTACAAGTGTATCGAGTGTTTGCAGTATCCATGTAATTAAAAATCGTACCACGGTGCGTTGCTGAGAGTTCGTTGTGCTTTATGCATCTAATGAAATTGTTGACACAGTAGTTATACCAACCTATATTTCACATAGAATTTGAAAACGCCCCTTTTCTAGCAGTGCCCTGTTAAATCGATGTGCTTCAACTGAAGTATTCTGGTTCGAAACTGGTTTTGAATGTGCAGTAGTTTGTGTAATTATTGTTATTATGCTGCTGAGCATGAAATTGTTTTTAACCGCAACAACAAAATCGTTAAATTTTTTCAACCTAAAAAGTGTAAGCAACCTTTCGCACCATTTGTTTCCCTGATCGGGTAAGTGTTACGTTTCTCGACAAGGTCAGATCTCTCGATGTACTACTTCATGCCATACTGAAAAATGACGATGACAAACAGACCTCAGTAAAATCGTTTTGCTGTGCAGCTAACGCGCTCAGAAGCATTGGGCCCATTGATTGCTGCAGTTAAAAACGCTGTTTCGTGGGTATTGCATGCCAACATGTGCCTATGCCAATTTTGGTGCAGATGCACACAGTCTACTTTTACACGCCTTCAAATTGCCTACACTAATACTTATCGAATGTTTCAATTCATCCCAAGGAGAGAAAGTATCCACCCTCATCAAGTAACCAATTTCGTCACGATATTTGATAAAATTAATATGTATGCCTTTTTGACCGATGCACATCTTCATAAACGTTGTTTAGCCGCTCACTTCGGTTTTCTGATGCTTTGTGCAAATCTTCAACTTTCTCCAAGTATTGACAATGCGCATCAATATACTCCTGCCCTGTGATGCGTTGTGTATGAGCATTTCCTTACTTGTATGTTCTTATAACTAATGTGACATTGACCTTGTAATTATGAGAAACATTTAAACAAAACAAACAAAAGTCGATGGAACCGGACCCATGCTCAATTACCTGGTCATTTTCCGGAGTATTGGAAAAATCAAAGATCCACAACGAAGTTACATCAGAACTTGGAATTTATATGTAAAATGTGACCGTCAGAATTAGAAAATCCGAGGTGCGAATCTGAGTATGCACTCGAAGCAGATACATCAGCTTAGATAATGCTATTCAGACTAACTCTGTATGCAGTAGAGCATTGTTAAAAAGAAGTTTCTTTTTCTGTCAAAAAGGTTGAAGTACTGTACCATTTCGCGTGCCTTTGATTCATGATAAAAATTCGGAGTCTCTTTCGGAGCCATAGCAGCAAAGACGTATATTTTTTTTACATTAAAGTGTTACAATTGACATGTTGAAACTCAGAATTTGAAAAAAATTAAAAGCGGTTGAAAAGCAAAGGGTAACTTTATGTTTTTTTATTCACCTGCATACGTGTACGGCACGGGGATGCAGGAGATGCGGTCGCATCCCCAATGCTGGAAAATTGGCCATTATTCTGGCAAAACTTTTGAACATTTGGACAAATTATACAGTTACATTCACATTTAAGTGAGGCAGTGTCTATGTTGCCATGGTTCATGTTCATGGGTAAGAAAGATGCATCACCCAACATAGCTTTGGGCAACAAGAAGAATTACCCCAAATTCTAAGTGGGGTTATTACTAACAGGGTAAAAAACGTTTTTAATTTTGGGTAAGTACTGTATATTACCACACCCGTTTTGGGCAAAGGTAAAGGTTGCCCTGATTTTGGGGTATTTTCCAAGTAAATTAACCAAATTCTTAAAAAAATAACCCCCTTTTCTACAGTGCGTCAATGGCAAAAGTTTTGTTGAGACTATTTTGCAATTCATTTCTGCCTCTAATGGCAAAATAATCACTTCCTTCAAGTGAATTAGAATCATTTGGGAATTCCAACAGCCTTCATCAAATTTGAGCTTATTAGAAAACATCATTCAGGTTTTGAGGAGAATTAGAAACATTTGTGTAAATTAGGACCATTTGGGTATAGTCCAACAGCTTCAATTAAATCTAGGCAAATGAGACAAGCTTTATATAAGTTTTGGTGAATGTAACAACATTTACATAAATTGGAAATATTTGAGTAAAGTTCATCAGTCGAATCAAATTTATCAATTTGTAACAGCTTCATTCAATTGTGAGTAGGCTAACTTCAAACAGTCATATTCACAGTGGGTCTATATAGAAAAGCTCCATTGAAATTCGAATACATTTAGAAACATCTAAGTGAACTACAATGACTTTAATCAATATTAAATAAAATTAGAATTTTTTGGGTGAATTTCAACAACCTCAAAACAAATTTGAGCAACTTGGAACAACTTCATTCAAGTTTGTGTGAAATTATAAATATTTCCATAAATTGGACAGATTTGGGTAAACTCCAGCCCACTAAATCAACTTTCAGCAAACGGCAATAGCTCCGTTCCAATTTGGGCCAAGTTGAACAGCTTCATTACACTTTGGGTAACTTCAAACAGCTTCATTCCGATTGGGTAATATACAAGAGCTTTATTGAAATTGGGATACAATCAGAAACATTTGGGCAAATTCCAACAGCTTCAAATCGAATTGGGGCAATTGAAACAGTTTAACTCAAACTTGGTTACTATCGGAAAGATCTGGCTAAAATAGAAGAGGTTCATTCAGATTTGCATATGTTATAAGCATTTGGACAAATGGCAACAGCCCAAACAAATTTCAGTTAATTGAAACAACCTCATTGAAATTTGGGTAGACTTCGAAATATTTTAAAATTAGGAGCATGTAGTGGCAACCCACCATTCTAATAACCCTAACTTTTGTGAACATCAAACTGGTGATGCTGATAAGTGTTTTTAGCTATAGCAACAAACATATAGCTGCAAATGATGTGAGTTGATCAGAGCCGAATTTTCATTTTCGGGGCCCTAGTCTGTTTTAAATCGGGCACCCTTCTGGAAGGTTCGCGACGATTGATGTGATACAAATTAGATCTACATGTGCTCGCTACATTCACTGAAGAAGTTGTTCCAGTTCATAAATATATTAGTTTATTCTGAATTCCCTCGATACGAGGAACAAAAACAGTCACACTGAAACTAACGAAAAAGGCAGAGGTGAAGTTATCTGACCACACTCCTATTACATATTAGTGCGTTCCTTGTGTCATTGCACGGTTTGACAGGTATCAAGCACTGGCTCTGAATAAAGCACCTGAACTTCCTACGACAATTAACAGCCTGTTACTGTACATAGTCGGCGATCGACGGGTCTTTTGTCTGCAAAATCGTTGAAAATTTTGTCATCTTTTCAGCTAAAGCGTGTTCAGTATACAGAAATAGCAAGACTTTGTAACATGCCCCCCACACTGAAACAAACCTTTTAAGAATTTTACTGGTGTTTTACATTAATTTTCAACTGTGAGAAAATAAACGGAAGGCACAGTCGGACTCAAAACGACGTTAGTGACTGATGACGTCAGTGACTGCCTCTCCCGAACAAAATTCTTGGAGGCGCTAAAGGTAAACTGAGACTGGTCCTTTCGTACCTCTGTCCCTCAATGACTAATAGTAAGTCAGGGCAGATTGTGTGATCTAGCTTTGATAAGGAAAGGGGCATTTTTGCGTAATTAACCGGAAAAGGCTGGAATATTAATGTATCGATGGAATTGTGTTTTCCCAACACAAGTGATACATGACTTGCATTAAATAATTCATTGTACAATTCAAATCAAATGCGTTTCTTTAAAATGTCGTTCGCAGTTGCAATACGTTGTTTGATTTATTTCTAAGATGTACAATTTTGTCAGACAACACTACGTATGCCTATGAATTATGAGAAAGTTGTCATTTGAAAGTTTTGATATTCTTCATAATAGAAATAAATGAGTATATAAATATGTTATGGTCGTTATGGATAATTTATATTTTAGTTGCTGAAATTTCGAAGCAAAGTTAAATACAAATATTTTCCGTTTTAAAATATTGATATTCTTGATGATTTAACTTTCGTAAAAATTGTGCCTATATATAATACATAAATTATTAGAAAGGACACACACTTCAACTTTGCCATTGGCGCCATTCGCATAGATACGCCACTGAATTTTGCGCCATTGAATACCTGCAGACCTAGCTACGCCTTTTCCCCGTATCTGACCCATAAAAAGCAACAAGAGATAGCCCCGGGCTGAAAGAAAGTACCTCACTAGCCTCGTGTAATCTGAAAAAGCATACAGGCGTTTTGTTCCACACATCACATTATACGTAACGATAACCAAGTCTCAACACCATAAAAAGAAAATACTCATCGTCGTTCACTTCAACCCTTGCGCTCATTCTTCTACATCAGGGGTCTCCAAAGTGAGGCCCGCGAATACACTTTGTAAATAATGAAAAATTAATTGACAAAAAACTTTTCAATTTGGTAGAATGTAACATATATCCCGAAACAATCACATTGCGTAAGATGTCCGGCGCATGTACTGTTGTGTAATAACTTATGTGGCCCTCGGATGAAAAAGTTTGGAGACACTGCTTTATACACATCTTTTTTCCATACACATCGGCATAGTGAAAAAACGTGCGTTGAACCAAAACAAATATACAAATATAATTGCTTAAAAAATGCTGGAAATTGTCCTTACTCCCGAAATTTTGGGCCCCTCAAAATCGGGAGCCCTATGCTTAAGCCTTTTAAGCCTAATGGTAAATCCGTGCCTGGAGTTGATATTGTGACGTGCTCCTGTTTCAGGTTTGGTTCTGCTGTGAAGTTATCAAGGCTGCATTTGTTGCTGTTATGCTTTTCTAAGAGAACGTACTAAAAGCAGCTGTGAATCGCTTTTTAATAATAATGTAGCTTTGATTTAATATTGTGAAGTTATCATTGTCGGAAGTAGTACTTAATCAATGTGCAGCTGCAAATTGTTTTGTGGTAATAATGCGGTGTAGCTGTGATATGATACTGTAAAGTTTTCGTGTTTCAAAGTTGCTTCACGTTGACAAATTTACAAGAGTGAAATCTGTTGCTGTGAAGTATTCATAAAAACAATTAACCACGTAACTGCAGCTGCAATATGCTGTGTGGTAGTATTGTAGCTGTGATTTCATACTCTTTTAGTTTTCATTTTTTCCGTTTGTTTCATGCAATGAATATCACATGTTGAATCCTGCCAAATTTTAATGTTTCAATTTGATGCTGTGAATTGAAGTTTTTCTGAACAATGGCAATTTTCCCATCTACTGCATAATTCACTAATGCAGTCCAGTGAAACACTGCTATTTTTATAAAATATTTTTGCTGAGGTTATAAGTCATTTGTCATTGGAAATTTGCTTTTGTACACATTCCTTGGTATTTTATCATATAGGCTGCAGTTATAATGACAGAATCAGTTCCATATTGCTGTTTCTTCCTAACATGTTGTGTTCAGTGCACATTCAACTGTCTAAACTGGAGTGTTTTTTTGGTTTTCGTAACGTGACCTTAGAAGTTGTAAAGTCATAATTAGAAGCTGTAGCCCTAATGAAGAATATTGATTGCTAGTCGAGGGCATAAGGGTTTGATCCCCATAGTGATGCACTCTTTTAAGGATTGCATTTATTTACCTCGTTATTTATATGATTTGGTAATGAAGAGGTGTACAAACAATAGTAATTACAAACTCAGTGCTGAGAAATCTGGCAGTTTGCAGTTCATCTACAAGATGGAGATACCCACATCAACGAACCAGCACCGCAATGCGTTGCCCCCCGGAATTTAATTTGTACATGAAAACTTGCATGTACAAATTAAATTCCGGGTGTCAAAGCATTCTATTTGAATAAGTTCACCAAAGGTTATGATAGGGTTGATTAAATTTAATGTTAGTGTTTCATTAATATCTTGTTATTTACTGATTCTTGATCCTGTGATACTGAAAAAAGTCTGATTTGCCCCGCCAAACATGTCAAGAAAGTTAGATGTCATCACTCTGGAGAATTTACATACTGGAATAATGGATGTTAAGAACTGTGAGAAAGATATTCTTCAGAAGTTAAACATGCTTCAACAAAGAGTGCACGCTCTAGAAATGGAAAACTCCATTCTCAAACATGAAAATAAAAACTTCAGTGCTTTTTGGATCAACAGTATCATAAAACAGATGAATTGGATCAATGCGGTCGGAAAGAAAACATTCGTATTTATGGAATGCCCGATTACTTCGCAAGTGAGGAAGATGATGGAGAAAGAAAGCTTCTGGAAATAGCTGCAAAACTTGATATCCCCATTGATGCAACACACGATCTGCAACGAGTTCACAGACTAGGCAAGAAGCCTGAAACGACAAAAGCTAACCCAAGAGGCATTATTGCACGATTTGTTTCCTACAATAAAAGACAAGAATTCATTAAAAGCAGAAAGAAACTGAAAGGTACAAAAATCAATATCTGTGAAGACTTGACACCAACTAGATATAAACTCTACAATATATATCAGAAAGAATGAAAATGTTGAATCTGTTTAGGTAAAAAATGGTCTCCTGAAAGTTTCATACAAAAATGAATGGTTCACTGTTAAATCATCAAACGACCTCTTTAAGCTTGATATTGATGTTAACTGGCATGAACTTGGTGTACCGTTTCTTGCTGGTCTCCATGCTGAATTAGTTGATGCTGCAGAAACTTTTGGAGTATTTTTAGGTGGTGATGATTAAAGATAAGTGAGTTGCACTATTTCACTGTTATTATAAGGTGATGCAAAAATGCCGGTTAAATTTTCCTGCTTTGCATGTGGCAAACCATGTAAAAGTAACCAAAAATGTATTGTGTGTGACATATGCAAATCTTGGCTCCACTTCAGGTGTATTGATATGTGCATCATCTACTCTAGAGCCATACTATTGCCAGGGCTGTCTGCAACAACATTTGCCCTTTTCTTGTATTCTCAACACAGACTCTGACGTATTTAATTTGGAAAATGCTAATGAAAGCCTGGCCTCAATACCACCTAGTCTCATTAATGATGCTGTGACAGAAAATGATGTCAATCACACTATTTCCTGTCAGTATTACAACTCCGGCCACTTCATTGAACACACTAAACAACAGACTACGAAAGATTTGTTTATGGTGCATTGTAATGTAAGAAGTCTAAATAAAAATTTATGCGATTTGCAGCAATACTTCTCTGAACTATATTATGAACCTGATATCATTGCTATCTCTGAAACCAGAACAAATAGCACAAACGCCCATCTACCTGATCATCAAATGCATGGATACATTTTTTCCACTGTGACTCAACAACAAAAGCAGGTGGAGTGGGCGCTTATATTAAAAACACAATAGACCCTAAAAGAGTAATTCCCCCATCTTTCCAGTGTAATTTAAATAATTCCTTCTTCTTGCAGCCTACATGTCCAAGTGCAATTGAACATGTCATCAAGAATCTCAATAGTAAGAAAGCTATTCCACTTGACGATGTTCCTATAAAATTTATTAAAATGTCTAGTTCTATTATTTCTATATTTTGTCTGATATTTTCAATAACTACATTTCAAGTGGAGTGTACCCTGACATATTAGAGACTGCTCAGATTACTCCCATTCATAAAGCTGGTTCCTATTAAAAGTGCTCAAACTACAGACCAATATCTTTGCTTCCTCCCATTAATGAAGTGTTTGAAAAAGTTCTTTATGATAGATTATACAGTCACCTAGAACACAATAAACTTTTGACAGACTGCCAATATGGCTTCAGGAGAGGGTTGTCCACAGAATTGGCCATTAATGATTTACAAAATTTTCTTACACAAAATATAGACAAAGGATTAGTAACTTTTTCTATATTTCTGGATCTTGTCAAAGCTTTTAAAACAGTCAATCATGATATACTTCTTCATAAACTAGATTTTCAATTTGGGATAAAGGGTTTACCTCTATCATTATTAAAAAACTATTTAGAAAACCTTCACACTATGTAGTAATTAATGATAATACATCTGAAATGGCTAAATTTACTTGTGGCGTGCCACAGGGCTCTACATTAGGGCCTCTTCTGTTCCTGTTGAATGTAAATGATTTACCATTAGTTTTAAATTTTAAAACCTATCTTTTTGCAGATGATACGATTCTTTTACTATCAGCAAACTCAATGCATGAATTAACAACAAAAATAAATCAAGAACTTGGAAGTGTGGACAACTGGCTGAAGTCCAATAAATTATCTTTAAATTACAGTTAAACCCAGTACATGCTATTTACAAAACGAATGCATAGACAAAAATTTCCATGTTCAAATTAACAACCACCTGCTTTCAAGAACTGAATGTGTCAAGTACCTTGGAGTTATAATTGATGATAAACTAATTTGGAAACCTCATATAACTCTGGTTAAAAAACAAGTGTCTAAAGCGTCAGGTATAATTTACAAACTCAGGCACTATATTCCATTCAGATCCTTAAAAGCAGTGTATTATATCATAGTGTATTTACATCTTCGATATGCCATTACCAGTTGGGGTTCATCATCTTTTTCTACACTCAATGCCTTTAATATTATTCACAATAAATTATTAAGAATTGTGACATTTAGCAAATTTAATTCTAATGTATGTAAATTGTACAAAGATACCCAAATACTTACTATAGACCGAATCTTCAAACTAGAAATCAGTAAATTAATGTATAAAATTAAATTTAGATTAGTTCCCAAACAATTTACAGAACTTTTTACAAAAATTGAAGATATTCGATCGTATTATACAAGACAACGATCAAGTATTGAATATGCCATTCCTCGGACTAGATTAAAAATAGCTCAAAAGTCATTTACATATACAGGAATAGGAATATGGTCTTCCATAGATCCAACAATTCGTTCAATACCAAATTATCACTTATTTGTTACTAAATTAAAACATAAACACCAAGAAGAGCAATCATATCATCATTGAAAATCTGATAAACAAATATAAGATTACTTCCAAAACACTACCAATAAATTATTTTGTATTATGAAAGGCCAGATGTTGTTTTCCAGACATGCTCTGGCAATGCGTGACATGCTACACTTAATAACTAACTAACATTATCTAGCTTGAATGTCCTTATAGAAATGCAGTATTAAATCTAGACTTGCTTCCCTCTTTTTTTCTTTTGTCCCTGTTATTTATCAGGGCATCTGACTAGAAAACCCTATGGTTGTTTCAGATGTCCTGGGAACAAAACAAACGCTGTTCTAATGTGGTTTGTTTTCTGTGGCATGATTTGTTGTTTGTTGATGGTTGTTCCCAAAGCACGACTCAATGCACAAATTGTATTGTTGCTGACATTTGACGATTGCATGGCAATTAGACATGCAGACACCTTGATTTGCTTACAATAGTACGTTTTACTGTAGTCTTAACATTAAGACTTTCTGTATATACGTTATTTGGGAAAAACCAGATCAAATTTGGGCAAAAAATTTTGCATCTCCAAACATAGGCACTCCCGTACACCTATGATCACCTATTAATATATATGTATCTCTAAATTGATGACTTAACCGCAAGCATACTACAGACGTTCAAACGCAAAGCGAGTCGTCGTCGTTTGAGCCAGTTCTTCCAAACAACTGCTTGGCGGCACTAGATTTTGGGGCAGGTGTTGAGCAGTCATTCGATTGTCTCATCATCCAGAAACGTCAAGCCGTGCAGTCCATGGGGAGTCCGATGGATTGAACATTCGAGGACAACATGTTCGAATGATTTGTTCTTCTGCGTCACACTAACAGATCGCAAAGAGGGCAATACCACATGTGTGCAAGCAAGAGCGGAAACGTCCGACTCTGATGCGGAGGCGGTTAAGCCGAACCCACACTGTTTTCGAAAGGTTCGTTGCAGGAGGGTGCGTGACGGTGTCAGTGTTGAAAGTGTGGAGTCTCGTAGTGTTGTCCAACCACTCCGCATTCCATATGTGATCCACCCAGAGCGCCGCACGTCTGGTGCTGTCATCAGACAAACTATGATGAGCTGTTGTGCGGCGGGAAAAAATTGGTGTCGCAATTTGAGACGCCATGTATTTCCACACGGTGGAAAGGTGAGCGTTGAGTGGAGCAGATGTCCAGGCTCCATGGCACGGCGTGCTAGAGACAGTGTGGCTCCTTCGCGACGAGCTCATTCTCGACGAGGCTCAGCAGGTTGGATGCCTGCGAGAATAGAAAGGTTGTCCGCTGGTGTAGGTTGCAGGCATTTGGTCACAAGTCACAAGGCGTCGTTGATGATGGGGTCAGTGAGGCAGGTGTAAGTGTCAGCATTTATTTGACCGGTTTTTGTGTCAAATAAGCTGCCCTTTTGATATAACCAAATATTTTTCGTGAATTCGTTTAGTTATATCCGGAACGGTTGTCGCAGAAGCTAAATGTCTGCTTAACCTGCCCAATGATTATTTCAAACGTGCTTTCATTCTGTTGTCATTCTTTTAAGTTTAGTTTCTGACGTTTTACACCAAATTCAAGCTGAGACTTATGCTTAGCTTATGTATTCAATGTTTGCGCATTACTCATTTTACTAAAGAGTAACATACATCATGAATCTTAGTAACAATCCGATAACATACCTTTATGAACTCAGAATCATCAATAAAATTGTCCATCCAACATCAATTTGTCCAATATAATGCATAACATATTTGAAAAGGCATTTTGTCTAATGTAGAAACTTCTGACATAGAGGGTGCGTCTAGGAATCCAGATTCTTTGTCTTCTGAAATCGGGTCGAAATCGTCTCGTATGTATATCTGACGTCTCCGTTTCTTTAAATCATCCTGATTGTAGGGGGCGTACTTGCACGTCATTTGTAGACTTTTTCTTTTGAGATTTTGCAATAGTCCTCGTCGCAACAATTTTGCTCTGCCCTGTAGGAGGTGACCATATAAGGCATGCAGTAAAGACTTAGATGCGCTGGCTATTTATCTGAATCTGCTCTTTTTCAACATATTCTTTACCTTTGATGTTCCTAAGATAACACAGGACGTTTCTTCAGCTATGACTCATCGGTAGGCGGAACTTCCTAACTCCCATATGTGTTCCTCTTGTTATTTTCTTCTGCAAACGTCATTGTTCATCTGCAATCAAGGTCTGTTTTATTTAGTGACCAACGTTAACCTTTGGTGACAAGCAGTAACTTTTATTAACCGACTTTGACTTGTGTTACTTTTCTTTGCCTTTTGTATTAGTCTATATCTTGAACTTTTAGTTACAGTATTTTTATAGACTGTTCACTTTCAGCCAATGATCTTCATTGTTGTCTAAAAAGTCTTTTCTTTGATTCATATCTAATGAATATTATTTTTTAGGCCTTTGTGTTCCAGCTGTTGTTGGCGACGTACCACGTCTCCAACATAAGCACTGCAGCACCAGAGAGGAGCGCAGCACTGTGCTGTTGTGGACCAGGGCTAAGGTTGCTGTTCGCAACGTTGTTGCTCCAGCACCCCAGCTCGAGCCAGCGAGCCGCCTTAAATTGGGACGTGCGATGTCAACTTTTTGCGAAGTGCCTCGAGATGTGGGCGATGCGTGAGCGACTTGTCCAACGTTACTACAAAGTATGTGGACTCGGAGCAGAAGAGCAGGGTTTCACTGTTCAAGTTGAATTTCACATAACGTTTAGTTTCCTTGTTGTTGAGGTGGAAGACTGCCGACACCCTTAAGTGCTGAGCTTCAGCTTCCTGGTCTGGATGTTTTCATCTACAGTTTTCTTATCTTTTTTCAGCACCCCTTCTACTCCCTGCCAGTCTTCATCAGCATACATCATTGCTAGGTCGTCAGCGTATGCATACTTTGTGGAAACGGTGTACCGCACAAGCATATTAACAAAGAAGCATACTTTCTGGAGTTTCTTTGTGAATATACTTGTACGGTTTTTTGAAGTCTTTTCCGTTCATCCCGCAACAATGGTGGGTTCGTTTTGGTCTTAATCAGTGGGCAAGGTTTCAAAGCATTTCCATCTTATTCCTATGCCTAGACAGCCGTCTTATTTTTGGTTAACTTTCAAACAGGGCTGTCGCCAGCGGGGGGGGGGAAGTAGTGCCCGGCCCCCAATTTTAAATCTGTGCCCCTCATTTCATGTTTGTCGCCCCGGTTGCTGCATACATCCAATATTGTATTTAAAAAATGTGGCCCCCCTTGTGGTTTTTGTTCCCTCTGTTGCGAATTCCTGGTGATGGGCCTGCTTTCAAAGCAGTCGTCTGTGAAACAGTTACGTTAAAATCGCTTCTTGCTCACCAGACGCATTATGAAAAAGGTAACTATATTTGTTATGAAACGCATGGCATCTGATTATACGTAGAGATCTGATTGCTGTATTGAACTCAAGTATGTGTAACCTTAGCCTGAAACTGTAACTTGGTACATCATATGTTTTGCTGTTAGCAGTAATTTGTCACATGCAGATGTGTTGGGAAATGATTAGCTGGAGTGAATGCCAGGGTTTTGGGCCTCTTAAAAGGCCCGTCGCAGGTAAATCACAGAGAAAAACAAGTTTGCGTTCAATAAAAAACCATTACCTTTTCGCATGATGATTTAAATCATGTTATGCTGAGGCAGAAAAGTAAGTGAAACTTGATTTGCTTAAAAGTCGTGTTCTTTTCAAAGTATGCTCCAAATTGGCTCGTCAACGTTGGAAACGAACTTGCATGCGACGAGTGAAATTGCAAATAACTCGAACGCATTCTCCTTTGGTGATTTCCATTAATTTAACTGCGATTGCTGCCTTCAATTCACTAATTATTTGGGGGTGGTTATGGCACACATCACCCTTGAGAAAATTCCACTGAAATAAATCTGCGATGTTCAGGTCCGATGAACGCGGTGCCTACTCACCGTTACAGTTCCTGCTAATCGATCTTGCTGGAAATCGTCCTCTCATCCAGAATGAGTTATTTGACTCGATTATTTGAGAAGAATATGCTTCTTATCTTAAGTTACCAACAAAAGTGAAATTTTAGCGAATGATCGCACATAACCTGAAGTTTCAGTGTAACAAAACTTTTAAATTTGATGGTCGATTGTAGAATTTATAATGATTTTATTGGTTCTTCGTGTTTGGGGAGTCACACAATGCTATTCAGCGAGTGATATCTTCTTTTACATCTACAACTTGAATGCATCCTTGAGCCATATTACAAGCTGTGTGTTTTTCGCAAATGTTTCAAAACGTTGTAGGCAACATTTTTAACTTATTTACTTTTGTACAGCCTCTTTTGCAAAAACACCTATAATTTGGATGAGAGTCGTTTAACCGTGATCAGATAAATATTGACAAAACACATTTCATGCTATACTAACAACTGCACTTCGCCCTTTGTTACGCCTCAGTCAGGTCCAGTAATAGTTAACGAGCAAAATGCTGCCAACGAGCAGAATACTGCTCTCAGTCTTATGAAATTAGTGGTGTCGGCGTACCCAGCCATCCAGTCGGGTTGTAGTGACGTTGAACTCGAATACGAATAATTTGTATTTTTGTTTTGACTTCCAGAATATTCTTTCGATTCCAAAATCAGGACAACTTATGCATTTTCTATAGCGCTTGCCATCTCACCAATCATGTCACAACCCATATCCCTCGTGTCAATCCATGTGCTGTATCCAAGGTCCACGAGTACACGATCCAGCTAAACACCACAACAAGTCCAAGAATTTTGCAAAATTTGTTGAAGAAGACAAAAACACTTCATATTTCGTATTGCTGGTGTAGGACACTACTGGCAACAGTTTGGATTTGCAGTGTTTCACGAACAAGCAGTAATACGATAGCTATATCTGTTGAGTAACAGTTCAAATCAAACCTTCGAATCTTTTGCTGGTTCATTCCAAGTCAGAAAATTCTTCAACCCACTTCAAATCAGTGTCTTGTATAACCCGCGTTTACGTCTGGTAAAGCAAAATCGAAATCGCAGTTTTTGATTAGATATTCGATGTCTGATTTTAATTGTCGTATTGAACATTCTTCAGAGTTTTGTGAGAGGAAATTCCTTTCGCACTAACAATCTTATTGCTTCTGACTAGATGTGCTCAGATTTGAATTCGACTCGTGACTGGTCAGTGGCGTACGCAGAATATTTTCATGGGGTGTTCACTCAGTGGCATATGTTGGTCATTTGCATTTGGTGTGCGCTGTTTGTGACGTCACAATTTGACGTCATATTCATGTTTTTAAACAACGTTTTGGCGAAGTTTGTTGACATAATACGCATATGCTTCTACACGTACTCCCCTTGATTAATGTGTCATTGCACTGAATATAACTACCAGCGGTCCAGGTTAAGATATCGGAGGAAATAAACTCAACACTTCGATACAGCAGTTCATAACTACAAAAATATTAAGCTGCGTGTTAAAACAGGGGAGTGAAACACACTCATCACTGCGTCAGAGCAATTTACAGCTGAAAAAAGAGGCTGCTCTTATGTCTTGTCGAATATGAGCAGTCGAGCGTAGAAAGTTAGCGAATGGACTGACTGACGCACACCCCGGTTTGCAAGATCGAATATTGCTAAACTACACAAGAGTTGAGAATGCGCATAAAGTACGCAAGAAACCTTTCTATTTTTGTTATGCATAGAAGTCCAGCAAACTTTTAGTTTTCCTTTTTCCCTGCTGAGACATTTTCACAAGCCTGAATGCTTCCATTTTAACAAGTGCTGTTTTTGAGCTCGTGCAATAGTTCTGTCATGCTACAGAAATTGGTAACGTAACCAAAGCGGCCAGCACTTGCGCTACTTAGCCATAGGGGACAAAATAAAGACAATTGTTTCGGATTAAGTGAACAATCTCGGAACACAACCTTAAACATGCGTAGTGGACGAAAGGTCTGCAAAAAGCGGTTAGATGGTTTCTGGATTTCTGGATGCGAAAACCCAGATTCCCACCAAAATCTATAATTATTGCTTTTCCGCCCATTTACAATGTTCCTTGAAATTTACATGCAAATTCATTCCGTGATAATTGCATTAAGTCGACAAATTAACAAACAAATGTATGCGAAAACAATAATCTCCTTTGCGCAGGTAATAAAGTTTTTGTAAAATATCAAGCTCAAGGGGGGTTTGACCCCAAACCCCCTTGCGTACGCCCTTGTGACTGGTAATTCACATTGTGTTTCGAAAACATGATTTTAGTCTAATGTCTTTAATTCAACGACCCTGTCAAGCAATCGCAACACTCAAGTATCATGGAAGTGTTATACGATAGATAGGTTTGAAAGAAAGAAAGCTATGAATTTAGAAGGCAGCCGTCAAACAAAGCAACAGGCCATAAAATAAAGTGAAAGGACACATAAATATCGGGGCTTCAGTCCTTTTTTCTACTGTATGTATCATATTGTTTAGTCAAAGAAAAAAACAAAACGTTTTAATACTATTTCACTTTAAAAAATTTCATCCGTCAAAAATGTAAAATGAGATGGACTGTCAAATGAAATGAACTACTGTTTGTTTCATTTTTCAAATTTTTCGTAATTATGTAAGTTTCATTTTTGTGGTTTTCTGATTGGAGAAAATCGCAATAATGACTTGCCTTTACACGTTCGGAGTATTTGCAAAGCAATATGGTGGATGTACGCGCATGTAATATAACGTATCTGCCTTATCTCTTGTCGCAAATGAAAGAAGTGAACTTTGCACAATATTTTGTTGAAATAGGATACTAGTTTGTCACATTTTTATTAATCAAAACCAAAACCTCTGGCTACAAAAATACATTGACCTGAAAAGGCAAACACTTCATATTATTTACTTGCAACGATGGGTTAAACGTAGACGTGCAATTAATGCAAAACAAATTTGCCTGCCAGGTTTCAATCAAAGAAGTAATTTAACTCCTTTCAAAAGTACGGAAAGCTATCCTAATATAAAATACCAGAAAATGTGAGAGCACATATCTTTTCAAATGTCTTTGGATTAAAAAAAGTTTGGAAGTTGTCATTTTTTGTAGAAGATTTATCTTTTTGTAAAAGTGCATCGTTTTAACACCTATGCCATTTCGTAGTAGCCATTAACCCTTTACTAGAACAAACACATCATTTTATGAAATGACTTACGATGAGCCAGTAGAAATTGGTTAAAGTGAACAACTGCCAACTAGGACAATTTCCAACTAGGACAATCGCCAGCTAAAAGAATTGCCACCTAGGATAATTGCCACACAGGACAACTGTCCCCTAGGACAACTACAACCTACGACAACTAACACCCAGTACCACTTCCACCCGGAATATTGCCACCTATGAGGACTACTGCCGCCTCAGGGATGTAGTGGGGCGGGAACGCGTTCTCGCACACTTTCTTCATGTTTTTGTTTGTTACGCAATGAAAGTGAATAGTTCATTAAACTGATTTAAAAATGGGTTTGAAGTGCTGTTGAAAATGGCTAGTTTTTGTTAGCGTTCACACGTTTTTTTCTACACTACACCTCTGTGCCACCAGAACAACTGCCAACTAGGACATTGCGTTTTACACATCACGTTCAAGATATCAACTTTAGTTTGGTATATTGTGTTGAAGCTCGTATAGGAGTTCCCGCGGCAAAGCGGTTGAAAACTTTCATGCTACGATATTATTGCTTCAACATAGCGCAGAAACAGTAATTTGCAACGTTGCTGTTGCTGCAATGCAAATTTCAAATCAAGAGCAAACGTAAAAGAATGCAAAAAAAATTTAAATGATCGAAAGAAAACGCGTTTTATGGATGCGTGGAATGAATACCAGGCCATAATCTGCACAAGAGTGCATGCTGTGAAAAATTTGAAAACACTCATAAAATACTTATGGTTTGCACTGACTTAAGAATGTTTATGAAGATGTAGTGGCATCGATACGACATTCTCTATCCAAAAGTATTAGAGCTGAAGCGAATTTTCTAATAGTCAGACGATGAAGAAACTTTTGTTATACTCCGGAACCTTGTGAAGTTCAAATATTTGTAATGGGAATAAACGCGAAGAACTCAATGTGCACTAGGTAAGGTGTAGGCAATTAGCTGCCCGCCGGCCAAATGTGGCCGCCACAGCGTTTTCAATGGCCCGCGGAAGCATTCAGGAAATATCTTTTAATCTGATATTTCCTCTAAATTATAACAATAAATATTAGTGCTGAGGCTGACTTCAACCAGGAATTTCTTGCATTTCAATCGCCTTGCTTCTATCTTCATTAGAGGGTACGGCTCTCCGCTAAACGGGACTATTTCAAACCCACATTAATTGGCAATTCTTAACTTAGGTGGCTTTTACCTGGGTGGTAATTGTCCTAGGTTGCACTTGTCCGGGTGGCAATTGTCGTAGGCCGCAGTTGTCAAGGGTGGGGATTGTCCTAGGTGGCAGTTGTCCGGGTGGCTGTAATCCGTGATCCATTATTTGTATAACTCCTGTGCTGCACTAACTGTGTTTGTGGAATCTGAACCTAAATTTCAGGCTACGGCTCAGGCTCCCGCTTTGGCTCAATCATCTCAAGTTTTGGAATCAGACTGCAGCGCGCCAAAATTGCGGATCCGGTGCAACTGTGCTGTCGGACTCGCGTTTTCCGAACCAGCGTAGAAATATTTCACTGCAGTAAACCTGGATTTTATACACATGGCTTACTATGGCGAAACTTGTTCCAATTGTTTCTTGCTTTTTTGTTAAACTGTTGGAGTCCGCTATTTTCAACGAAAATAGCTTCGACAACCGCGACTTTATTTTCGCTGAACAACTTGGTGACCGCCTTTTTTTTGTATTTGGTCATGGTGGAATAAGTTGCAGACAACGAAATGATCCTGACAGATACCTTTGTTTATTACTGCAGTTTGCTTCAACCAAGCAGAGGCCACAAAAGACTCGATAAAAAGACTAGATGTTGATCATTATTCTTTATGCAATCTTGTCATGCGTTCGCGCCAAAAGGAACACATTTTGAACCAAAGAACAAGGATCGTAAAAAAGGGATCCAGCTCCATGTGCCGACTGACATTCAAAATTCGTCTGTAATATTTTCAAAAATCCAAATAAAGGTTGAACTTGAAAAAAATATTAAAAAATATGACAAATTGCATGAGATTTAACTGATGAGAGTTTCGAAGCACCTAAAAAACGCACTTTCACGTAAAGATTGAATCACTGTGGGATTTCATATGCTTGGCTTCATACTGTAGCTGACATCTTGCATTGACCCAAGGCTATAGATATGCTTATACGATTGGTGCATACATGAGTAAAAATGCCCACTCAACTTTGACAATACCGTCAAAACTTCCCAGAATTTACGCGCTCCGATCGCGCAATTCCGATATGTGGTGTGGATGCTCACTTTTGCAATAAAGGTTTTTCGGTAAAAAAAGTATACTTTCCTTGTTTAAATGCTACAAAAATGTGCTGACGCTGTGGCAGAGACAGATACGAAACAACTCGACTTGAAAACAGAAAAAAACGCTTGTTCCAATGCTTTGGTTAGCGTATGATTAACCCATTAGCTGATACTATACAACGTCAGGCTGTGCGATATTATTTTGCTGAGCAATGAGCAAATGCAGAAGGCTGGTAATAAAGTTTCGTAGAGTTTCTGGTACGTGTTTTATAAAAGGTACGAAATGGGCAAAAAACATTCAGTCATCAATCTACTTAGCTAGGACCCAATCCAGGAGATTTAAAATGCTTGGATGTTGTTCTAGTCAATTAACCTGATCCCGAAAGTCAAGGCCATGAAACCAAGTTTCAAAAAGATTTATTTTGAAACTTTACTTCAGATGACCAATGGCTTGTCATTTGCATCATTTCTATATTCCTTTTTTAAAACGATTTAAAGTACAAAAGCAAGTAAAATACATGCGAAACGTTTTATGGCTAAAAACAATTCGAGTTGAACTAAAGATTTTTGAAAGAAATCATTCAATGACGATCATGTCATATTCCTGAATTACCTTTCTTCAGAAACGTGGTTTAAAAACGCTTTCAACGTCACAATTACGCATGTTTCTGTTATTAGCTGAAAACGTTATTCATGCTTTTCATGCGTTTCCTACCGCGAGCGTTCAATCTCTTTCTCAAAATTAATAACTTGTTTTATCCAGGAAGGGTAACGAGTGGCAAGGGGGCCACAATTCCACGGGCGCGAATCACGTAGAGGGGGCCAAAATGCCGCAAGTACTTTCTTCAATACAGTATATTTGCTTCCGAAAGACCTTAGGTACCAACATGGGGGTGCCAAATTTGTTTCTTGCCCCGGGCGCCATCTAACCACACTACGCCCCTTGTTATAACTCACGCAAAGCAAATCGTTTTGAAAAGTATTCAGGACAGAGAAGCTATTCTTTTCAGCAGAGTGTGAAACTCTGAACCTTGTACCATTTCAGCAGATCGCATGATTCTGTTATGAGCTGAAAATTTTATTCATTCGTTTCATTCCACGAGCATGCATTCACTTTCGCAAAATTAACAACTTGTCGTTATATGTTCACAACAAACAAATCGTTTTGAAAGGTATTCAGGACAGAGCGGCGATTCTTTTCAGCAGGGTGTCAAACGTGGAGCCTTGTACCATTTCAACAGATTGAAAATTCATTTTGATTTTTCCTGCAGTGGCAATACCTGTGAAATATACAGAGGATATTTTGCAAAGTGATTGTTCACATGAAAGCATAAATAACCACACTGTTATAGAAGGAATATTTGTAAAGCCACAACAGTGACCCACACCAAGCGAATCTATCGCAATTTATTGCGTAAGGAAACTAGTTTCGTGTATTACACATCTTCAGTCCTGCGCAAAAGTCGACATATGAAACAAAAAGAAAAAATTACGCACTGTTGCTAAGATCAAACCTCAAGGTTACAAAAATTG
>Ga0210059_1001577_pt1 | contig 34644 bp, 23 predicted proteins | sample Ectturendosymbi2_FD_188042 | JGI IMG/M metagenome (GOLD analysis project Ga0210059, IMG submission 188042) | Ecteinascidia turbinata endosymbiont from Florida, USA - Sample 2 (SPAdes) (version 2) | ecosystem: Host-associated > Tunicates > Ascidians > Unclassified | place: Key West, Florida... | reverse complement strand
CAACACAAGAATTGAAAATGCATATAAAGTAGCCTACGCAAGATAACTTTCATTTTTTATTATGTGGCTGTTCGCTGTTGTATGTACAACTACTGAGGGGACAGCAGATACGGTCTTGTGTGAGCCGTAATCAATCCGCCTGAACTGCCTATTGATGGCGAAGCTTGAAATGTTGCACATAAGCCTATTGCAAGCACAGGTGTGCGGCTGTATTAGCGCACACTCAGGGTTGCCACATCGAAAAACGGGAAATTAGTGATGCATCAAAAATTCAGCCAAATCAAGCAAGTTGAAATAGGACAGTTTTGATATTTGGCACAGAAAATGAGTTAGGCGTCCATAATTATCTTTCAATCCTTTTTTGTGATCTCCCTTGATCGCACAATCTGGAAAAAGTCACGTCACTATCAATTTGATTGGGTGTGCGCTGCACACCTAGAATATACGCCCCTGGTATTGAAGAATGTGAGAATTACTGGCATTAGAATATGTAAAAACTAGTGTTGACAAAAAAACGAGTTTCGAATTAAATCCATGTGGCATGTGTTAGTAGCATTACAATAGGAAAAATCATCTAGTTTTTCGTTTTTATAATTTCACTCTTTGGATGCCCCCTTGCCTCGGATGTCCGGGGCCGTCTCCCGGTTCGTCCCCCTCTCTGCACGCCACTGGTCGACGATTCCTAGGGGTGTTTTCAGGGTCGTGTCGAGAGCTTCGTTGAAAATCAAAAGATCATTGCTGGCATGGTGAAGCACGAGGTGCTGTAGCGATGGATGCACATTGTATGGTTCAGCGAAACCGAATCCGTCAGAGGTTTCTCGAATGAGGCAGTGTCGAACTCCGCAACTGGCCCTGCAAGGATGAAGAATAGTGTTGCTCTGAATGTGATATACAACATCAGCAATTACTTTTCTTTTTATGCGTAATGAACATGCTCAGTGTTTTAAATGTTTTGTGTTTCGATCCACCGATTCTAAAGTAAACATCAATTGTGAAACTGTGAATAGTTAACGATGTGGATTCGTGTTCTAAAGATAAAACGTAGCACGCAGTCTCGACAATCATGGGTGGCTGAACCTTTTTCAAAGTGAGGGGGCACAAGTGCACGACAAAAAAACTATAGAGAATTTGTGTGGTTTGAATCAGTAACTGTGACGTCACAAGCATTGTAATATGACGTCATTATCTACACACCATATGAAAACGTATCGGTGAACCATCTGAAATTCAAATAAGCTGTTACAAGGGCGACCCAGGTCAACAGCGTCACTCGGGCTCATGCGATTTATTCTGACTGAATAAAACCGTTCGACGCTTGCGTTACTAAAATTTCCATTTGCTTTCAGTCTGGCTGGCATTATCGCTGCTCTGTGACGTTAGTTACGTAACAATAAATGAAAAGTCTCGTCATAACTTCTCGACTGTTAAGCAATGTACGTCACAGAGCAATGATAACGCCAGTAAGCCTCCGCTTACTAGGCTCATTCATATTAGACCCAGTTACTGGACAATTTTTCGTTCGTTTGGTAGGCCTATTATTCTGGAAATGGGAACTGTCCATTGGATTGGACTTCAAATGCAATGTTCTATACAAATCCACTGCTTCAAAAAACATTACATTCGATATTAATTACGTTTTAAAACATACTTATGTGCATACAGCACCTCTCACTCTAATAGATGAGCCTGACTTAAGGGCGAGCGAACAAAGTTGAAAGAATACCTACTACGAATGATATGGTTTTATCCAGGTCACCTGCAACATTAACGCGAAAGGCCAGACGTGGAACGAAAATATATGAACAATGACAAGGCCCAAATAAGAGCCCGAGTTAACAGCTTAGTGAAGTGGGACCGTCGGTGGTGGCACAAATATATAAAGCAAGCAAGCTTGCGTTCTCCGATATAAAAATCGTAATCGAAGACACAGGCTAAGCCCGAGGAGCCCGTGTGCCGGAGTCGCCACTGGGCTGATGCAAACATAAAGAACACAGCTTAAAAAGCAGGAAAAAATAACAGAGCATTGATACCTGTCTTAAATTAAACACATTCAAAATCACAACTTTTCCACATCTGAACAGAGAAGGAACATGACTGACTACTCATTTTACAACTGCATTAGATACCGGAATGCAAATACAAGACAAAGCAGCATATGTAGAAACTACTAAGTATAGCAAGTTGTCTGTACGGATGCCAATTGTGTTGCCAATACAAAAATAAAATATGGCTATTTACTGTTCCCAATGCAAAAACAAAACACAGTTGACATTGATTTATCAAATATTTCATTTTTCGTATAAGATTCAGCAAAATGTAACTATTTAGAATGGTGTTAAACCGCTTTAAATTACACTAATTTTTAAATGGTGTGGTACGAACTTTTTCCTACAGACAAGCATGGGTGTTGGAAGCAGGCCCATAACTAGGGGGGCTTTCGCCCCTCTGAAAAATATTTCGTCCGCCTGAGAAAAATATGTTGGACATAATTTAAACCTATTGGAGCTAGTTTAAAAAATTTGGGCCCCTCTTAGAAAACTCTTTGCCTCCATTGGTGTCCCAAGCTGGTTACGGGCCTGGTCCGAAGGGGGGCAAGAATTTGAAAATTTCAGAAAAAAATGCTGCTTTCTTAGTTTTGAGTGGTAAAAAACAAATTTCGCTACTTTTCGGACCCGCTGGAAAAACTTTTCGAAGAATCAATTAGTGCCCCCCTCCTGGAAAATATCTTTCCGACGCCCATGCACACAAGCATGTAAAATTACACCATTTTTGCAAAAAATTGTGTTGTGTTACACCATCTGGCATCATTGTTCAACAACACCAAGGCGGTAAGCAAGCCATAGCAGTGTGATAGACTGTGCACGGTATATTCTGCCAAACAATTACGAAATCCTGCCAAATTACAAATAATATTGACAAGATACTGCCAAAATTCTGCAGCATTTTTTCATTAAACGATGTACTTTAACAATGGACCCAATACAAATTGTGCTACTTAAACTTAAAAGCAGAATTCGAAATGTAAAAGTGGTGGGGCCAGGCCCCCCAGAAATAAAAGTCGGGGCCTAGGTCCATGCGTTCCGCCACTTATGTCGACAATCGAACAAGATTCAGTCGCTCTTGTAATTAAATGGTTAATAAAGGTGGCCCGGCATAGCCAGTGGGCTACGGACCTGAATCTGATCTCCTTCAACACTTTGTTCAGTTGCTGATGTTTACACTTGAATTTAACAAAGGGGAACGGAAAATATTGGGATGAACGGCAACTTTCATGGTGAGTGCAGCAGGTCCGTAGCCAGGGTTATGGCCCATTCTGCGGCTTGTGAGTGTGACGCAGAGAAATAAACCGTTGACCATGCTGGTGCTGAGTGAATTTTTCATTGTTTAGGATTAATTTTTATTTTGAATTTCGTTTCTGATCATTTTCCGTTTTCAATTTAATTTTGCTTTTGCGGTATGTTCAATTTTGTTTTCAAATGCATTTTTGATTTCGTTTTGAATATCATTTTAATTTAATTTTCTATTTCGTTTTCAATTTCAAAGAATTGGTCTCTCGTCACTGAGAAATATCGCACTTACAGGTATTGGACGCTAACCAGTTTAGCGCAGAGTTATGGTACAATAGCTGTTATTTTTTGAAGGTCAAAGTGCTATCTCGAAACGCGAATAATATTTTCGTTGAATCAAGCTTTCTGAACCTAGAGATGGCCAGGCGCTTCCTAGTGCATGAAAACATTTTTAGTGTTCATATTCAAAATCGAATCGCAGATTAGAAGAGTTTTTGATAAATCGTATTGATGGTTCTAACAAGCAATGACTGAATTTAGAATCGTGAATAATAAACAGAATAGCAGACACATACTTGAGAGAGCAAGCGTACTGAACTCCAGTTCCTTGGCCATGCTTTGGCATGGAGGTTTTGCGTACAAGAAAGGTCCCCGTTTCCTTATCTTGCAATGCTGCTTCAGCATCTTTCCTTGAAAACACAATATCAGCGGATGTCTCAGGTTATACGCAAACCCGGTCAGAAATACACACAAGCGTCTCCCTCAACTCGATCTGATGCAGATCAAGGTTGAGGTTCTTGAATATTATGGCCGTGAAAGCGTTTCAGTTTTCTATCCGAAAACATATTGGACTCAGATTATTATCGAAATCAAAATCGAAGTGGAGCAGAGAATTTCTGAATTTGAAATGTTAAATTTGACTTGCATAGATGTGTAAAATATGCTCTCAACAATAGTAACCAACTCAGTTAAGTATTTTTTCACGCCACTAGTTGATATTTATCATTAAAATATCTTAAAGTAACAGAAACACGTCGAGTAGCAGAATCCGCGGGTTCTTAGTCGGCTCATCAGCGCAAAGATAAGCTTGGATGTATGTACCCTTGGCCCTGAGAGTTTAAGTCCAAGTTTTATGACTCAGTCTGCAATATTCATCGCAGTACCAATAAAAAATGCTGTCGATATTTTGACAAAACCGACAAACAACAAACTTGGAAAATTTAAAACCATATTTGAATAAATCAACAAACAACGATATTTGCAATAAGCATGCTTTGTTATAATTAATGCCATCAAGCTTCCTTTTCGAGCGCAGTGATATGTGCACCCGTCTTTGAAAGACAAAGGCCCAAAACAACCGCAAGAAATGGACTAAAGCAGACAGTTTTGAACACCCTTAACACTGTTTTGTCTTTTTAACTGGATTTTCATCTGAAAAACTACGCCAAAAGTTTAGGCCTATAGACTCCAGACAATTCCACCAACAAGCAACAACCTTCGCTAAAACACATTTTTCTGAATATTGCAAGCCCGTGTTTTGTCAGAGAGCAGGTGCCCTGTTAAGCAAATAAATTGCAAAACACTGGATCGTAAAAGCATACAAATAACTGAAAATAATTTCAGCAAACAAATTATGAGTTCGCTGTTTCCACGCACTTTCATGCTGAAAACAACCCAGCATGGGTTAAACTCATCCACGTAGTACTCGAAAATCATCATACGAATTGTGAACAAAAGATGTTGTGTATGGGTTTTGGGCGAGGTAGACAGCTGTATGAAGTTCACAGGGAGGAGAATGTAAGGGTACATACTTACATTGACGAAACATGAGAAATGAAGAGGAGCATGGGCGTCGGAAGGACTTTATCCAGGGGAGGGCATTAGGGGATTTTTTCAAATTTTTTTTAGGGGGAGGCAAAAGTGGCAAAATTTGTTTTTTCCTTCTCGAAACTAAGAAAATGACCTTTTTTTGCTAAACATTTCAAAATACAGGGGTGAATGACTCCCCCTGCCCCCTTCCTTCCGACACCCATGAAGAGGAGCAGGGTTAGGACGACCCAAAATCGCAGAAAGCGCCATGGACCTGGTCGCTGAGAAAAGATGCTGAAGCTTTTATTGGTAGAATGACTGCACACCCTCCAGAATACCAAGAAAAAGGGTTTAAATGAAACAAGCCCACAGTCTGCTCTAACTAGGCTATTTTCTACGAGACATCTAGTCAGCCCCTTCGACACCATTAAACATAACCATTCTCATATATATTTGCCTGACTCTGTGGTTTAATTAATACTTCTATTCATAATGTAAGGATAGGCAGGCCATGGTGTGAGTTATCAAAAATAATGCTTAGCGCTCTTTTACCGAACAGCAAAAACGTAATGAGGTTTTGCAAAATTTTACAAGCAAACATCTGTGCTACTCGTTACTTTTAAGTAAAAACCTTCCGACTGTAATTAAAGTAAAAAACAACTTAAAGCTTTTTAAATACACAATAGTTTTTAATCTGCAACGTTTGTCTAATGCATGGTTTCTTAACCTGGGGTGCTGAAATCAATTTAAGGGGATGCTGGGGAAGGCCACATATGTGGTGGTCAAAGGTTTGTCCATGAGCTTTCCTTTATTTTCTTATTGTTTTTGTCAATGCTACTCGGCCTACCATAAATGCCGTTTTTTGGGGGGGAATGAACCAAGCATATGGTCAAGAACTACTGCAGTTTTCTTTAATTTATCCTTATAGTAACCAGGTGTTAGCGAATGGTAGGGGGTGCTGGACTGCTTAGGCCTGACCAAAAGGGGTGCTGAGGTAGAAAAAGGTTAAGAAACGCTGGTCTAATGTAATATGGACTGTCTACCCAGGTTGGCAACCTTCTAGGTAGAAAGTGGAACCATTCATTTTCCGCAGTTTCTTTTGAGAGCTTGGAGAATCTCTGATATGTTGCTTATAAGCTGTTGCGCAACGTAATTTTTTAATTCAGAAAAGCAAAGATGGACAAAAAATTAATTTTTGTACCAAAAATCATAACGACCGAAGCATTTACACATCTAAGAAATGGGTCCCTTGGCCATTCTTTCTGGATCTCATAGAAGAGACATCAGTTAAAAAATTCCTGATCGCCCCCAGGCGCCAGCACACGTTGGTCGAACTCACCGTCAATGCAATAAACATTGTGAGTTGTTTTCGTGAGCACAAGTACGCATAGGTGTACGGGAGTGCATATTTTCGGGGATGCAAAAATTTTTTGCCCAAATTTGATCTTGTTTTTCCCAAATCACGTATAAACAGCTAGCCTTTAATTTTACGACTAAAACGTACCATTGTAAACAAATCAAGGTGTCTGCATGCTTAATGACCAATTACCGGGGTTCAAAGCTGTACCCCCTCAACTTGCGATCAATATTCTGCATAACCACATGTGAACAATGGTTATATTTACTGCGTTGAAAAATTTTATTTAATTACAAAAAAATCCTCCAAGAAATTGCTGTTCATGCCACCACGTGTTAAAGGAGGAAGGTGTTGTTCAGCATCTTCATTTTCAAGTTTTCATATACGTTCTAAACTTATTTTTCTAACACGATCATCCTAATAGCTAAGATCTGCTCATCTCTAGCGTAGATGTGTGCAGTTGCGTTAGCTACAATCGCAATCACTCTGGAAAAGAAGTAAAATACCAGGTTACAATCTAAAATATTACATGGCTGCAAATAGATCAGGTCTCAAGTATGGAGAGGGAAAGGAGGCAATTTAATACATAGCATATACAGTAGCTTAGCTTTCCACATTAGGCAATCTTCACTGATGCAACGTGTTGCACTTGAAATACTAAACTTAAACGTTTACATCTTCTAAAGTCACATTAGGAAAACAAAAAATCCACTTCAGTTTAGACAGTTAAATATGCACTGAACACAGCATGCTAAGAAAAAATGCCCCGGACCCCCTGGTGGTTCACTGGACTGCATCAGTGAATTATGCAGTGCAAGAAATAGTACAGTTGCTACTGTTCATGAAAACGTAACTTCACAGCATTAATCGAAACATTAAAACATGGTAGAATTCAACATATGAAATTAATTGCATGAAACGAACGGAAAATATGAAAACCTAAACCAGGGTTTCTCAAACGGAGTCCTCGGCCCCCCTTGGGGGCCACGGAGCGGTTCTCTGTGGGCCACGAGCAGAGGCCTTTTACTTAGTAGCTTTGCCGTGATGTTGCATAACCCAGGTGTCACGACATATTAAGTATTTGCCAGTGAAACTTAGAAGGTGGCCACGGCTCATGAAAGTTTGGGAACCACTGACCTAAATAGTAGGAAATCACAGCTACATTACTACCACACAACATATTACAGTTGCAGTTACTAGTTAATTATGTTCATGAATGCTTCGCGGTGACACATTAACACTTGCAAATCTCACATCACCAAGCAAGTTCAGGGGGGCGATTGCCCCAATCGCCCCCTAAAACCAACGAAAGTTACTTTATTTACCTTGATTTTGTACAATTCGGAAAACAGTATTCGCAATATAATTCGGAAAATAGTATCCGTAATTAGATTTGACTGCCAAATATTACTGAAATCGCCCCCACTAACCTTACGGACATTTCTAAATGTCCTAAAATTTCAGTGGAGCTACTGCATATTGCCCAGCTTTGAACAAGACTGTTTGAAGTTGCCCACAATTGAATGAAGCTGTTACAAATTGCCAAAATTTCACTGATGGACTTCAACCAAATGTTTCCAATTTATCTAAATGTTTTGATTTTCACCCAAATTTCAATGAAGCTTTTCTCATTTGCCCACATTTAATTGAAGCTGTTGAACCATACCCAAATGCTCCTAATTTACTCAAATGTTTCTAATTTTATCCAAAACTTAATGAATTTTTCTAGTTGGCCCAAATTCGATGAAGGCTCTTGGAATTACCACATCATTCCAGTTTACTCAACGGCAGTGTCCATTTTGACATCAGGGGCAAAAATGATGGCAAAATAGTCTAAGACTATTTTGTCGTATTGGCCATTATTTTGCCTTAGTTGGGAAAATAGATACTATCTCAGTTAAATGTGAATGCAGATGCATAATTTGCCCAAATGTTGAAAACTTTTGCCCAAATAATGGCCAATTTTTCAGCATTGGGGATGCGACCGCATTCCCTGCATCCCCATGCCGTACGCTTATGCAAGTGCGCACAGTCCCAGCTGTCGCAGAGCAACTGCGTGTACTTTCTCAAAAAGTCCGTTTGAGAATAATATGAGAAGAAACTTATTGCAGTGTCACTGGGCAGATTTTTGTTTCTTGACATTTTGCCACACTGCAGCGCACTTGAGTAACCCAACTAGTTAAATGTAGAAACTGTGGTAGATCAGGGCCGCAACCGGTGGATATTTTCGGGGGAGAAATGATTGCAACTTGTTGTTTTGCCTAACAACTCAAAAGGTTTTGGCGCTTTCAAAATGTTTTTGAAAGCTTTTGGGGGAAATTTTCCAATGGTTGCGGTCTTCCCCCTGGTTGCGGTCCTGATAGTTATGAACGTATTTTCAGAATATTTTGAGCTTCAACGTTCATAGTCATACCTGCCGTAATTAGGAAAAAGCCAGTTTTCCTCTTTGCAATGCTCAGGAAGTCTCTTGACAAGAACAGTTTCGCTTGAGTCAGCGAAATCATTCTCCTCATTGAAAATATTGTCTTTCCCGAATTTCTCACGTGTGTGCTGTTTTTTGTTTTCATGAAGTTCACTGAAGAAATCGGTCATGCGTCTTCAACTAAATGTAATTCTTAAGCAAGAAGTTTAAAACAGTGTTTTCCATTCTTTTTCCTTACGTGTCTCAGATACGATAAAAACAATATGGTACCATGCTAAATGCAAAACAAACGCTTACTATTTCAAGCAACCAATTTATTACAAAATTTGGTGGTATTATCTTTTGGCCGAAATTGCTGATGGTACCATGTTTTTACAAACGAATATTTTGTTTTCAACGCAGTTTATGTTACACTTACTTTTTCAACCTGTGTTTCCCAACTGGGGGCCATGATTACAAGTTTGAAGTCAAGGTCAATGACTTTGTTTTATACGTGGTTTGATGCATCTGGAGTCAGTAATAATTAAATGAGATCCAATCGCCATGAAATGAACTATACTTAAATAATCATTCTGAATCATTTTCGGAACTGGAGCTTATATAGATATTTAGGACTATTAAGTATAACAACGAGAAAAAGTTGAAGCTAAACCACGCTGGGACTAAACCCCATTATGCCCGCAGCTTGGCTTCAGTAGGTTTATTTTTAAATTAAAAAGTCTACATAGCTGGTTTCATCGTATTGTTGCGGGGTGAAAAATTCCTCTCTCAAATAACCCAGAGTAGGTTTTCAAGCTGTTTCTTGATTTTTGGTGTTACCGGATCATTTCCGCTATTTCTTCTGGAGTGTAGTTCATATCAAACACAGAAACCTATATTTATGTAACCTACATCCATCCTTTTTAGTCAAACTCTTCGCATAGAGTAGACAACTTGGCGCGTTCTTTCACTAATCAAACAAATGTGAATAACTTATATTTTAAAACACATAGTGCAACAAATAATTTACGAGGAAATAGAAAACAATTGAAACCATCAAATCATTATCCAGTATACTGTACTTAAGTAAACGACGTTCCTCCAACTTCAAAGACAACAATTTGCTTTTCGCGTAACTGATGTGTTTGTTGATACCATCATGTTTGTTCGTAGCATCTTTCAAATTTTGCATTAAACTGTCTCTACAATCTACCAAATCTATCAGCCTGATTTGGATTTGACGAAAGTTGTCGATTAATCTGAAAAACATTTGGTTTTATCATTGATCACACGAAAGCTTTGGTAAATACCACACGCACATTTCTATTTACTTTAAAAATATTGAGTGCAAAAAGGAAGAACTAAACTGCTGTTTAAATTTACAGTAACGGTAAGTTATGTATTTGCAAATCCAGGAGGAAATCTTTTTTCAGCATCACCATGTTTTGGTGAAATAGCTTAATAAATCTTTGACTACTTCGAATGAGCATTATGAATGCTCAGAAATAGCAAAGTTAATAGTGGGCTGTAAACAAGTTTTACCCGTGAGTTACCGACAGAATGTCCAGCCAGGAGCGAGCGAGGTTATGAATTTTTGAATGCCTGTCCGCAAGTTGTGGAGATGCATAAAAGCGGATGAAGAGCATAAAAAAGGACGAGCTCGTAAACATAGTTTAGTTTCCAGAAAACAGTTAGAATGTCAGTCTTCGCAAAGACTTTACAATGTGTCAGTTATATGTACACCATGATTATCGACCTTGGTGAGTATTTTAAATGCTGTAGCAGGTCTTGTAAGTATGATCAATCACGTAATTCCCGTTTCGGGGGACGAAACGTCGCTTCCTCTTCTTTAGATGGCAATGAAATGAAATGCTTTTTTTGCAATTTTTGGTCAATGTTTTTGCAGACTGAAATCCCAACAGTCTTGACTACATCAAGTGACCTCATCGTTTTAATAAAGTGCTTACAGACTTGTTTTTTAGCTTTGCATCACTGAGTATGAGCGTTCATGCTGCTCAGATAAGCTAATGGCAGAAATGCTTACTCTTGCTGTTCGTTTTCTTCTTTTGCTTGCAATATAAAGTCGTTGAGAATCAAACATTGTTCACATAGTAAATTGATTAATGTTCCATGTGCAGCCACTGAAGACTTTAAACAATCAAGTTTCTGTAAAATAAGAACTTTGGAAAATCAATTTCCAACTAAAAGTGAGTTGCATGTAGTCTTTTGCTAAAGTAAGTTCTTGTTAACGCAATATTAAGGGTAGTGGAACCTTTAAGAGAAAACATGATTAGTTTGAAACATTCCTAAACAAGCCCTGGCATCGGTTAGATTCCGTGAGTTGTCTGTAGTCATGAGCAGATTGCACTTCGTTGTTTCTCAGACAGCCTCAAGGAAAAGCGTGGCTGTGTGGCCAGTACGTTGGGGCCATCTTATTGGTGCTGGGTTTGCCAGAGTGGAGAAGTAATTTCCGGTGTCTGTTCAAAACAAACCTGTTCATAACAGACCACTCAAAACAGACCATTCGAAACAGACCACGTTGATAACGGACCCGTTCATAATAGACCCATTTATAACAGACCAATTCATAACAGACCACGTCAGTGCCGGATTAACAACAGTAGCAATTGTAGCAAGTGCTACGGGCCCCGCGCTTTTGGGGGTCCCGCGTTCCGTTGTGTTAAGTTTTTCTTGATTATATGCAAGGGTGGATATTGGAATTTGGGTGCCCGAGGCAAACTCTCAGAAAAGGGCCTATATTTTGCACAGGCTATATAAAAACTTTATTCACTGAAAGGAAGTTTAATTTTTTTTATTTTGTCTGGGAATTTACTTCTGCGTGAAGGTTCATTTCACACTGTAAATTGTTTGAAGTCATTTGATTTTAAATTGTTCTTTGCCTACACATTAGACTTGTTGAATGTCCCATTTTGGCATATTTGCACAGAAATTTTGTTTTAATTTGACAAACATGACTTGCTTCAGAGCTTATTAAATGTTCCTCTTGAGTGATTAATAAGATTTTTACCCAAACAATGCGAAACTCTCAAAAGAGAGGCCCGAGATGACCTCCTCGTTCGACTCCCCTAAAATCAGCCCTTGATTATATATATAGGATTTTTCAGTCCAAGAAGTCACTATTTTGCTAAATTTGCCATAACCAATTAAGCGAAAGTTTTCAATTGAATGCTTTCATATTAGACTACTGTGATTTGAGAATTAAAGTATTTTACAGTTATTTGCAATACTATGAAACCGCTCAAACAATGTGGCGAATTCGCAGGTATTTCCAGATATTGCTTGACTGTATTGTTATGAATGACATTTTCAAAAAATATTATTACATCGCATTCACCTGTTCTATAAGTTGCGTTACCTTTTTGGTGCTTTCAAAATGGCTTGGCCAATGGCGCCAAATTTGAGGTTTTGTCTCTATATCTGGGTTTTCAATGCCTTGCTGGGTTTCTGTTTTTTTCTACTGAAGATCTGTTTTTTTAGGATTTTTTTGCTTACCGGTGATTTAAGATAGGGTATGACATTTTGTAGTTCTTATTTCCAGCCTCATTTTCTTTATCTTGCTTAATCAAGGTACCTCACTCTTCAGCATAACTGATGAACAAGCAAGTGACACCATGTAAGCTGTAAATATTAGCTAGGTGCAATGAGTTCAAGTGGCAGAAATATGAATAAAGCCCAAAGAGAAAATGAAGTGGTACACCCACAATTTTTAAAGTAAAATGGTTGAGAGATCCAGAGCTCAAAGGTTAGCTGCAGACGAACGCTGGCAATGAAGATTTGATCATTGTAAATGCTGCCAGGTCACCGTCAGAGATGCAAACAACTCCATACTGCGATATAATAATTCGGACAAACACAAGAGTTCATAAGCAACGTTACACGTTACACTATATATTCAACGTTACTCTATATATAGGTTTTTGGGTGAGACTATATGAGACTTTCCAAAAAAAACTCATTGGCAGCCTTGGCTTTGGTATCTACTCACTAGCCATTGGTTTGCATACTTCTGGTCATCTTTTAAAAATGCGGGAAATGATTTGCGCACTTATTTAACTCTCATGGTTACCAACTGCAGTGGAGAACGGTCGTTTTCTAAACTTAAGATGGTAGAATGAACAAAGTAGCACCATTAGATAAAACAAGCTGAACAGCATGATTCTAAAGAGTATAGAGCAGGAACTTCTATGTGATATAGACACCGTATACCACCAGTATCATTAACAAATTTTGTAAGGAAAAATCTATAAAATGCAATCTTAAGCAGTAGGTTTGCTGCTCTTGACAATCAACTTCGAAATATATGCCCTGTGGCGACTAGCGTACGTAATTGGGGGCACTGTGCCATGCCCCCCCCGCAGACACTAAAAATAAAAAAATGTATAAACAGTATTCCGCAGTGGCGTAACTAAGGGGGATCAGGGGGGACATCTGTCCCCGGGCGCAGCATTTTAGGGGCGCCAAATTGAGGTCGGAATGTTACGCAATAATTACGAGATTTCCATTGTCAGCGGATGTTATAAATTTCGATTTACAAAATGTCGAATGCCAGCGACTGCTACCAGTGATGGAGGAAACTTTCATAGAAGTAGGTGGGCCTAGCGCCTGGTGTGAAGGGAACCATTTTAAAGAGGGGGGCCCAGGGCCTGGTAATGAAAATTTTTCAGCAGAATTATCTCAAAGTCTTGTATTTTTACACATTTGCTTGTCAAAAGTGGATGGGCCTGTGCCTACCCGGCCCCCGGGTTCCTCCATCTATGACTGCTACCCAATTGTGAAATCTCATCAAGATCATCATGGTTCGCAAAGCGAGTAGTTACGAACCTTAGTGACGTTTTAAGGCGGAACTTCCGTCTCCACAGTCAGCGCCCGCATGCGTTTTTTCTTACGGCTGCGTCACAATGCTTTCAGTTAGCCAGGGTTGCAAACTTTCCAACCTCGCTCTCACTCTATAGTTGCGTCACAATGGGACGGAAATCCAGCGTCCGCAGTGCATGCTGTACGTTACTGCGTATGCTTTCAGAGCAGCTATGAATCTGATGTATAGGAAAATTTTGCAGCTTTGATGGTTTGCCAAACTTAATGTTGAAGTGGATTTGATGTGGTTCTGAAGGCAGTTATGATGATTTTTATTTGAAGGTAGTTATGATGATTTATACTTTAGAAAGCAAGGTGCAACTTTGGCCAATTTTATGCTGTTTTATCAGAGGAGTTGCTACAATTCGAATGTACTACCGCAGTTTGGAACATAGGCGTAGCCAAAGGGTCATGGCCCCCCAAATGAAGCAAATATGACATCAGTTTATGAATATTTCTTTAAATTTATGAGGGAAACGAGGACATGCCCTCGGACCCCTAAAATGGTCCCGGGGACATGTCCCGGATCTCCCTTTCTCCTAAAGTTGATTTGTGACGTCACACGATTGTGACGAAAGTTTGGCCCTCCCTCGGAAATTTTCTGCCTTCGCCACGGTCTGTGACTACACTGTCTAAATATAGCAATGATCAAATTTGTTGATGAGTCTGGAAGTATTAATTACTGTCTCTGTACTGTATTTGTGAGCAGAGATGCCAATTTTGATGTTATAACATCAGATTTGATGTTTTCAGAAATTTTTTTGATGTTTGATGTTTGCGCTACGAATTTGATATTGAAAACAATTTTCATATTGTAAGCAAAAGTTTTCATAATTTTTTACCATTTTTCAAAGATAGTTTGCAAGTTTACCGGCCGTCTTAAGTTAAGGTTGTCATTTGATTGTGTTAGCTACTGTTTTCTGTTCGAAATGGGAAAGTTCATTGTTCGGGAAGCAATGGTGATTACTGATTATAACATTAACAGTTGTACGTATTTGCGAGATTGAACGGAGACGTACTACAGTTCAGTTCAAGCCTATTTTGAAGGCAGTGCGTTAGATTAACGAACTTAGTTAAAGCCACGGTGAAGAGAATTATGTTTGTTAATTGGCAGATATGATTTACGTTGGCAGAAGATTAAATCGCTAGCCTAAGTTTATTTGTGCAGCTTTTGTTAGAATGCAAAAGTATCCTCTGCTGGAAAGTCAACTTTTAAAATGGTTTCACTGCATTGGCATGAATCATTGTCACTGCTTATCAAATTGCAAACTGTTTTGCGTTGACATTGCCAATGGCTTTGATTGTTGGGTACATATGTGAATTACTTTTTCCCTGTATGTTGCTGTACTGCTCTCTACATTTTTATGTTTACGGCTGAATGTTCAACTTACTTGGTTGTCCTATGTGCTCCTGTACTAGAAAAAGTAGAATAATTCATTGGTAACATTTCTTTTTATCATCACAAACAGTTTGGAAAAGGAACTTGCAGCTGCTTACACTTAAGTAAACCGTTTGGCGGCTTGGCCAGTTAACAAGATTTGATGCAACGCATCAACGAAATTCGAGCTAAAATCTTCAGAAGTGCTGAGATAAGCTAAGAAACTCTAATGAAACGAAAAGAAGAAATGCATATAAAAATGCAATCTGCGTATCATAAAAATGTTTGCATAGAGTAGGCTATGTCGAACTCAAGATCACAAAATGTTCGAATAATTTAGTTCTGAATCAGGGGTTTCCAACCTTTCTCTTACCATGTACCCCTTTAGCATTCCGACAGATGAGAATGTACCCCTACAGCATTTCAACAGATAAACATGTACCCCTTCAGAATTTCGACAGATGAACATGTACCGGTAAAATTTCTCATAACACAATAATTTATTATGATTATTCATATATATACATATTTAACAATAAGCATGTAATTACTTTTGATAATAATATTAACTGATATATGTATAAATATTTGGAAATAAACATTATTTAAATGCAGTTCTATCTTCTACTGATAACCTCAAATGTACCCCTTCGGATAGGCAAATGTACCCCTGGGGGTACATGTACCCCAGGTTGGGAACCCCTGTTCTATATGATCGCTTTAGCCTTATAGCAAGTCTCAAGATTAACTACGGAAAGTCAGCTGTACCAAAAATATTGCAGCTTACTGGTATTGGTAAGCATGTTTGCCCTTAATGACATAGCAGTGGGTCTAACAGCGTAACAGTCCCAGTGTCAACTAGCGATCATGAAAAATGCGATTTCGTAGGCATTGGGACCGTGTGCATACACTGAGGTGGAGCCTGTCCATGCATCCCAATTCAGCTTTCAGTTTAATTTGGCACTTATTCCGTTGACAATGCAATATGACCACAGTAAACGCACCCTAGACTATATTCTCGTCACCCCTGATTTGAAAAAAATGGAGGTAATCTGCACTCTAACCTTCAATTAAGTGCAGGCTACCTCGACCCTTTGCTTTGTTAGCGCAGGTCAACAAGAACATTGGCCGCCTTAACTTTGTTTGTTTGATGTAAAATCGTGTTAAAGCTATGCGCTCTTCGAATCACTCAATGAAATTGACTCAGTTTAAATTTAAATTAAAGTTTCTGACATATGAGGTTGAATTGTGCTTTATAATTTGCCTCTGCAGAGGTGAAGTTGAACGGATTTCTTTTTGAGCATGATCTGGCATTTTCAGTTGCAAATTAATTAATTGATCTTGCGAAATCCATCGATGTACTTCCAAATACGTTTATAAAGGAGTTTGTAGTCGAAAGAATTTTTTGCTCTGTGAATGCTGCTAACAAAATAATGCAGTAGATCAGATACTGAGAACTTGAAGGGGAAATTATTAGCCAAACAGATGGCTTCATGAAGCGGTGGTGGATGTGCAATATAGAAACCATGTTATAAAGCAAATTTTAATAACATTCTTATGACTTTTTGAATGTGATGCCTGACATTTGATGTTGAAGCCTGAAAATTTTGATGTTGAAACGATTGAGCCCAGTGGCATCACAAATTGTGACTTCAGCGGCGTGCAGAGGGGGGCAAACGGGGCGACGGCCCCGGGCATCCAAGGCAGGGGGGCATCCTAAGAGTAAACTTACAAAATTAAAATGCTGTAACTAGGTTTTTCCTATTGTAAGGCTACTAACATATGCTGCATGGATTTAATTTTCCGAAACTTATTTTTTTGTCAACACTAGTTTTTACGTATTCGAATGCCAGTAATTCTCAGCTTCTTCAATACCAGGGACGTGTAGTCTAGGTGTGCGGTGCACACCCAATCAAACTGATAGTGATGTGACTTGTTGCAGATCGTGCGATCAAGGGAAAATCACAAAAAAGAGTTGAAAGGTAATCCTTGTTGAGAAAAACCCAACCCACCTGTTTTTTTTGTTTTTTTTAATCCGTTTTTTAGGTTATTTGAGAAGAAACAGGTTTTTGTTCTTAAAAAAAAACATTCTGCACTGTTTTATTGCATCATGCAATGTCACCATTTTTATAATTACACAGTAGTAACTTATTATACCAATTATGGCATTTAAATTTGAGGGTAAAAAATGCACCCCATTTTTGTTTTCGCAAATTTTGTTGGTCGATTCACTCCAAAGTGGTAAGGCTTGACAAGCATGTGCACAACAACCAGCGAAAAGCCACTACCACAAAACTCTGCAGTTTCACGTCAAGTTTATGTACATGCCCTGCTAGTTCAGCCTCTATACAGTCAGTGGTGGGATTAAAGTTTTTTAAAAGAACAGGTTCTCTCACTCCAGGACTCATTAACAACAGGTTCTCTACCACTTGAGAACCTCTGACTTAGGCCAGCAACCGGTTCGCTTGAATAAAGAAATTCCAGCAACAGGTTCTTGCGAACCGGTCGAATGCCATCACTGTATAAAGTGTATTTTTTCAACATATGGTTTGGTATGGTTCATCATCAGAAACAGCTTGGATGCAGAGAAGACAGAAAAATTGATTAAAATTTACCGATTTTACAGAGCTGAAGAAGATAACCAGTAGACTTTACTCAAACTGTTCGAATTATTCATCTCTTTTTTTCAAGTCCTTAATTTCGTTGCTGTTCATTTGGTTTCATTAAAAACAAATTTGCAGCCAACTGTACAAGCGTGCTGCTTATTTTACTTTTTACTTCATGGCATTTTTTCAAAAGAAAGGGTGGGGTTTATGGGTGGGTTTATTGTTTTTTTTCGGGTGTTTTTTTGGTTGGGTCCAATTGCATCATCCCTGAAAACAATTATGAATGTTTAATTGATTTTCTGAGCCAAATTTCAAAACGCTCCTATTTCAATTTGCTTGATTTAGCTGATTTTATGATGAATCGCACTAGTTTCCGATTTCGTTTTTTTGTGTTAATGCAGTCGCACACCTTTGCTTGCAATATGTGCAGATTCCGAGCTTTGTCATAAATTAGCAGTTTGGACGGAATGATCATAACGGCTCATGCAAGTCGTATCTGTTCCTACACCTTAGTAATTGTACATATAACAGCCACAAAACGAAAATTTTCTTGCGTATTTTATGCGCATTCTCAATTCTTGTGTAATTTACAAGTTTCAAACTGTCAAACTTAGGTGTCCGCCATCCGCGCCGCATACCTTCTGATCGACTGCTATTCGACGAGACATTCGCGCAGCCTTGTATTTTTGCAGTTGTGAACTGCGCTGACGAAGCATTGAGTGTGTTCTGCTCCCCTGTTTTAACGAGTTGCCGGATATTTTTGCAGTTATGAACTGCTCTGTCTAAGCGTTGAGTGCTGTGCCTTGCTTCTGTCTCCTAACTTGGAGAGTGCTGATAATCAATTTGTGTTCATTACAGTGACACATTGTAGCCTACAACAACGAGTAAAGAGTGCGTGTAGAATGATATGCACAGGGACGCCGGAGAATGGAAGCATGGCGGGGGCATTGTCCCCTCTGCTCTTTCAAAAGGCGAGCAACGGGGGCGGAGGTGCCTTTCACATAACGGTATCATGGGTAATGTGATGGTTTATCAAGATCGACTTGAATCAAATTTCATTGCAGCTATTCGGGAAACCAGAAAATTCAGAATAATGTTCTATAATTTCTGTTATTATTTTTGAGATCAACATTGTTGATGAACAGAAACAAACATAATTTGTAACGATTTTTTTGTAAGTTTCCGTTGTGCTCAACTCTTTTACTGCTCTCCTTGCCCAACCGCTGCCCCGGCGTGCCTGAATATGCATGTTGCATCAACAAACTTTACTAAAACGTTGGTTTGCAAACGTGAATTTGACGTCATATTGTGACGTCACAAACAATTTATATCCAGTACCAATGACCACCATACGCCACTGCTCAATACTAGGATTTGGAAGGGGGGCATCCAATGAAGCAGTCGCCCGGGCATCACTAGACCTCTGAACGCCACTGTGTGAATTGGACAGTAATATACGTATGTAGGCTACCTTTTGGTAAAAACGATGTGTAGCCCATGTCCACCAGTAGCTATTTAGAACCAGGATTTTCGCTCTTGCGAAATTCAGTAGGCTACGCTTAATGGTAGTCACATGAACGTCCACAGAATATGTGATTTAACAGTTGTTCACTTGTTTATGTGTATTTTTAACTCAGGACCCCGCGCTGTTAATATGCTACGGGCCCCTCGCTACCTTAATCCGGCACTGGACCACGTTCATAACAGACCATATTTAAACACAGACGGTTGTTCATAACAGACCACGTTCATAAAAGACCAGGCTGTGTAAAAACCATACTGCTAATCTAGCACTTATAGCATCAAGATTTTCACAAACGCTTTCGTAGGAAAGTTTCGCGATAAAATGGTGGCTTTCGTGCAAAGTAGAAACTTGGACGTTTACTAAAAACAAACTTTTAAAACTTGTTAATTGAACGAAAACAGACTTTATATTTGCCGGCTTAAATGGCAACAGACTTATTCAGAAAAAGAAGTGCCAGAAAAAAGCACATTTTATGGATGATGCTTTAAACACAAGGGGCATTATATACAGTGGCTTAACTAGGAGGGGCAAGGGGGACGACTGCCCCCGGGCACAGCGTTTTGGAGGCGCCAAATTGAGTTCGGAATGTTACGTAACAATTACGAAATGTCAAATGTCAGCGCATGTACGATTAAACAAAATATTGAATGCCAGCGACTACTACCAAGTTTCGAAATCTCATCAACATCACTAAGGTTCGCAAAGCGACCAGTTACGAACCTCATTGACGTTTTAAGGCGAAGCTTCTGCCTCCAGAAATCAGCGCCCGAGTATGGTTTGACTGACAGTGGCGTCACAATGCTTTCAGCTAGCCAGGGTTGCGAACTTTCCAACTTCACTCTCATTCTATAATGGCGTCACAATGGGCGGCATTCCAGTTTTCGCAGTGCATGCAGTAGGTGCTACCCACTACTGCGCATGCCTTTGGAACTGCGATAAAGGATTAAATACTGTAGCATGTTGTTACGACAATAGATCCGACGTTTCGGAATTTTTTGAGCTGTGGTGGTTTGACAAACTTCATGTTGAAAGGGATTTGATGTGGTTCTGAAGGTAGTTTTGGTTTTTATTTGTGGAATATTTACATCAGTGGTTTTCAACCTTTTTTGTACCGCAGCGCATTATAGCATCCCGCTATAGCCCAACGAACCGCATCTAAAACTTGAATAAAGCAAATGTGATGCAGCAGTGTACATAAAATATTTATTCGCGATCCCTCTGGTGTGACGACCCCTGGTTGAAAACCACTGTTTCAAATAAATACCGACTACTTTTGCAAGATTCTAAATGCAACTAGGCAACAGCGTTGAGTATGGTTGCGAAGTGTGTTTAGTTAATCGCTAACTGTGTAGTTAGTGCTACATGTGTTTTATATAGGCATATCATATTTTTGTGATTGAAAACCGGGACGCTTCAGAAGAACGAACCTTATCAGATAAATGTGGTTCATATCTTATTAAGCATGTAGCCATTTTCGATTCCTGTAGTTGAGGCACCGAGAAAAACTAAAATAATGCATTTTACTAAGAAACAAAACAAAGTTTAAGCGTTTGTAAATTTGCATATTCGGCCAATCGTACTTTGCTGTAGACAAGTAGACAATACTTTCTTCAAGAAGTCTTCGTTCGATTTTATTTTCTCGTAAAAATCACACGAAGAAAATTTAGTAGCTATTAATTTTTCTGGAGATAATGGCTTTCAAATTCTGCTTCTATTATCAGATCGCATTTTATTCAAGATAGAACAAATTCTCACAGTGGGAGTTGGTGTACCACGTGTAGGACCAGTGGCGAAACAAGGGAGGGGCCCTGGGGTATCCGGGCCCAGGGCGGAACCTTCTGGGGGGCGGCCGTTTGTTTATTGAAAATTAATTTTTGAAAGTAGTTTGGTAGTTCCAAGTCTCTTTTTTCTCTAGTAAATAATTTTTTTAAAGTTCTAACTGTTCAGTTTTTGTTTTCAGAAGCCTTAGACTGGTAGGCTACCCGTAATAAATAGGAAATGCGGCTGTGGAGTGAACAAATTAATTGAATGTTTACTCAAAAGTATCGGTCAAATCCAGTTTGTTAAAGTGCCCCAATGTTTCTTTTGAAATCAGGGCTTTTTTAACATACTTAGGGGCAATTTTCCTCCAATCCCCCCACCTTCCCCTCCAGCCACAGCCACTTCCCTCACCCAAGTCAAAAATCCTTTGAACAAAGCAAAGAGATGACATTCGACCGCAGACTAGCAAAGTCACTGATCCGGTAGTTCGAGGTTTTATTGCCCCTCCACTCAAAATTTAATACGAAAGGCCCTGCATGAAATCACGGTAAATAGTCAAAGCTAGCTCAATATTTTTTCTCTTATCGTTCGATCCTTAGAAACACTCCAACGGCACATCATTACATCACCTGACAACTAGGCACTGGCAACAAATATTTCTTGGCATGCGTCATGCTATTTTTTTAATGTTCGGTGGGATATTTTCAACAAGTGCCACAAGCTGTAGCCTGGTCATTAGGTTGGCTTATCAATATTAAATTTTGACGGTTGAAATGAAGAACCCGGAAAAGTTAGCTTTGTTCAGTTTCAATAGAACTGCTGTTTTTTCTGTATAAAGTAATGGTGTCGGAAAATGACGTTCTTGAAGCGAGATAGCAGAGTTGCCATTTTAGCTGATTTGCTGCCAAATCTAGCAGGATTTTCTCACTGTTAGTTGTAAAATTTTCAATCTAGCAGTGAGCTGATTTTCCAGCATTTTGAAAAACGTTTGGTAAGTTTAGCAGGTAACAAATTCCTGGCAAAAAAATGTTTCAACAATTTTTCGAGATAAAAACCTTGCATCTTCTTCATCATAAAATAATTTATCTTCTTCAAAACGCTTAAAATTGGACAAAACCAGGACCAGGCACAACCAGCTGCCTTCAATAATTTGGAAATTTTATTATGACGCAACGAAACTGCTTCAAGCAGATAATTACGTCGTAATAATAAGTAATTAGATGGCTCGGTGAAGCTTTAAATGATTTGCTTCTGTCACGTGTTTAGTGAGCGCGTTAACGTAAAAGATTACATTGGTAGGATATGTTTTTATCCCCCGACACATATGATATGTCCAACTAGTTCAGCTACGCCGATGGCGGTAAGTAATAATGTCTGGTAAAAAAAACTCCTTGGTAAGGCAAAGCAACACAGTATTGTCAAAAGCTTCGACATGTATGCTTGCAAGATACAGAATTAGAAATTTGGCTCGGTCCTAACTACTGCCTATTCGCTGATTCAAGAAAAGCCTATTGCAAAGTTTGCAATAATGCAATCATAGATTGATTCCTCGTTTTCAATTGTTGTGAAAAAGATCAAAATAACACAGAAAAATTGTCAGAATGAACATCTCTCGGAGCTATTAAAACACTTCGGTGCCAAGGAATTACGATACCGTTAAAAATGTACCATGTTGTTTTAAGCAGAGCTCCAGCATCAGAAACGCATTTCACTTTTTTTCTCATCGAAAGCGCCGTGCAAAATTATTTTCCCATCGTTCAAGTGCCTTGCTTTTGCTAAGTAACGTGGTACAAGACCCCGACAACTCTTTGCGCTTTTTTATTCTCACTTGAGGTTAAGCTTTTGTGGCGTAATGCTTCCGCACGTCGCAAGGGTTTGAGCAGGTATTTTTGCAGTGCTTGTATTTTTACATTCCTCAGTATTAGAATTTGCTAGGGGGCATACAATCAAGCAACCGCCCCGGGGCACGTGCATCACAAGAGCTCTGCACGCTCCTGAACTAGACCAAGTTTATTAAAGTTGCAAGCCAGCGCTTCTCAGCAAGAGCCGGTTTTAGTCCTATTTCACCATTTTATCTAAATGGTTCCCGGACCTAAAGAGGGCCCCGTGCAAGTGTTGACAGAGTTAACGTTCATCTTTATACATTCTAAATTATTGTAAGCAAATTTGAGGTGTGGAAATGGCGGCACTTTATTGGTCGGCTCCAGGCGGCACTTAGCCTCGCTGCGCCACTGTGTGGGACTATCCTGGCTAACTGAACTCTTAACCGGGACATTTTGGTTGACTGACCGGGACGCCGGGACAAAGCCCTTAAAACCGGGACTGTCCCGGCTAAAACGGGACGTATGGTATGCCTAATCCTGGGTGAAAATTGGAACAATTGCACCCAAAAACGTCCATCGCGTACCTTCGAACTGGCCTCTTTTCTGTAAGGCGTCCCTAAGCTAGGGTTACCATATATGATGAGGCACAATTCCTGACAGATTTTTGTTAGTCACATTGACCAATTTTCCGACGAAAACACTTTAATTATGGTATAAATTCCGGATGCATCCAAAGCACATTGCCACTGTCGCTTTCCCGTGAAAGTAGGATAAATATAGAACAAAACAAAAACAGCAAAAATTGTTGCATTTTACTGAACCAAATGTCTATCGTTTCTGAAAACAGCAACATTTATGAAAACGAAGAATAGCACAGAATTATTACACAATAGGTTACAAGGCAAATACAAGAAATAAACGCAAAACAATTTTCAAAACATTACAAAGTTTAATCTTTGGCACTAAATAAGTCTTACTGTGAAAACATTGCAGTTAGATTTCATAAAATGCTTTATTAAAAAATCCCGGACATGTCCGGGAAAAATATGACGTATGGCAACCCGACCCTAAGCATCTAGTAGGAAGTAGGCTATAGCACACTAAACAGAACAACCCGTAAAAGTCGTTTTCCAACAAAAATTTTTATTGCACTGAGAAACTCCACTTTTTCTAACAAGTTTATTTGTTATGCCTGGTGGCGGTGACAACTGAAGTGCCAAGATAGAAGTCTAATAAATAGCAAAATGACAATCACATTTCCAGACCAAGCTTGTGCATTTACATGTGGAAAGCATATAGCCTACTGTATATTGCTAAAGCGAAAATTCAAAAACGAAAAGTTAATCCAACGCCGTTACAAAACGTTCTGTTAAGTAAGTGTCTACAACCCTGTGATTCAACCTCCAACGCCGTTATAAAACGTTCTGTTTTGTATGTTTTTATCAACCTGCGTTGTGCAGAAAGTGTGTGTTTGTACTATGGACTTCGTGTCTGCGGGCAAAAATAGGTTGTTATTATTAGTGATAAGGATTTTCGATAAAATTTTTCACATTTCAAGTACCTCTGCTGACTGTCGTGAAAAACAATCTCTTAATCGCATTTGACCTATGCATTAGGCCCTAAAAGTCATTTACCGCCACTAATAAAGGTAGAATTTCAATGACGTGTTTAATACCATTTCACATATTTGGACATTGCACTGCTGATGTGAAGAAAAAAACATCAATCCCACTAGTCCAGGTTACGAAAAAAAGTTAACATTGTTCAATAAAGGTTGGGACATAGTCGGATTGAGACCCCAAATTCACAATAAATACCTCCAAAATCAAGCTTTAGTCTTTATGGTAAAGTTTATCTGGTAAGTAATGTAAGTCTACGAATCTCAGTCCAGGCGCGTAGCCAGAACTGTAGATAGGGAGAAAAGAACATCCAAGTCTCAACATTGAAATATATAAGGCCCCTTGTTTTTAAATGCATTATCCAAAAAACGTGCATTTTTCTGGCGCTTTTTTTCTGAATAATTATGTTCAGATTTAAGTCGGCAAATACCAGTAGCCTATATTTTCATTTAATTAACAAGTTTAAAAACTTTTTTTCAGTAAAGTTCCAAGTTTCTACTTTGGATGAAAGCCACCCTTTGCTCGTGATACTTCCTTGCAAAAACCCTTGTCAAAATCTCGATACTGCAAATGCAAGATCAGCAGTGTGCTTTTCACTGGTGCCACGGCCAGCGGCGTGCAGGGGTCTGGTGATGCTCGGGACGACTGCTTGATTATATGGCCCCCTACCAAATTCTAGTATTGAGCAGTGGCATAGGTTGATTAATTACCGTTTCTGGATATACGCTGTTTGTGACATCACAATATCACCTCATGTTCAATGTTTGCAAACCAACGTTTTGGCGAAGTTTGTTGACACAACATGCAGATTATTCTACATGGACTCTCCTTAATCGTTGTTGTACAATGTGCCACTGCAATGAACATAAATTATATCAGGGCTCCAAGTTAGGAGACCAGAGCAACACAGCACTCAACCCTAAGAAAGAGCAGTTTGTAACTACAAAAATATCCGACAACGCGTTAAAACAGGAGAGTAGAGCCACTGAACCAGTGGTGTCACTCCTAGTGTTTTTCTACTAGATCTAGTGTTTTTTCATTTCATCTAGTGTTCCAGTGTTTTTTATGGCTATCTTGTGTTTTTTTAAGAGTGAGGTGAATGTAATTAATTGCACAATTTCGTGTAATTGTAACTGCAATTGCGACCTTTCGATTTTGTGCAATTGAATTTCGCTAAATAATCTACCTAATTAAATCTCAAATTACACATGAAAATATAATATGTTTTGAGTTAAACCGCTTCGAAGTCACTTGGGCATCTGTTAAAAGTTTCAGTGGCCTGTGCAAACAAACACAAGTGTTGCTGCTGTCTCCCGTTGTCTTTGTCTTTGGTTTACAATGAGCTGCACAATGTCTGTGGTTGGCAATGCAACACATTTTCTGGGCATTTTCACTGTGTGTAAGTTCACTTTTCTTATCTAGTGTTTTTTTTGTGAATCTAGTGTTTTTTTTATCATGAAATCTAGTAGCCTACTTTTCCGTAACAACAGAGTGGCAACACTGAGTAGAACACACTCAGTGCTATGCCAGCGCAGTTCACAACTACAAAAACATCAGGCTGCCCGAATGTCTCGACAAATAGAAGTCAAGCAGAAGCAGAGAAGGTGTGCGGCTGGGATATGGCGGACACCATTGGTGACGGAACCTTTTTCAAAGTGGGGGGGGCACAAGTGCACGGCAAAAAATATATAGTAAGTTTTGTGGTTTGAATTGACAACTGTGACGTCACAAGCATTGAAATATGACGTCATTACCTATACATCATATGAAGGTTTAAATTACGCCATTTTAGACAAAATTACACCACTGTGAAAACGTATCGGTGAACCACCTGAAATTCAAAAAGGCTGTTACAGGGGCGACCACAGGTCAGCAGCGTCACTCGGGCTCATACGATTTAATGACTGAATAAAACCTTTCGAGGTTAGCGTCACTAAAATTTCTATTTGCTTTCATTCTGGCTGGCATTAACGCTGCTCTGTGACGTAAGTTTCGTAACAATAAATGAGAATTTCTCGTGATAACCTCTCCATGGTTGTTGAGCAACGTACGTCACAGACCAATGATAACGCCAGTAAGTCCTTTGCAGTGTTGCCATTTTAGTCTTTTTAAAACCAAATCTAATTTTATTTGCAATCGTTTTGTTCATTTTTTGCGATTTTGTTTATAGTTTATTTTTTGGTTCATTTTTATTTTTTTTAAGGTTTTACGCCAGGTATTATCTGTGTTCCTTGCAATGATATATGTCTGGTTTCGGCGTTTTGAGGAAAATCTAAGCAAGATTTTGGATAGTCTTTTGTTTTTAGCAACAGTCTGTTCCAATATGTCGTTGTACCAAGAACAAGTAGGCTACCGTTGACATATCATGTAGTTGATTTTTTTAATGCAAGACCTTATATACAGTAGGTTATGAAACTGAAACTTTGGTAAGAGTCATAGTTTGTTCTGAGTCAGACAAGGAATCCGTGAGAAATCCAAGCAGTGTCTCAATTTCACCTTGTGCCTATTTTAAGAAAGAACAGGGTGCCAACTCATTCAAATATATATGATAATAAAGAAAATGTAATTGTTGTCTGTTTCAAATGCTTTATGAAACATTATAGGATCTTTAATCTAATTTTTGGATAAATTTGGGATAGAGAGTGAAGCCATTGGGTAAAATGAATACCATTGGCAGAATTTGATAATTGTCCGTTGGCGAAATGTTGATGACACATTAGCATAAATGGACTGAAGTAAGCTTGTATGGAGATGTCATTGGAGAAATCCCATACAAAACACTGGCTGGTTTTATCAACGCATGTTATGTAGCCAGTACCACACTCCAATGCAGAAATGGAACGAGTATTCAGCCAGTTAAACGTTGTAAACTTAAAATTGAACAACATGACGAGTGCAGAACTGGTAAATGCAATTTTGAATGTCATGACTGAATTGAAAAGCGACAATATTATAAAGCATGTTACGATTATGACTGAGATTCCAGAAGCAGTCACCATGTGAAGTTTTATTGGCACTAGTTTGGCATGCAATGAAAAGAATACTGCTAAAAGTTGTCTTAATGCAGATAATTGTGACTTTTTTGTAGAATATGATTCCAGTTTGTATACTTTGTTTGTTTTGTTTTTTGTGTGTTTATTTCTGCTTCACTTTAGTTTATTCTGGTCTTTTTTTCAGGCTCATCTACTTTATCTTAGGGAAACCGAGGTGGCAACACTGGTCCTTTGCTTACTAGGCTTATTCATATTAGTCCGAGTTAGTGGACAATTTTTCGTTCGTTTGAAATTATTCTGGAAATGGGAACTGTCCATCGGATTGGACTTCAAATGCCATGTTCTGTACAAATGCATTGCTTCAAGAAACATTAAATCCGATATGAATTATGTTTTAAAAAATAATTAATGGAATAGGGCTGCTCGGACTCTAATAGATGATCCTGACTGAGTGAAGCGCGAGCGAACGAAGTCGAGAGAACACCAGAAGAGTCGACAGAACGTGGTCAATTGGGGGGATTCGCGTTTGTTCAGGGGGGCTTGACATTCTGAAATTAGATAAAAACTCTACCGATTTATAGTGCTTCATAATTCAATTTGGGAGGCTTGAAGTTTGTTGGGTGGGCTAAACCAACAAAAGCCCCGCTGTGGCAACGGGACTGGAAAACACCTACTACGAATGATATTGTTTTGTTCAGGTCACCTGCAACATGAACATGAAACGCCAGACATGGAACAAAAATATATGAACAGGAACAAGGCCCAAATAACAGATTCCGAGTTAACAACTTAGTGAAGTGAGACCGTGGGTGGTGGCACAAATATACAAAGCAAGCAAGCTCGCGTTCACTGATATAAACCGTAATCGAAGACTCGGGCTAAGTCCGTGTTCCGGAGTCGCCACTTGGAATGTTGCAAGTGCGCGAGATGAAATTTCATTGCGCAAATGGTCTAGTGGTTCTGCGCATTTGCGCACCTTAAGAGGGAGCATTGGTTGCACTGTTGCAGAAAATGCGCTTTGTTGGCAGCAATGCTTCTTTTTCACTCATGCTTCTTTACACATAATTATGTGTTACACATAATTATATATTATAATATAATATAAACCTGGTGTGGGCAAACTTGTTCAAGGGAAGAGTCATTTGCAGAAAATAAAAAACACCAGCCAGTCGCAAAACCAGTTTGTTGTGTCAATACAAATACGGTAAAGATTGCAAGTTTTACATTAAATGATGTACAGTAATTTTCAGTAAGAAGTTTTTGTTTGATTTTCTAGTCCCCGAAAACCTGGACAGTATGTTGTTACACAGCTGTGCGAATTAATTCTCCCAAGTGTTCGTTTTTCAGGGTTGCACGATGGTTTGGTTTTATGAACTTATTTACAGAGAAAAAAATTCACAGCAATATGTTGTGCTTTACACAGAAATGAGTTACACACTGGTATTTTCAATTCTTAGTATTTACTTTCTGGAACCTGTCGCCAGAAATTAAGCTTTTTTTGCATTTCGGTCAGTTTTATTTCTTCAACAGACAAGTTTGTAACAAATGGTTCATCACTGATACATTAACACTGAATGGATTTACAAGGAATGCAAAGCATGTTTTTAACTTTTGGAAATGGTCAAATCTGGCTTGTAACTCCTCCAGTAGTCTTACAATTTATTTTAGTATTCTTCCACTTTGTGGTCTGCAATGGCCTCTTCGCGAAACACCTTTGTTCTCATTCCGACATTGGGAAACTGACAGAATATTATTGACAATGTGTGTCTTTGAAAATTGATATTTTTCTTCTGATAAGAAAATTAGCCTAACTTAGGGAAAGAAGAAAAAGTAACCTCACTTGCGATTTAGGTTCACTGTCGTTGCTATCAAATCTCCCTGGTGACCAGTGTTCCGTAAGGTGCGCAAATGCGCAGAACCACCAGAGCATTTGCGCATTGAAATCTCATTCTTGCGCACTTGCAACATTCCAAATTTGATATCGCATATATATATCGCATAGCCCTGTCGAAACGTTTCACTGGTTGTGTGTCTACATGGTTGTGAAACTGCATGCGCACTGACACAAATATTTTCTCAATGTTCCAACTTCACAAACTTGTGTAAACACATTGATAAATGAAACAAACGTTAAATTTGAGGCAACAACACTCTATCAATTTGAGATATTGCTATTCATCTAGAAGAGCTACACAAGGTACCGGTATGTCGGCGATGGGCAATTCGCCCACCATTGGTTTGATATCTTACTTGCAGGATGAAGCTATTTTAAATTCCTATAGTTTAACGCATTTCACTAAGAAACAAAAAAATGTTCAAGCATTTGTAAATTTACACATTCGCCCAGTCATACTTTCCGTAGACAATACTTTCTTCAAGAAGACTTTGCTCGATTTTATTTTCTCGTAAAAGTCACAGCAAAAAAAGTCAGTATTAATTTTACAGGTGATAAGGGGTTTCACATTTTGATTCTGTTATCAGACCACATGTTATGCACGATAGAAAAATCTTTCACCGGTTACGGATGTACCAGGTGTAGCACTATATCCAGTAGGATGACTGAATGCCTAACCGGGACTTTTTGGTTGACTGACCGGGACGCCGGGACAAAGCCGTTAAACCGGGACTGTCCCGGCTGAAACGGGACGTATGGTATGCCTATGTTTAAAAACATTTTCACTAAATGCGTATGATTTGCGAATTCTTTCAAGTGCTTTTCTCACAGAAATATTTGACCTCTGCGGCAAGAGTTGAAATACGCGTAAAATTGCTTCTGAATCATTACAGAAAACCCGTACGAAATTCTATGAGGTTGCAGTTGCAGAATATGTGTGGGTAGATTTAAAACTGTAGTCACAAACCACTTACGTATGATGTTTCGAAGTGATATACTGTAAACAAAGCAGCAGGACGCAATACTGCAGCCAAGATTAATTCGGATAAATTAACTGAAACCAATTCTTAATTTTTTTGCTACTAGGACAAGCAACAATCTGTAGACAGTAATATATTCCAGTTCCATCTCACGCTGAAATGCACGAAAGATCAATCTTCCCATTTCTGCGACTGTTTCTTAGATTCGAAATGAATTTTTCAACACCACGACCGCAGTCCGACTAAATTTCACGCGGGATCCGAACAACTACTGGTGTGTGTCGTCACAAACAACTCTAGTTACCCGGCCGTCAAAAACAACACAGCTGCATTTGGTAAATATTGAATGCAGGCTAGAGGATTTCTAAATTATTGTTTAAAATATTGCTGGTCGAAAGTTTTCTACTGTATATGTCAACCAAACGAACTTGAACGGGAAATCATGAAAAAAACTGGGGGGGCTAAACAGGGGGCCAAGCGAAAACCTAGGGGGGCCATGGCCCACCTAGCCCCCCCTTAGAATCGCCAGTGCCTACAGTAGGAAAAATCATCTAGTTACAGCATTTATTTATTTTGTTTTGTCGTAGACGCACGTTCCATATCACGAGCACAATCGAATAATACAAGAGCACAAAAATGGTTCGCCATAGCGCATTACAGAGTAGGTGATAGCAAACAGTCAACACTGAGAGGAGCAAAAACACTTTCACAGCGCCCCAACTATCAGCGGGTGAGAAACGAAGGCATTTTAACGTCAAATTTTGAGGTAAACAGCTAACAGAAAATAAAAGATAAATCAGGTGACGGTGTGCTCATTGCACACAAAGGCGTGGAAATGTTTTAATCCAGGTTTCAAATGTTTTGCAATGCATTTAGCGTCAGGCCGACAGCCAGTTGTTGTTACTGAATTTAAACCAGGATTTGCCGGTTAGTGTTTTACCAGTTATATAGAATATATTCACTCTTTGTATCTTTGGTTTGCACAGGTGGTCAACATAATGAAGGTGATAGAGCAATCACAAGAAAATACTGAAGTCCTGAAGCACCACGAAGCACACAGAGGGTTTTTGTAAAAATTGAAGAGAAATGAAGATTTGTAAAAACCATGAGACATTTGAATTGAAGCGATCAGATAAAAAAGTCAGATGAATATGCGTAGCGTTTAAAAATCCGATACAAATTTAAATTTTTGCAATTTCACTATTTGGATGCCCCCCTGTCTTGGCTGCCCGAGGCTGTCGCGCCGTTCGCCCCCCCATGCACGTTGCTGGCCACGGCTAATGATTTTTCACTAGATCTAGTGATTTTTCACTGCAATCTAGTGATTTTTTTCAGAGTACGTGTTTGAAGATCTTTTGTCTTTTTTGTAAGTTTTCAACTTTTCAGCCCTTTTTCAAACTTTTTTAAACCGTTACTGATCCGCAAACAATTTATTATGCGAATCGTTGTTTGAAAATTTGTGCCAACAGAACGAACAAGTGTTTCTAATTTGAGTTTCTCATTGTTCTCACTTCCATAGTTTTTATTGCTGCAATAATGGCCATGACGGGATTTTTGTTTCTTTGCAGGAACACTGCAGTGGAAATAATTAATGAAATGTTAGGTTGATTGCTATGAAAAACTCCGTGAATGATGTCATTTTCAGCTCTTGAGAAAAGCCTAAGATTGTTGGTATAAGATTTTCTAGGCTTTAGCATGATCTATTTTAACAAACTTATAAATTATGTAAAGGTTTTTGGGCAATTAAGCGAATAACTAAATAATTTCAAGCAAAACTGCAATCTTCGACGCAAAAATTTGAAATCTAGTTATTTTTTCTTAGATCTAGTGAATTTTTTTTGTGAATCTAGTGAATTGTGCAGAGAAGCCTGTGGCAGCACTAATGCTTTTAGCAGCCAATATTGCAGTTGAGCGAGAAGTCATCGTGACCGCCGTTAATATTGCGCTTTTTATATTTACACACTTCCGATATAGCCTACACCAACATACGTTCAATCGAAGCCGAGCCGCAAGTTTGCTCTAAGACACCGACTCGCGAAGTAGGTCTACAAAACTTGCGCGCATATAAGGTGTGGATCCACTAGCGTACGGAGGGGGAGGCCACTGTGCCAGGCCCCCCTCAGACCCTAAAAATAAAAAAATGTATAAACAGTATTCGGCAGTGTACACTGTCAGTATTCGGCAGTGTATAACAAAATGTTTAATTTTAGGCGAATAACACTATTTTGTTTAGAAAAACTCCTGTCAAAGCACAAAATGACTATAGTTTCTAAACATTTGGGGGTGGCATGGCCCATTTGGCCGCCCTGGCTGCGCCTATGCTTTGCCCCCGCCTCGGAAATTTTCTGCCTACGTCACTGTATGGATCTTGTCCAATTCTTGAGCGACTGTTTGACGTATGCAGCTGATAACGTGGCGGCTGTAGTGTAGACTCCCGCAACGCATTTGAAAAATTTTGGATTTCTTGCCATTAAACGCTATGAAATACGACTGCGGTAGCATTTTTGTACGCACAAAACTTGTTCCCCAAAAACGATTAGGTTATTAGTTAGCTATTTGGAGTTAACAATGCAAGTCACAACAGTAGCGTAGCCAGCCAAAAAAATTGGAGTGGGCCAAAATGTTTAATTTTAGACGAATAGCACTATTTTGTTTTGAATACCGCCTCTCAAAACACAAAATGAGTATATCTTCTAAAAATTTGGGAGGGCATGGCCCCGTAGGCCATGCTATGAGTCAAGTATGATATAGACAATGTTGTAAAGTGGGGAATGTTGGACATGCACTGCTGATGTCCTCTAAACAAACTTGCATATGTTTGACCCACTCAGTCTGCACAAAGCGTGCATTTGTGAAAACGACGCGATAATGGTTTATCACCACGACTCTGCACTAAGTACAAAAAGCACAGTCACCCCATTACTGACACTAGGTGGTCAAAATGTATAATCTCTTAATCACTACAAATATCTGAGAATTGCACTGGAGACAGCTCTCAGACGACAAAGACATTCAGAGACAACTGCGACATCAATATTGTGCAGCAAACAAGCTGCGAGCCTCTTTTTCCCGATGTTCAAGGGCAGTTACAAATATGCTTTTTCGTTCCTTTTGTACGCCCATGTATGCTTCACAATTATGGTGTAATTTCAGAAAGTCATGCGTGCAGAGATTGCGTGTGGCCTATAATTTTGGATGCAGAGTTCTACACAACCTGCCCTGGAGAGCGAATGTTAGTAGCCATCAGGTTCAATGTAACATTCCCACATATGACGCACTTATAAGAAAAAACAAGTACTTGTTTCTCGAAAGATGCAGGAAATCTACCAACGATTATTTTCGTGATTTGATACAGTCAGATTTTTTATATTCGTCCTTATTCTTTGAACACTGTAACCAGGGCCGGATTAAGAGAGGGCAACGGGGGCAATCGCCCGGGCCCTCCGCACCAAGAGACCCCCGTGATGAAATGTATTTGTTTTAAATAAAATATTCGTTTGAAAAATTGTCGTGATTCAAAAGAGATACAAGAATACAACTCTAAATTCCGGTGTTGCGTTGAGTATCATTAATAATTTTTCTGTAAGTTTGACTTTCTGCCAGTTTTAGTAAGTACTACTGAATAGCCTAAAAATATTTTCAGTTTTGTTGCATGCAAATATATTTCAATTTTGCTTGTAACTTTTCCTAATTATCGTTCTTTTGGCATTGCTTTATCTACTCGTGCATGACGCCTACTGCACAAATGTCGCGAAAACGATACACTATTTGCGTATTTAAGTTGCAAAGCTAGTTCTGCTGTGGTTGGTGTTTAGTATCAACAATTCTGTAACTTCTTCTGCCGTCTGGTGGTAGTCCAGCCGAACTGCGACCCTTTATTTCGTCATAAAGCGTAACGTATGGTGGAAATCAGGGCTGTGGAGCCGGAGCCGGATCCCGGAGCCGCAGCCCAAGCAATTTTGCATGGCTGGAGCCGGAGCCGGAGCCAAAAATGTTTTGGGTGATGGAACCGGAGCCAAAAAAATTAGATGACCGGAGCTGGAGCCGGAGCCTGAAATTTGAGTACCGGCTCCACAGCCCTGGTAGAAATACCTTTTTCTTTCGATGGCTGCTATTCTTGCGTTGCATCATAAACATACGAAGCTAGTCAACCTATTTACACTGCATGTTATTCCTTGGCACTTCTCATTTCAAATCCAGCCCTTATCTTCCTCAAGCAAATGCACAAACCGAACGGTTCAATTTAACCGTGAAGAACGCTCTGAAGTCTCAGTTAGATGCTGCCAACTGGTCTCATAAGTTGCCCATGGTGATCTTGGCTTTGCGGACACTGTAT
>Ga0210059_1001576_pt1 | contig 34646 bp, 22 predicted proteins | sample Ectturendosymbi2_FD_188042 | JGI IMG/M metagenome (GOLD analysis project Ga0210059, IMG submission 188042) | Ecteinascidia turbinata endosymbiont from Florida, USA - Sample 2 (SPAdes) (version 2) | ecosystem: Host-associated > Tunicates > Ascidians > Unclassified | place: Key West, Florida... | reverse complement strand
ATTTCAAATTTCTTTGAGTTTGTCCAATATAAGAATGACCACACGAACATTTAAGTTTATATACCACATTGCTTCGTTCCAGATGTGCTTGCTTGTCCTTGTACTTAAAATGATCTCCAATCGTATGTGTTTTATGAATGAGAGACAGATGAGCAAGTTCTTTCAGATATTTTCTAAAAAAGTTCCGCAATTATTTTTCTAGTTGTAGAGATGTTTCGCCAAGGTAGGGCAGGTAAAGAAGAATTCTTCGAATGTCAGTCGTCTTTTCTTGCTTGTTTTTAAGAGTGTTTTTATAACATTTGTTGAGAAATATTTTGATTTGTTTGTCTATATACCAGTCCGGGTATCCATTGCTAAGGAAACAGGATTTAATATTTTGGAATTCTTTGTGAATTAATTGGTAAGAATTGCAAATTTCATAGGAATGATGTAATAAACTTTGAATTATACTCTTTTTGTATTGTAATGGCGACAAGCTTTCCCATTTTTTATTTTTTGACTGAAGATGGATTAAGAATAATCCTAAACGTCTCAAAATAAAAATGTATAGTTATTTGAAGGCTTTTTTAGTGTTGATGAAACTGTTAAGTCTATCCCAATGTTATGCTCCAAAAAGTTTATGTTAACAGTTTTCTCCAAGTTAGTTGTACTTTGAACGAAAGTATCGTTCAACAAGAGCGAAGTAATTGCATTGTAAGTTTAATTCGCTTGTCAGTTCGGTTTGACTGACGTAACTTTGCACTTGTTCTCGCCGCTCCATTGCAGAGTTTCCGTAAGAACTTTCAGCTTGATTACGATTGGTAGCGGTGCACTGTCCAATAATTTGCTTTTTTGGTATTCATATAGTTATTTTGCAAAAATATCTTTATCGAACTGGTTATAGCACGGTTGACTGAGCATCACGACGTAATAAAACACTGGTCAGAGGGGCCCCGCGCCTGCTAGGGCCGGCCCTGGACTTCCAAGTACATCGATTTTTAAAAAAGCTTGAGAGAATGGGAGGCTGCGAAGAACCAGGGGTCATTTAGGCTGCAGACCTCCCAAGGACGAAGCTACTTTAGTGTAAATGGAACAGTGCAGTACGTAAAAGTCTTTTTCTCCGGGTATAACATTTAATATGTACAATGCGGTTATATGTTTTATTGAAGGAAAATGCGTTGTAGGCAAAGGTCAAGCCACCAGAAGAAAATGGTTCAAAGTTGTCAGATTAAATATTTACTGTTTTCACAGATTAAGAAATATTCGTGAATGCTAAAGAGGAATTGGGTCAAAGTTATAAACTGGCACAGCACTGTAATGGGGTCACGAGTTTGAAATAGGTTGAGAACTAGGCGTCCAATTTTGCACTGTGGAAAAGAAATCGCTGTCAATGCATGCGTGAGAACGGGAATTCGTTTGAAGTTCAGTAGTCATACGAGTTTGTTTTTGCTTTTCACCTGTACACTAGAGGCATCCCGACTAATTTTGGTGAACGCAACGAAAACCAAACGATATAAAATATAACGGAGATACTTCATGATTTGACAGTTTTCACTGCAACAGGGATAAAATAATTAAATCAATGGACCTGTTTCACGTGCACCAATAAGAACACAAAGTACGTTTCTGGTAACCGAGTAACACATATTTCTTATAATTTGCCGCAAAAAGTGCCAAACAGGTTATACTTTTAATTTCTGAAGGAATTTTTGACAAGATTTCTGTTGCACTGAATTTTATCATTTTAGCACCCGAGTTTGAACGTGCTTTTGGCAAAGCAAATTGTCGAGTTTTGATTTGTCTTGTATTATACGGATAAATGATTATCCTGCCTGGATATTCAGTTACATTAACATGTTTCACAAATTTCATCAGTTCTTTATGTACAGAAATGTCGCGATCGAAATGTCCCACGACCGAAACGGCCAGATCGAAGTGGCTCAAAACGAAATGGCTCAGACCGAAACGGTTCAGACCGTATCGACCAGACCAAAAAGTCGTGTACCCACTTTTACATAACAAGCCATGCAGTAAGTAAAAAGATGTGTTCCAACTAAGCCAGTGTGTTCCAACTACAGGCGCACTGCATGTGGCCCAACACATCGTTTTCAGTTGCCCGCGGAACCATTCAGAAAAAATCCTCGAATTTGAAATTTGTTATAAAACGTATGAGGTTACATTTGTTTCATTTAATTGCTTGCGCTGGATAAAGTGTATTTGCACAAGAACGATGAATAATACCTTTTCTGCGTACCATTATTGTTTTTGCTTTATCTTTTTTAAGATCAAATTAGAAGGTACGGTTCTCTCCTAACCCTCCGCTGGGGCACCTGACTACAACCTCACGTGTTTTTACGGTGCCCCGACGTTCGTTGTCTTGGAGAGTACATCTGGCGCAATAAACTCAACAACGCCAAATAAATCTGTCTATCTATCAGCTAAACGTGACCTTCTCAGAGTGGCCCTTGAGCCAAATTAATTGTCCATCTCTGCAATAGGTAATTGTAACTACTGTAGAACAAGCATAACACCTTTTAATAAAAATGTGGGCTACAACAGCAACGGTATTGGAGACGGTAAAGAGCTTCTGGAAATTAGTCAGCAAAAATATTTTTCCCAAATTGAAAGATTTTACACTAAATATGCGCTGGACGTTTGGAGACACATACAGTACATTTACATTTTCTACGTTGAAGCAAGTTAAATCTACAGTAGAAACAGAAATTGAATGTAGGTCCGTAACTTGGGGGCGAAGAAGCGGGCTAAGACCCCATGGAAAATTTTTCGCCTCCCCCTGAAAAATGTGTTGGATATAGTTTAAAACTATAGGACATGGTTTAAAAATTTTGAAAAATCTTTGCCCTCCTGGTGTCCCAGGCTGGTTACGCGCCTGCTTTAATGGCAAGCGAAACACTGGACTATAGTCTTTGACTTGCTGCCACTAAACTGGTATTGCTGAAGGAATGATAGCGTCAAAGAAGCCTCGCATTCAGGCATCCCACTGATAGAGATTTGTAATAAATTTCTATCTGCTATTGTGTAATAATTTCAATGATTAGTCACGTATCTTTCCCTCTCTTGAAAACAAACTGTCATTGCAAGAATAAAATTAATTAATCAAAATTGAGCTGCTGACTTCAGGTTTTCTAGAAAATTTTGGTTATTAGGCCCAATTTCCAGGGGGGGCCAAGTGCCCGTTCTCCCCTCCTGTGGAAGCCCATGTGCGCGTTGGCATAGGTATGAATGTAAGATTTTGCATGTTAAATTAGTAGTCAAATATTGCAATGATTAGGGTAAAAAACTGTAAGACCTTGAATGCATCATGTACATGTTTCAAGTTTTAAGTGAAAGGAAAAGAAAACATTAAACGTTTCTCAAAATAGATCTAAGTGTCTTTTATGTTACTGCATGCACTTGATTTGCCACTAGCCCGCGTGCAAATTGTCAGTATGTTCAAAATAGGCTTGAACTTGTTGAAAACTTGATGCAAATAATGCATAATACCTTACTTTTTTATGTGCAAGTACCGGTAGCGTATATTTCAAGTTTATTTTTGACTTTTTTCAAACATTTCGTATGTCTGTTTTTTTAATCATTTTCTTTTTTTTTCAAGGTAAATTCTTTGGTTTTCTTCATAACAGAGTGGCAACACTGGTCAAAATCGGCAAGCAGAAGTTCAGCTCGGAGTCAGATTTTTTAAAAGATATTTTACCGACTCCGGCTACTCAAGACCAAACTCCTTCCGACTTCGACTACGCAGGCCTGGTAGTGGTAGCAGTGATTAAGATTAGTTCAAAATATGTTGGAACAACACACTCATTTGCTACAAGAAGGACATTAGGAATACCGAAATTGTTGAAGTGTATTAAGACAGCCGGAGCCATGTTATACAGTACAAAAACACAGCTGCCGAGCCGGAGCCATGCTTACGAAAACAGAGAGCTCCGGAGCCGGAGCCACTTCATTTTTACAAGAGCTCCGCAGCCCTGGTCCTGCCTCCATATAAGGTGAATGTTGCCAACAGATCGACCGTTAACAAGACCGCCACGTCAAACGAACATGTTGGTTGAGGTTGTCAGTGACACAGGTGGCTACGACCAACACTAGTGGTTAAAAAATTTAGGGACTAGGCTTTGTTAAAAAATATCACCCAACTTGTGATGGGTCAAGGGCATTGCTACAGTGTCCTATTAGCTCTCCAGCGCTACCGGTTGGTGAGTTATGATCAGGTTAACTAGGGCGGGAAAGGGTGAGAACGGTGTTCCCATGCTTTTTCATAGTAACCTGACTTGAAAATATGTTTTTTTTCAGATTTCCTGTGTACATCTCCAGACGTCGAATAAACGAACAAATGGCAAGTTTTTTGGCGCGTTCCCATGCTTTTTTAGCAGTACAACCCTGGTTATGACTAAAAACATCCGAGTCAATAAAGCGGCTCGCGCGGGCGTTGAATGGTTTCAAACCACTTGCCTAAAAGCATCAAGCAAAATGTTTTCAGTAAATGATCGCCTTTGATTTAACATGCAATGAACAACGCCAAGAAACTTTTTACTTCCCCTCAAACGCTATTGCATGCTTGACGTTTAACATAACTCTGTTTTAAGTTTGAACGTATAAAAGCAGAAAGTTCTCAAACGGCTCGGTCCAAGTGTTATTGTTAAATTCAGTCCAAATTTTGCAACGGATTTTTAGACGGTTTCATCAAAACACTTTTTAGATGTTGAATTGTGCTTGATGCACGCATTAGCATAGGAACACATGTAGAACCATTCATCAGCAAGCAATTGCTAATCCTCAATCATGATGGGTTGTCATAATGTTCTTGGAATGAGAAACAGGACAGAAAAATAATTTCTGGCGTCAAACAAGGTGAACCAAATTAATTGGAATTTGCCTCTTATAATCTTCAAAAGATGCATTGTATTCTGCCGTATGTCATTATCATGTTTGTTCTTTTTACTATTTGATATGCTTCGAGTGACTTATATCCAACTTGGCATCATCGATTTACAGAAACGTGGAGCTAGGCACAGAACATCAAACAATATTAACGAAAATCTAAACCAGCACTACGTGTCATTGGGTATAATCGTGAACTCCATTGCATTAGAAAAGTGGGAACAAAGAAGTACGAAGACTATCAAAACAGTTTTTTCCTCTTCTGAGTTTTAATTCAGCACGTTAATGAGCAACTGTTGAATTTAGAGACGTTGCATAAAAACTGCAAACAACAAGTGCCTTTTTAACAACTACTGTGTTAGTTCATGAGCATCTTGGACAAAATTATTTGTGAGAAACATGCTTTCACTAGTGAACCCAGCATTCTCAACTTTTTTGTCGGCTTATTTGTTTACGGTTTGTCTCTATTTCATCTACTTTTCAGAATTTTGTCCGGTCAATAAACCCTAACAAGAAAAATTGGATATTGCAAACTTTTGTTGAATGGTTGAAAAGATGTGCATGGTCGAAGGCAGTAGTGTTAAATTTTAATGAAATTCATCTGATAACAGTACAGTGTACGAAAAGTAAAAATTGGTATTTAGGTACAGCAGAAAATTAAGAAGATGTGTTTTGCGCCTCGTGTCCCATCTGCTATTTTTGTATCACCGCTACAGATGTTCCTAAAAAATTCGCCTGGTATGCAATCTTAGCAACATTCACAATTGCTGCCGATGTTGAAAAGTCCAAACAGAGTTTATCGAGGTCATGCGGTTACCCACATTAAGAAAATAATCTATCAAGTCAATGTTTAAACAATTTTTAATCGAACAATTTTTAACAATTTTTCTTCATCAAAACAGGTGAGATATTCATGTAAAGGTGCTTTGTGTTTTTAAACTAAACATTTCTAAACACCGCAAAAAACTATGTTCATATCTCGTGTTGCACTAAAGTCTGGCGCCATAAAACGCAAAATGATCCTGCTGCAAAACATATTCAGAAACCCAAACTGTTTTTCTAAACGACTGAACTAGTATGTATCTCTATATACCTAAGTCAGTGCACGCTGCAAGTAAGCGGCAATGCTCTGGAGCAGGTCGAGAAGTTCAAGTTACTTGGGGGTGGTATTCGTCATTGTCGGAAGACGGAACAAGGAGACTGATACAAGGATTTGGTAAAGGAAACGCAGTGCTGCGTGAGTTTTATCGCTCTTTAGTCACAAAAAGGGGACTTACAAGCGTCGAAATGCTGTCAGTTTTTAAATTTTGCGATGAGTTCACGGCGTGACACTTGGTGACAAAATGTGCGGCTGTGAAATTCGTAAAGTCTTGAATGTGGCGCCACTTCTAGTCCGAATCGATCACACGATCGTTCACAGCTACGATGGTTCCGCAATGTGACCAGAATGACGCAGAAAGGATTGTCGAGGCAAGTCCTACTGGCTACACCCTGGGAAAAGCTGCCCAGAGATCGACTAATGACCAGATGGCGTTGTTGTATCTCCGACCTTGTTTGACGCCGTCTTGGTATGGATCCAGCAGTATTATCTGATATTTCTGCAGACCGTGAGGTAATTCGAGTCTTCCTGAGGCTACTTCCACTACGACCTTCCACAGAGAAAAATCGTGTATGAAAATTGATGAATGAATGAATGAAATCCTGGGTTACGATCAAAAAAATTTTTAGTAATTTGCTGCGCATATGCATTGTCGCGTTGTCCCTTTAAATGTGTGTCCTTAACCAGTCTTTCCATACAACTGAATCTTAATCTCATTTTCACAAAGTTAGGTTTAAGTAAAAAAATTTGCTTGGAGGGAAAATCAACGTTGTCTTTTTGACAGGCAGGTGCAATGGAGCGTTGCAAGCAAAATGGTATTTTACTGTAAATCCGAAAATTTATATTTTTGAAGTGAGTGTTCTTTTCAGTCTTGAAGAAACGTACCTGGAAAAGCGAAACTGACATTTCAGAGAAGAAGCAAACATATTAAGTTGAATATTTTTGTGTATTTCCAAATTACGTTAGCAGCAGAAACATTCGTACCAGCCAAAACGTTATGATGAAAGCTTTAAACTTTATTTTGCATTTACCATATGCGAGAAACAAGGCCCTTCGTGGATACTGCGTTAGTCGCAACTTATAAAAACTTTTTGGATAAAAACGCTGGACAAAATCTTCCGATGTTTCTTTCTTCTTGATATGAGTGGGCCGTGTTTTTGTATTTATATGGGTCTGCCTGCCATTGAAAAACTGCAAAACTGCAGAAAATATATTTCAATTTTTTTGGAAATATTCCTAGCAATCGTGAAATCTGTAGATGCTTCTGCGAATACCTGCAGCTTTAGAAACAAACAAAGGATACAGTTATTAATGCCACAATCAGAGCAGTTTCGTGTCATTGGTAAACTACTGTTAAACCACAAAATGTTTCAATAAATTAAGATTACGCTTTTTCACCAACCAAGCTGATTTGCATCATCGCTTGCCTTGTTTATCAATTTAAGAGCTTGAACTTTTTATGCAGTGGTGTCATCTTTGTCCTAAAAGACCTACTGAGTACAGTATATGCCATTGCAATGATTATTTTGTTATTCAATACATTTATTTAATTGGTTATTATGCCAACACCAACCCAAGCACCAATAGCAAGTTACATATGACGATAAAAAAGTGAATTAATGTGATCTTAATGCACTATCACATAGACACTGATGTATTCTATAAAAAATCCCAACACTACGAGAAATGTTTTTTCAAGGTAAGCCAGAGGTTCTGAACTTCGTTGGCTCATGGACCATCTTTTTGAAAACAATATCCGAAGGACCACTTTGCTACGCTGTCACCTCATGAACAACTAGCCAAAACTGTTTTGCACATAAGCAGTCTCACATAATTTTGTTGAACAGTGAAGGTTACAATTTTCAGGAACGTTTTATCAACGATTTATGGAAGTCTCTGAGGACCACTAACAAATTCCAGATGGACACCATCGGTGTCCACCTGGACCACACTGAGAATCACTGAGGTAGGCTATATGATTATAACATTAAATCATCAATGAGAATCCGAGATACTTGACGCAAGTGGTTCGGATAATGGTTTTGTCATTGATTTTTGCATTAAAATGAATCACTTGTTTGCTTTTATGATTTATACAGTAATTATGTACGACGTCTTGAATAATAGTTCAAAGGCAACTTGTAAAGCGCAGCCATTCATCAAGTTTACCTATAGCTCCATAGTTTAACTACAGTAAACCTTGGTTAATCTGAATTCGATTTGACCGACCATTTTATCCGGCTTAGGCGAATATCCGGATTAACCGAAGATGGTTGTTTCTGTCTTGATGTCATCTAAGTACTGAGATATCGGTGAAAATTATTTAACTTGAATGCATGTACGACCCAACAGCAGATTTTCGCAGAAACAAAACCAATTTAGTGATGTATTTACAATGGTACAGAAGACTAGTAACCGCCGTATCCAAGCAGTTAAGAACAATCTCAAGTGAATGATTTTAGGTTACTTGACTGTGAAAAATCTGGGATTTTGGACTAACACAGAGATTTCCTTGACTGTTCCAAAAGCAGTCACTAAGACATGTTAACAAGTACGACACACTCAGAGATAATACTCTACATGCGTACATTCAACACTGATCAATGGACTGAAATCGTGGTGCGGCGTGCCTTGAGCTTTATGTTCAACGCGATATGCAATACCCTTGTGTGACGTGAGAATCGTTCCTATACAATCGAATGTTGCGCACCGTTGCGGCCGATGTTATGATAATTCTTAACGTTCGTTGGTGATCGTGACACCAGTGTTCAGGGCCGGCCCTAGCAGATGCGGGACCCAATGTAAGACCTAGGCGCGGGGCCCCACTGAGCAGTGATTTTATGACGTCGTCGTGTTCAGTCAACGGTGTTACGATCGTGGTAGAGCGCAGATATACAGTACACAGTACTAACGCGAGAATTGAGCACGTTTGCTAACGTTCGAGCAGAAATTCTGCTAATTTCCAGTAAATACGTATCTTTTTATTGTATATTTTATACTTCGCACGGGCTTTTTGTCTACTAAAGCCAGAGTGAACCAAAACTCTGTAGAGCCCATTTTTTGTTTTAATTGATCTGAAAAGATCTGGAGTTATCCATGGTTTGTGGGACAATGTCTCTCTGGCCTTGGACAGCTTTTTGTTTTTTTTTGTAGGAGCCTGCTCATTAAGACATGGTTCGAGCAGCAAAATGCCTGAGTATAAAGCTTCATTGCTTGGTTGATTAGGAGGTCGTGAATTTTTTGGACTGAAATTGGAGTAATCATGCCTGTTGCAGCTTTTTCGATTGCGGTTTTGGGGAATTTTTGACTGGATTAAAACAAAAACAAGCAAGTGATCAGATGAACCATTCATAAGAATTCCCGTTGTTAACTACCCATGGCTGACAAATTGGTGTGGTCCATCAGCGCTATCAGCGCACTGTTGTACTGGTAGGTGTTATTCTAGTTGGCTTAGCATTTAGTTCTCAAGCAGTCATATGTGTTGATGGTTTGTCAATTTTGCGTTGTGCTGAGTCCCATCAGAATTTTCGGTTGTACGTGCTGTAGCGATGATTGCTACATATAAAAAAAATGCACATTAAGGCTCACAATAGCCTTCTGCAAGAATCAGGCCACAGTTTATTGAAATCAGAATATCAATTTTGCTCAAAGGAGCATCATCAGTTCCACAAAGTAAAAACGTAAAATCTGCATGGCAATGAACAATACTGTTAAGTCACTAAATACTACGGGTCGGCAAGCTATCACGCATAGCGCTCTGATCGTAGATCTTATTACACACTGCATAGCGCCGAACTTTGACCAGAGATGAAGTGCAGCACGGTATCAGCGGCAGAAATCGAAGAACAAGTTGCACCAAATAGATAAGAAAATGCCAGTCAAGCCGTGGAGTGGGAAGTCACGTTCCAAAAAGAATGGAAATGGATGAAACACAACTACTTGATAAGGGGCTAATAACTTTTTAGTGTTAATTTTCGCGCTGACATCATAAACCATTCATCTTCACACTCATTTGGGTTGTTCTGCAAACGTAATATTAAAACATTGCGAAATAGGTGGTTTTCCGTAAAATCATGGTACTTAAAAGTCATATACCTTGACATAATTCCTTACAAGGGAACTGTATCTCGCTGCAGTAAGTTAATACTTATTTCACCACAAATCAATAATGAAAATTTTTAGTTGCTCAAATAATGCCAATTTTCAGTTGCGTATGTACTGCCATAAGAACAACAAATAGTGGTTAAATGGTATAGTTGCTTGGACGCCGCCACCAAAGCTGGTACGCTGGATTCGATTGCCAGTCGGACCATACTGAAGATTTGAAAAACAACCCCGCAGACTGTACAGTTTCGTGCATGACGTTGGTGGGTGGGTACAGGCAAACAGTTCAGCAGCGGAGCTGGCATTGGCGTGTCACCAATGCAGTATTGACTGCGAAAGCAGCCGCGTGGCCCACGGCCCAAGCAAGCCGAGATGGCCATCGCAAACCACTAATGATACTCCGAAAAGAGTGCAGGAGCGAGTATAACGCAATTGAAAACCTCAACATGGTTGGTTTCATTTTCTGCTTACCCGTTTGCCAGTTTTGGATTCGTCTCTTGTTTGCTGCGGTCTGCATGTACAAAAATCGATCAAGCAACAAAAAACCGTTCTAAAACATTCCGCAAAGTATGATGAACCTTGCAGCAATCATACTGACAACTGTATAATGAAAAAAACAACAAATTTTTAACCTGCGTTGAAATAACTTACTTAAAAGAAAAAGCAGTAATGAACACTTTTGCAACAGTTTTTGTTTCAAGAAACATTTATCAGATGATGTTTGAATTGTGATGTTTACGCTACCTTCAAACTCAATCATCTAAAATCTCTTGCTAAAACAAAACTAAGGATGTCTCGAAAAGACGCGATCGGGTGGAGATTATATGCTTTAAGCGCAACTTTTGCATTGAGGTGAAAGTACTAACAAGAAAAGTTTCACATTTTCCAGTCTCTTCACCAGACTGGTTTTAATACAATGCAATCGTATTTTTCCAACATGAAATAACATACACCTTAGACTAATCAAAGCTGCCTTGCGAGATAATTCTCCAATTAAAACATTCCGTATTGTTGCTGCTGCAAGAGGCTAATAGATTACAGTAGTCCTTTATTTTTGCTGAAAGTTGTCAAATGAAGAATGTTTTTTCGTGGTCCTTATTGCCTAGTTTTTGGTGAAAATGCGAGAGCGAAAAAACGCGAAATGTTTAAACGTAAATAACTTGCAGGACATTTCTCTTTTTTTGCAGAAAAACTGGGTAGCGGTTTGCATAGCAAAGAGCAGTGTGAATAACGGATCGAAATGAAGAGAAATTCGAAACTTGGTAGGAACTACATTCGTCCCATCGCTTAACGGCACTGTTGCACAATCGGTTCTGAACGGACGTTTCGGAGCACAATCAGTCTCCGTGCACAGTTTGTGTGAACCCGAAATTATGCAAGCCTTTTTCTTCGTCGTTTGAGCGAGATGTTACATTCCAGTGCTTGGCCGCACTTGATCTCGGGTAGGTGCCGTGCAGTCCAGTGGCGAGGTCGATGGATTGCACATTGGAGGACAACATGGTTGACGGTTTGTTTTTCTGCGCCACACGCACGGGCCTGAAGCCTGAAACGTAAGGAAAAGTAAAAGAAATCTCATAAAAACTAATTTTTCAAATGTTTATTAGATTACTTGGAAATTTGGAATATTTAATGGTCATCATGCTCAATTAAAAACGATAATTTTTGTCAGAGTCTTGAAGTTCAAAGAGTAAGGGACTGTCTGTGCAAAAAAATTAATCTGAAGATCTAAGGGACACTTATTCTAGTCCGAGGGCGGCTGCTAGGACAGAAAAGAAATGAACATCAATGCTGTGCACATGACTCATTAGGACGGGGCACACAGAAATCCCCTTCGACGACGCAGCCAAGAGCTGGGAATCTCTCAAGGGTATTTAAGGCCTGTTTTACTGGGGGAGCGACTGAGGGAGCGACTCCACATTGGAAGAGTAACGTTGCGTGGGCACCGCACTCACCGGGATTGCACCATCCAGATTTTATTTGTGGGGCCTATCAAGCACAATGCATATCACAACAACCATCATACGATTGGTGAAGTGAAAGCAGTAGTCACAGCAAGAATCAGAGAAATCCCCAACATGGAATGCGTTCGAATGAATTAACTATTTTGCGCTACGTATGCAAGTTTGTCTCCAACGCAGCAGAGCTCATTTGTAGCATATTTTCGAAAGAATACAGCTTGTACGCAAATCGACCAAGATAATAGAACCTTTGGGGGATGATCGTGCACAAAACCAAGGTCAAATTGTACGTCTTGAAATTTTCTGGACCTTTTAATAAAAGCTTATGGGCTCTGCTTTTTTGGGTCACCCATTCTTTGGAAAATCTGTAGGTACCTCTTACTCTCAATTTCTTGGAATACATCTGTTTAACCCAGTTCCCAATTTTTTCACAAAGGCGTAAAAATAAACTCTTTATTTTTGGAAGCTGGCGACACAATTATGAAATATTTCTATTAAAAGAATAACTGATATGTAGCTGGAAGCAGGTCTTGGTCAGTTCTGTTCGGTTAAAGAAGCAATTAAACATGTCTCAAACCTGTGTGCCACTGTTGTTCTCGAATTCTGTTAATGTCATTGTTGTTGATGGCAGCCGAAGCAAACTTAAAATCAACAAGCAAACAAAACTGCCCCGGTAGCTTAGCAGAGTATCTGTTACCACAACTTGCGCAGAATTAACACAAAGCAAGCAATAACACAGTGAGACGTGAAGCTACAGTGTTCAGACATTATTTGCAAAAACTGTTGATTTTGATTGAATTAAGAATTCCTTGCACAATTTTAAGGAAAGACTTATAACAAGACAAAGAGCAAGACATAAATTGTAAGCTGACTGAAAAAAAAACAATTGCGGCATTGTTCCTAAACTGGAAAAGCCGTTCCCACGGGTTCCCACCCCACTACACACTTGGGGTCACCCCTTTATTAGAAAATTTGCAGCTATTGGTAAAAGACTTACAGTAACGGCCTCAGTGTGAGATAAATATATTCAAAACGTCCACTGGAAATAACCTTAAAAAACAAAATGACTGGTATTTGCATTCGACTATTTGATAATGTAACTTGCTGCGTACCATCAAGAGGGTTTTCATTCACGATGGGCATAAAACCACTTTACTACATTTCAATTCTAAACCAATGAGAGAGCATAATTAGGTAGCCCAAGGCATGAACTGATGGCAATGTCGTAATCCGGTTTGTGGACAAAACGTGGTCAACCGCGAACGTCAAGTTAAACAAAAACGCCCTTCCTTTTAGCAGGTATATGATGCCGTTTGCAACTTTCTTTCGACAGCTTCGGCGTAGTTGCAACGATTCGTATTTCTTGCTCTGGGAGCCCAACTTTCTTTTATTAACGTTCTATTATTCATTCTTTTGCGTCTTTATTTATTAATAAAGCATCTTTTGCATCTTTACTTATTATCATTTTCTCATAATATATCGCACTGCTACTAGTATGGGCAGATTGCATTCCAGGACCTGGCCTGTCGTCGTTTGCCCTAATATAAAATAAAATAAATAAAATAAGAATATCTCTATGAGGGTCAGTGACATGTTCACCAACGCCACAATTCTCTATGCGTATCCTATTTCCTGACAGAAGAGATTAATCACGAGGCTAGACTGTTAAGTGATGAGAGGAAGACTAATCAAGTCAATATTAATCCAGCATTTACGTCAAAGCCACATAGTTGAAGCATTCTTTTCATGCCAAAAATTACAGGCTCATTTTAGCACGTTCGTTTTGGTACCTCGTTCCACTTGGTGTCAAGAACTATGAAGACGTGAGTTTTCGAAGAACTGCGAAGGCGTGCTTTTATTTTCTGCTAAGGAAAGGAAGGCATGCAGACAAAATTTCTCAACAAGGCTTGGAGTTTCACGTTCCCCCGGATACTTCGTCAAAAGTGAAAGAAAACGGAGTTTACTCTTCATCATGCTAGGCAAGCCCAAAAACAAGTATTTAACTTCTTGCTTTTTGTTGTAAAACCATTGCGTCATTTCCATTCCCATCTTCAAAAATTGTGCATTGATAATAATCAGATCTAGACATTTATCAAAATGTGCCGGTCTGGCTAATACATTTTCTACGTGACATTGCCATGGCAATAGATGGCTTGAACAGTGCTTTTTCGGTGTTGATGAAATCACTTCAGAATTTGGAAACATGCTGTAAAAATCGTTTTAAGAAAATATTGGATTTTTGAGTTATAACATCGTTCCGAGAAAAATATTGAATTGTTAAATTTACCGATGAAACTGTATGCTAACTTTTTTATAAACTATACTACATAAACTATTTTTGCAGCGCTTGTGCAGCAAATGCGTGTTTTCACTTTGTTCATTTATCATTGCCTGAATCTTAGCCAGACAAACCTCCAGCAGAGAAGAGCTAGATATTTACATAGCAATTCATGTTGTAGGTTTTTGGTGGAAGGATATGCTTGCTTATGGTGATGGTGAAGCTCAACTATACCTGTGACTTCTAGTTGTGTTACGCGTTTGGATCCACATTTCTTCCTAGAATGAGATGATTCGCATCCTGTCACATATTTTACAAAGTTTTGAAAGCCAACAATTCATTGACACGAAAGCGATTTATTGGTTTTTGCTGAGACGCGATAATTGTAATTGGTTCTTTACTTGTCAAGTGATGACAACGATAAAAGATCCTAAGATTAGACGTGCTTCAGCAAAACGTTTTTTAGTTTCCAGACTCTGTCAACGCAAACTTTCTCTTGCGTCTGTTATCTTATCTGAAAAAAAATTTATGCGCATAATCAGCTGCCTTGTAAAGCATTCTATATTTTTCTCCTTTTTCTTTCAAAATCGAAAAACTACAACAACAAATGACGTAAGGGTCAATACCTTCTCACGAAAGACTTTTAAAGACGTCTGTGGGACGATATGAATCGAAGCTTTCACTGAAATAGCGGAGTTAAAAAAATAAACTTTGCATTTAAAGCTGCATTGAACTAGCATGAAGGGCGATTTAAAAATTGCGAAAACGTTGCTTTTATTCAAATAACAGGGTTCACGTAAACTCTTGCGAGTCTTTATGCAAGGTTTTATCGAATACGTACAGAGTTTATCGTATTGCTTTTTTCACGTAAATTTTCTGCCTATCCAGAATGAAAACTGCGGCGAAGCTAAAAAGTCAAAATTTCCATTGACGTCGAAGTAAACATATTGCGGACAGTTGGGGCTGTGAAACAGGAAGTCCCATTTCAATTAATTGAAAATAGTGTCGGAGAATTGAAATCTGAACCACCTCTATGCAATTTTTATTTTGCACTTATTTGCATGAAGTAATAACTAAAATTTAGTCATTGGGTTTGAATCACATAAACTTGAAAAAGATGCTGCGAAACAGTTGAACCGAAGCTGGAGGACACGCAATGACAAGGATGTGCGCTGTCACTCCACTTTTCATAGTTTCTATGAATTGGATAAATAATAACGAGACAAGTCAACGAAGGACCACTGTTGGATGCTGCAGGATCAACTGCAGTTTGCTATTTGCAGACAACTTCGTGCTGCCTGTATCTACTGAACCGATTTTAAACGTGCACTTAATCACTTTTTTGCTGCGTGCGACCATGCGGGAATGAAAATAATCGCTATAAAGTCCGAGGTATTATGACTCTCCTGAAAGCCCAGGCTGTGAACACTGCAAGCTAGCGGCAGTGCCGCAGCAGGTCGAGTTCAAGCACTTGGGTTGGTATAAACAAGTGCTGGAAGACTGAAAGTAGATTGATACGAAGACTGACTGAGCAAAAGTAGTTCTGCGTGAACTAAAGCTCTGCGGTAACACAACGGGAGCTTTCAAGCAAATTGAAACTGTCAGTTTTTAAACTGGTCCCTTTTCCTATCCTAAGATATAGTTATGAATCTTGGGTAATGGCTGTAAGAGTACTATCTCAAGTGCAAGCGGAAAAGGTGGTAGTTTCGGGATGAGTTCATGGTGCGGCACTTGGCGACAAAGTATGTAGCTGTGAAATTTTTTTTGTATCAAACCGCATAACTGAGCACTAACAGCTCTTTCTTCAACGAAACACAACGTTTGGTAATTTAGACGAAAAAATAGAATTTTTGAAATATAAAGAAAAACGTTTCCACAAAAAGACGACGTTTTGAAAAGATATGTTGAAACAACTAGCATTTTAATTTACCACGGTGCAGAGACGATACAAAACCATACTAGTTTTTATGGAAATGTTCATCGACAGTAAATCATGTTCTGGCCATATTTTTTCCAGTGTGCACATCACGTTATTCCAGTGTACATATACCAAATGCCGTATCCGAGTGCTTCCGAACTACCTTAGATAGAAACAAATTCTTCAACACACAGAACGTTTGTACTGTATGGTTATCCTCAAGTTGCTTCATAACTTCCGTTTTTATACAATGTTCTATAGTACTTTCAGTCGTGATGGGATAAGAGCTGCTTTAAATAAAATACAAAAATAGTTTATAGTTCGCAACACTTTTTGTTTAGGACCACTTGCGCTACTAAAGCTGTGAATTCAGTAGTAAATCATTTCATAGGTGTAGGAGCAGCCAAACGTTTGGGGATGCGAAAGATTTTTGCCCAAATTTCCCCAAACTTGCCTGAACAGTTTTTGGGCTGAATATTTTCTCCCACACAGATCATCTGGAATGACCTCAAAAAATGCAACGTTGGGCGCCATTTTTGGAATCAAACAATGTTGGGCGCCATTTTTACCTGTATTTTCAGAGAGTTTGCCCAGATTTTTAGAGATTTTGTTACGATTTTCGTGGATTTTGCCTAGTCTTTCACAGAATTTGCACAAATTTTCAAGAATTTTGCCCAGATTTTTGACAAATCAAATCTTTTGGGGGTGTGCTTGCACCCCTGCACCCCCGCCTCCTCCACCACTGAATCAATTTGCTGTTATTTTTCTATCAAAACTGATCTGCATTTTCTCGCAACGTTGTTTGTTTATGCAAGCGTTTAATAGCCAAGCTGTTTTGGAATTGTAAGATATAATTTTTAAGGTTTTGTTATAACAGAATTTCACAAACTCAAATTTCAAGGGTTAAATTTTTCATTCGGTTTCTTAGATATTGAACTGAAATGCATGAAATTTTGTTGGCATGTTCGGCATGACACACGTTTCACCAACTGCGGAGTGAAAATTACGCAAATTATTGTAATTGAAACAATCCCAAGAATATACTGTGAGTGCCGCGCTGTTTTTTTGTTGACATCTATCTAAAGTGAAATATACTGTTGGTTTATATTCATGAGAAAGAAAATAATGAATTAGTATGTTAAAAACTCTTTCTACTGGTTTCTGAAGATAAATTGAAGCGTTGCAATACAGATCATATTGCGCTTCTAATAAAATTGAAAAATGGATAAAGCCGTGTCCCGTAGAAAATTTTATCAGTGTTTTAGGCTGTTTAAAATTTACACTAAATTGCAGTTTCTTACTTTAGGCAGTTTAAAAATTTATAAGTTCAGTGACCTTCAAACGAACACAAGCTATAACCAAAACTGTATGGAAGTATTTTTATTTGGGTAAAACCGCCTGATAGTTCCGTGGCATAATCACGAAATGTGGAAACTGTGTACATACACATTAGAGTAGCAATAATAGATCACATGTTCTTCAGTACATGGAGTTCAAACAGTGCTTTGGCTCAATAACATCCATGCAATCATTGGCAGGAGTGGCAATGATAGATCATCAACTTTCAGTCTACATGATAATCTCATTTTTAACCAGTGCTTTGACTGAATAACAGCGTGCTTTCAAACAAGTTTAATTGCGGGTGGACTGATATCACGCACACCTAAGCTGCTGCTGAAGCGCAAGCATGCCCATTTGGCGGAAGTACCTTAATTAAGCTCGTCAAATGAAGGTCTAACAGCCATTGATATCGCTAAACCAAAGAACTTCGGTAAAGGTGCGTGATACTGACCTGATCGTGAAAGTGGTATGAAACAAGTCAGACATTGCAGAAACTGCCTACCTTGTCATTGCTGCCTTCGGGCAGGTTACTCGAAATTATTCTAAATTAACTTAGCACGGATCGTTTTTTTGCTCACGTTTGCGCTGAAATAACCCCTTTTGTGTCAGGCAGTGACATTTGGTTACAGTCAGTGAAGAGAGATTGCTGCTTATATAAAGAGATATTCAAAGCTACCCTAAAGCATTTTGAACCGACAAGAGACAGCAATAGACGGTACCTTCACTTAAGATGCATACTGCAAACGCTGTGACTTTGTCTTTTGCACTGTTGTGCATAAGCCACGTTTTGGCCACTTATCCACCTTACTATGGGCAAAGACCTGTTGGTGTTCCTAGAGCACCAGCAGCGAACGTTGCTGCGAATGTTGGTGCCGGTTTTCCAAACCCAAATCCCAATCCTAACCCCAGCGCCGTTCAAACTTCTAATGCCAGTGCAGTCATTAACGTTGTCAACAGGAACGTTGCAGGGCCTGCAGCAGGTGTCCCAGGCCCTGCAGTAGGTGTCCCGGGCCCTGCAGTAGGTGTCCCAGGCCCTGCAGTAGGTGTCCCGGGCCCTGCAGTAGGTGTCCCGGGCCCTGCAGTAGGTGCCCCGGGCCCTGCAGTAGGTGCCTCATACCCTGACGTAGGTTTTCCAGGCCCTGAACGAGGAGATATACCAGACGGCTACCCTTACCCTGGACCTTTTTATGGAAGATATCATGGAGGCAATGGAGGATATTACGGAGGCAATGGAGGATATTACGGAGGGTATGGAGGATATTACGGAGGGTATGGAGGATATTACGGAGGGTATGGAGGATACTACGGAGGTAAGCACATGTGAAAAACTGTAAAATTAGATCTAGAAGTAGATGTTTTGAAAGGAAACCTAAAAACAATTAACATTTTTATGTAAACTTCATATGAGATTTTCATAAGTGAAAAATGCTTTTATCGTTTACTTTCGTTTGTACTGCATTCCGATGAAAACTGGAAATTTGCTTGGAAAATCTGCTGAAATTGCAAAAAATAATTCGATGTCTAGAACGTCACAGATTTATTGTGTATGAAAAGGTTCAACACAGACAGTTGTTGCAAGCATCAAGTTCAAGTTTGAAAATGTTATTGCTTAAATTTGCTCTATTGACAAAATTTCTAGCAAAAACCTAAACAACAAAACTTTGAAACTTGAACTGACAAAATTTTAATTGGAATTTTGTTCATGACGCAGGCAACCGCGATCGTTGGTACAATTCCTGCAATTACTACTGCGGCTATGGTAGGCGATGCATACGCTTTCTCAATCGGTACAGATGTGTTTACGGACATGGATCTTACTAATAACGTTGGCTGACAACTTCTCGTAAGTATCCAACTTTATCTAGTTCCTGTGACATTTTTGTAGTGTATGACATAAATTTATCCCCCATCTGCTACTAAAACTTTTTCGACTTGCATAGCAATTTTCCTCAGTATACTCTTTAACATCAGCTTTGTGTGAAGCAGGAAGTCACTGGGCAGACATAAAAAAATGATGTACTTTCCACGATTGGTGTAAGCAAGGAATGGATCAGCAAATTTTTAATAGGAAATCGATTTCACGTAAAATCACGCATCCTCAGTCCTTATTCAAATAGCATCTGAAATGCACCCTTTCTGAAATGCAGCCTAGTAAAAAAATGAGTTGCAGAAGTGTAATCTAAACCACCTCTATGGAAATTTTTATTTTGCACCTGGCAACTGCTCCCAAAACTTTTCGTCTTGTATAATAAGTTTCTATCACCCCACGTAAACGCTGTAACATACGATTTGTATGAAGCGCAGGCACTTAAAATTCAGATATTTAATATATGGGCTGGATGATTGAAATCAAAACCGCGTCTGTGAACTATTTTGCTTTCGTACTTATTGGAAGAAAATGGCGTTTTAAATTCAGATAAATGTTTTTTCACCTCATATAAGTGAATTTGTGCCTTTTGATGTTTTGCGGTCATTGACATCCACCAGAGTGAACGAAACTGGCACTCAAGGCACAGACGCTTTGAGAAGGGTCACTTTTACGTGCATACAAGAGCTGGAAGGATGGTCTGCATGAGATACTTTATGCTGTAAACATTTTGCCACCACAGCTTTACGCAGTAAATTTCTATAGAACGTTTTCGACCAAACAATGGGCTAAAAATTGCTGACCAAGGTGTTGCAACTGCTTTGTTTTCAGGGGCGTAACGAAAGTGGGCAAGGGAGGCAGAATTCCCCGGGCGCCGAATCACTATGGGGCTCCGAATAACTGCGGGGAGCACCGAATGACTGCGTGGGTCGCCGAAAAGTCCGAACAATGTCACAAAGTACTTACTTCAATACAGTAAATATGCTTCCGAAAAACCTAAGATGATAATATTGGGGCGCCAAACTTGTTTTTTGCCCAGGGTGTCATCTAACCTCGTTACGCCCCTGTTTGTTTTTTAAATTTTTCACACAAAAGACGATAGATTGTTATTTCAGAGTCTTGGCAGTAACGATTTTTATACATCACAGCCTACGCAGGAGTACATCGTTTGAATTTTGGTTGCGCGTTTTTGGTGGAAACATATAAAACTAAACTTTGAAGTGACAAGGAAATTTTTTTGTTTGTCGAAAAATTTGGGAAAGTTTATGTTTAAAATATGTTTCCAGAAGAAGCAATAACACATGCATAAAATTGTTTTGCAGCCTGTGGCGATGGATCTGAAGACAAACAAAAATGTATACAAAAGAAAACGACAGATTCTCTACCACGAAAGTCTTTATAATGTACTTGAAAGCCGATGAAGTCATCCTCATTTTACTAATACGTTGTGCATTGATTTTTTCGTCAAATAGGCTTTTAATACATTATTTTTCTTGAAAAATGATTTCACAGATATTGATACAAAGTTCGTGAAAGTAGATTAGACGTATTTTAACTGAGTGTCTATATATATCATTCGCTTCTCTACATGGCATTGGCATTTCCATGATTAGAAGACATCGTGGAGATTATGATGACAATATCAACTTTTCGCTTTCATCTTGTAGTGCATATGCGTTCTGAAAAAGGAAATACTGTGCAAGAAAATGAATTACTTGCTAAAATCAGAAACGAGCTACATTTCATGAAGCAGCAGTTAGTGATTTTTACTTCCCAGTTTTATTCGTCTCTGACGCATTACTTTAATGACAAAAAATCGTCTACTTCTATAAAAGCAAAAATAATTCGCCTTTGACTTAAGGTTTGAAGTGGAGTACTTAGCTCTTTTCCCAGTTTGAACTATGGAGGTAGTAAAAGCGTGTCTATTTCTGAATTATACATGTATCATATTTTATTAATAAAGCTTTGACTAAAAGCTTGTACACAGTAGGTTGATGGACGTTACTTTGTTGGCAATTTTTGCATTTGTTTTTTTTGTTTTTGCGACTACAAGCTAAGTTTTAATGCTTACGAATTTTAATTTTTTAAAATAAGATTATGAAGTGCCTTGATAATTTTCAAAACTTTGCAAGTCTCGCCTATTTCTCACCATTGAAATGATGTTTTGTTTATGGTACTGTTTTAACGTTGTTTTTGTTTTAACGTTATTATTGAAAATAAAGAGAGTTCTTCTAAACAATGAGCTGATTTTAGTAATACGGGTTACAACACAGCAAACGCACTTTGAAACTTCTGTTCCGAATTGAACTGCATAACTGAGCACAAACAGGTCTTTCTCAAGATTACCTGGTTGAACGGCAACACAACCGCCTGAATTTTGCGAATTCGATAAAACAAAAACGTTTCCACAGAGGGACGACTTTTCAACACGGTGCATTGAAGCAACTAGTGTTCTAATTTACCGCGGAGCGGAGACGACGCAAAACCATACCAGTTTTATGAAGACGATCATTATGATCATTTTGTAGTCATGTTTTTTTCAGCATACACCTCGTTTTATTTCAGTGTACAACTAACAAATGCATAATTTACGAATCGGCCGAAGTTGAAGTAGGCGCTTCAACTTCAAAACTATAAAATTGCGTGTAGAGGTCATATTCGTACGAATTATTTGCGGCTAGACCAAGAAAACTTAGAACGCCGACAAGGTACGCCGTCAGTGTAAGTATCCTGGAATGGTTCATAAGATTCCTGAGTAATTGGATGCACCAATCTTTTGTTTGTAAGAAACACAAACGTTGGAAATTTCGATATGAAATCGGTAGGCTGAAAAGACCAATGGAGTTGTATTTGACCAAGGCTTTCAACTTAGGTTGGAAAAAAACCTAAAAAAACTTTATCAGCTCGGTATTTTTGTTGTTTGTTTCATGACCAATGGAGATAAAACCTATGAATGAATGAATGGTGGAACAAATTAGGGTCTTTTTGTATTTTTGAGAATATTTTCATCTTGTTGCCAAAGTTTAGAAAGAATTGATTTATTTTTATTACAAAATATGTCCGCTGTCACCAATATTCATTCACAATAAATTGAGTTATAGTTTTTCAAAACGTTTTTTAAACACATGTTTATAATACTTTTAACTTTGTATGGTATTGGGCATTACTGCTGATGGATTCTCCCGAACTACAATAGATATAAAAAACATTTCATCACACAGGCCACTTCTACTGCTTTTTTATCCAGAAATTCTTCAGCACGTCTATGTTGCACAGTAGTTTATCAAAAGATTCAAAGCAGACAGGCAAACTTCCTGATTTTTTATAGAAGAATGTTAACAAAAATTATCAAAACAAACGAAGGCTTGCCCACTGAATCTCAGTGAACTTTTAGAAGAGAAACGTAAGGAGACAGAGCACGTAAGAAAATCTTTTTCCAATTTGCTCTTTCTAATGTTGCACGTTAAGTATTTATTTTATCACAGAAATCATCATTATTCAATTGTAACATGTTTTATTCGTATCTCCCAAATATACAAAAGTATTGTTTGAAAACAACTTTTCACAAATTTTCTATTGGCACAAGCATCTGGCAAACGATGCTGAATACTTCATCCTATTGCTCAAAGATAAGTTCTAGCCAATATTTCCATAGACAACGAGCAGCAAAGGAAAAAATTTTTCAACCACAATCTAGTTTTGGAGAACCTAAGACAATTGAAAATTATATATTGAACAAAACAATGGAAAAATTCATGGTTATATCAGCAAAAATATCATCCTAAGTGCAGAAGGTGAATCGTGCTTCAACAGCTTGTTCATACAATACTTTAAGCAGCATTGGCAGTATACATTAGTTTTATAAACATGTTTGCAGATGACGCTGCTGCAACAGCGGCGATTCTAGAATTTAAAAAGTGGGGGGGACCACTGCAGGGCCAAGGAAAAAGTAGGGGGGCCAACATAAATGATTATCTTGCATGGTGAGTTTTCGTTGTTTTGAAGGTTAAGTTGCTATGATTAACCCTATGAAACCTAAAATAGGTTTATGAATATCGTATGAACTAGCGTTATTATTCACTAGAAACACTTAAGCGCCACTGTAGATGCAATTACGTGTACTGCCATGTCGAATATTCTGTGCTAACCACGCAACCTCCACAGCACTGCACATGTAAAACGAAACACAGTTTTCCGTAGACTATTATAACGACCCCACATGAACGAAAACAGCTCCACAAAAGTGAATACAATTTACAATTCACGTGAAAGCAAAATGGTTCCAACCACTAATTCTATCTTGACACAGAGACAAGTAGGTTGTTGATAGCCAACTGGTTTCGTCACAATAGTTTAACTACAAAGCACATAAAAAATAAAACATGTGCCAACGGATTCGTGATACTGACTAATCCGTTTTTGTGGTTACTTATGGACATTTTGTGATTGTGGTGTAACCAGAACAATTTTATGAGTGTAATGGTCATCTGCAGCGTGGATAGGGTGCGAACTATTCAATGCAGTTAACAGCAGCGAGGTTTCGGCAACAGTTGCACCTAAAGTAGCACAGCGCAGGGCCGCAGATAGGTCTGCATCGGCGTTCAGGACGTTTACCTGATAGCAAGATGTAACAGCAGATGTAAAAAGTATTTTGCAGAATATTCCCAACAAAGTTATCAATTTCAATGTTCGCACTGAATTTTCCTCTGGCTGATTCTCAAAAGCTGACTTTTCAACCCTGCGTTGACTTATGACTGTCTTGCCATAAGCGAAACACGCACTAACTCTAAAAACCTATAAAGATTCAGAAAAATAGACAATGAGCAATATAATTCTCACACAGATCCCTCACAGTCTACGTGAGAATTTAATATGATCATCATTGCCGTAGTCAGAGTCAAATTTTTACCGAGGCGAATATGTCAATTACGTCACCGGTTTGGTATGTTGTTAAATGTAGTTTATGAAGACCTAATCACCTGTCCTTATCTAATCTAGGCTGGTAGTATCTCTGGTGGCTGCAACACAGTGTAGCTGCAGTGCTGCTGTTTTTAAAACAGCCACACAACATAACTTGATTTGATGAGCGTTACAAAAATATTTTGTGGCAGTATTACAGCTAGTTCATCGAGGCAAGTGCCTCATTTGTCTCAACGTAGCTAGGCCTAGATCATCACCTCAATGTAGCTTAATTCTTCGATTATCATGTCGACTGTCAAATTCATCAACAAAACCATCTAAACCTATTTTTCAGCTCGTACTTTTCAACTGAAAGTAGTTCAGTGTTACCCAATCTTTCACTGGCCATGAAATTTCTATGAAATGTTTTCACTAATTTCATTTTTGAAAAACTTCTTTCGCATGAAGCGCTGGTGGCGGGAAAAGTTACAGCTACCAGTAACAATCAAGCACCGCTTTTTAAGTAGCTATAAATTAAAAAAGTGTTCGAGCGATATAAGCAACTTCGACTCCTTCCGAAGCAAATTCTTTGCCAAAGTTATTTCATGTTTTAAATCATTTTCACTAAATGAATATGATTTGCGAATTCTTTCAAGTGTTTTTCTGACAGAAATGTTTGACCTCCGGGGCAAAGACCTGCATTACGCGAAAGAATTGCTTCTGAATCATTACAGAAAATTCGTACAAAACTGCCTTCAGGACACGTGTGAGTGGAGTTAAAACTGTAGTAACGAACCCCTTACGTAAGGTGTTTCGAAGTTGCATACACAAGGCAGCAGAACGTTAAACAGCAGTCAGGATAAATTGGGATAAATTAACTGAAACCAATTCTTAATAATTCCACAAACCTCTTGCTACTGGGATATGCAACAATCTGGTGATAGTACTATAATCCAGTTCCATCTCACACTGAAATGCATGAAAGATCAACCTTACCATTTATGTGACTGTTTTTCAGTTTCGAAGTGAAACTTTCGAAACCATGACGGCGGTCTGACTAAATTTCACGCAGGATCCGAACAACCACGGGCGTGCGTCGTCGTAAACAACTCTGGTTATCCGACCGTCAGAAACAACAACACAGCTTATCATGCATTTCGGAAATATTGAATCTAAGCTAGAGGATTTCTAAATTATCGTTTAAACATATTGCTGGCCAAAAGTTATCTACTGTATATGTTAAACAAAAGAACTCAAACCGGAAATTAAGAAAAACTGGGGGGCTAAACATGGGGCGCACAAAAATCTGGGAGGGGCATGGCTCACCCAGGCCCCCCCTTAGAATCGCCACTGCATGGCTGCAACCTCACGATTGAGAACAGTGATGTAGCCGGACCGAAATTTTTTGGGAGGCAAATATTTTGAATTTAAACTAGCAACAATATTTTGTTTGGGAAACCTCTCCCAAAACACAAAGCGACAAGCTATTGGGGTGGGCATGGCTTCCTTTGCCCCCCTGGCTATACCTATGATTGGAGAAGCAAAATAACGTTTCCAATCCATTAGCGTTTGGAACTTAACCTAAAAGAACCAATGTTCAATCATTGGATTATCTTCCTTGAGCAGCGAATTTGGTTACTATTTATGCATTAAACGGAGACTAACCTATATGTAAAACGTTTGCGGTTTTCTTGGAGACTCATTATCAGAAGACGCTGTGAAACGCGCTTGCGTTGTGGTGCATTGTCAGAAACCGGCAATCTTGATTAGGCCCGTAACCAGGGCTTGGGCAGCTGGGCAATTGCTCTCCCCTTCGAAATTTTCAAAACCATGTTTGTTTGCGAGGTACAACAACAAATTAATATCTTTTTGCTCCCAAAAATAGTACAAAAACAAGTTACAGTGATTTTGTCCCAGAAAAAGTAGATCTGAAATTGAAACAGTATTGTTTATCCCTGTTTTGTATAAAAATGATAAACCTTCGTTAGTGTTGCTTTGGTTTACTTATTAGGCGTATGTGTAAACCTCTTGACAATTCAGGAAACCGACTGACATCTTGGCTATGCATTTTTAACTGTTATCCAGCGAGATACCTTTACGCCGTAAAGCAACCGGGTGTTTTTAACCCCTAATGCTGGCGACTATGTCAAAACTCCAGTCTGGGGAATTCACACTATCGGGCAGGAGGTGGTATAGGCATAGGGTGTACCATTGTGGACAGGTGCTGTGATTGATCTGGTGTAATTGATGGATCACGTTCGTGCAAAAACAGCTTTGGAAATGTTAAAATTCATAAAATGTGCATTTAGGGGTGAGTGCAGTTTGATTTGCAGTCAGAGAAAAGCTGGGATCATTAGGACCGTTTTATAAATATGTTAGAAATATATTTGGAGATTTGCATTCAGGAAACGTTTGACGTTTGTTTGTGTAACTGAGAGAGACGTTGAGTTGGCGAAGGAAAACATGCACAAATTTGTAAAAACGGTCAGAGCTGCATTGATTTGTTTGATGAAACGGTAGGGAAGTTTTTATCCAGCTCGGTAGCATTTTTCTTTCTGTTCGCTGGCGCTTCTCGTGGCGAAACCTGTTGAAAGAAGTGAAGTGATAAATTAAAAAAATTGAAGCATACACACTTCACCCATTTTAAGAAAGGTTAAAGGAATTGTGTGTTCATTAAACATTTTTTTTCTGCGAACGTTCTGGCAAAGTATCCAACAACCACATATTTTGAAAACAACTACAAAAGTTGAAACCTTTTTATGCCGCAAGGTATTCTAAACGGGATCAACTCGCATGAATTTCAATTAAGCATCTCCAGAACAGCAGCATGCATGATGATTGAAATCCTTCCCTTCCCGCAAAACAAAAAATTATGCTTTTCAGCAGAAGCTAGTTTAAAGAACATCATTAGTTATGCATAACTAATCCCAAATGCATGCTAGGCAAACTTAGCAGTCATCGTCTTTACGCTCGCATCGAAGCTGATTTATCAAAGCGCAACCTGTTGTCAAATATTTTTAGCTGACATTTTTCAGACCTTCACTGCGGATCTAATCCAAAAAAACTGAAATGCTAATAGTCGTCCATGCATCATATAGATATACTGTACAGGATGAACTGCGGTCGTTCATAACAAACATTTTTTGGCATTTAGAAATTAACTTCACGACTGCATTCACTTAATTTTCTTACCTAAAAACATCAATTACGTTTACGTATTACAATATTATTTAATTTTTTGTAAGTTCTAGAATACGCGAATATTTTCAAACCATTCGTTGCTCTATGCAGAAGAATAGTGAATGGAACGGAACTTGCTCGCAACGACAGCGTTTGCGACCAACACTTTTTTCTGTGCTGTGGTCAAGCGCCTGTTTTAAAAGTACGCGCCAAAATGAAATGCGCGTAACTGGCGGGCGGAGAGATCATGCATGAGAAGCCAGCCAACCGTGGTATTTGGCCATGTCATGTCACGTGTTTTGCCAGGTGCCCAGGTTCAAACTATCGGACGTGAAAGAAATCTGCCTCACCTGACTATAGCATTTTATAATTTCACTCATATTTCACCTAATTTGTTTAAAGTAAACAACAATATGTGCATGCCACTTGTAAAAATTAACTATGAGCAAACAAATTAAACAGTTTTACAAGCATTTTAGTACATTGTGTAATCTGCATTTCTCGTCAACACCACTTTAATTCGTTGAGGCATACTGCCCATAAGCTTCTTGCAGTATTAGAATGTAATTTCTTTGGGCCATAACTGTACAGCAGCAAATAATTTTATAGGCTTGTTGGCTGTTTTTCTGACATTTATTTATCTTAAAGAGCATCCACAAATTTTCAATGGGATTTAAGGCAGTGCCATTTCCGGGCCACTTAAAAAATGATGCCAAGAAAATCTTCAAAACTTTACCTCTTTGACAAATGTCCTCATCTTGCATGTAAATCTTGCACCGATGAACAGACATCAGCTGTAGCTTTTCCTTAAGTTGGACACATTTTGCTCCAAGTATTCAGGCAAAAAATAGAGCCCGTTAGTACTAGTAGCTGAAATAGCCTTCCAAGCCGTCTGATTGTGGTAGTTCACTACATAAACATTGTCATTCTTGTGGTATCATTTTCCACAAGGTTGTTGCATACGGACAGAAAATTGTTGCAATGAATATTTGCCTTGGAACAGCACTATACACCAAACCTTTCGTGTAAAGCTACCGAGCTTCGGCAAAGCTGAGGCGCTTTTAGTACATTAAGTTGCGGTTTTCGGACCTATTTGCACACGATTAGGCCAAAAATTATGTTTTATCGGCGTGACACAGTGAACGATTTATATTTACACTTGACTGCAGAAGTTCCTTTCGAATGAGAGCTCAGTGAAGAACGTACTGCAATCGTTTTGATAACACGTTTTTGCAATAAAAACACCCTTACTTGTTTGGTAGCACATATGTCTGTGACAGTACGTTTTCTACAATGAAGCAAATCAAATCTAAAAACAGCAATCGAATGGCAGACAAAACACTGGACAAAAGTTTCTGACTTGCTACCAGTAACATTCGCATTGATATATGTATATAGGAACGATAGTGTCAGAGAAGTATCGGCCGCAGGCATCCCATTAACAAAGATTTGTATCGCGTTGCTTTATGGTGTTGTGCAATCTTTTCAATGATGGTTTCACTTATTTCCGATTTTTAGTTTCAAATGCTGCGATGCGCTTGTTCTTATAAATCATTTTGTTGGAAGCGGTCCGCAAATTGTCACATTTTTGTAAAATGACCCGTATAGGTCAAAAGTACTTGGACCACGCTAATATAGCTCATGACCATCAGTTGTGCAACGCTTGCAACCAGTGGCGTACGCAGAAAATTTCCCAGGGGAGGGCCAAAGCATAGGCGTAGCCTGGGGAGGGCCAAAGGGGCCTCGCCTCCCCCCAAATTTGTAGAAAATATAGTCATTTTGTGCTATGAGAGGCGTTTTTCTAAATAAAATGGTGTTATTCGCCTAACATGAAATATTTTGGTATACACTGCCGAATACTGACAGCATACACTGCCGAAAACTGTTTATACATGTGTTATTTTTAGGGTCTGAAGTGAGGGCCATGGCACAGTGGCCCCCCCCTCCGTACGCTAGTGCTTGCAACGTCTTTAAAAGTTCTGTGCAACCTGAATGAATGTTCAATCCGTGGTTGTGTGTTTATCTTATCTTTGGCTTTTCTGGTACTGTACTATCTGGTTTTTTCACAGTTGATATGGATTTTTTATTCAGAGTTTGGGGGCCTGTGACACACACCCATAGCCAGGTCTTAAGGTTTGGTGGGCAAAAATACATTTTAGGGAAGCAAAATTTTGTTTATTATATGTTTAAAACAATTTTTTCTGGGCACAACACAATTTGGATGCAACAAAAATATTTGGGGTAGCACTGCCCCCGAATTCCCCCCGTGGCTACGGGCTGATGACCTGGCAACTCTACTTCAAGTGACGTTAGTGGTATTTTTGCCGCATGTGACTGTTGAACCCAGGCGTCTTGGCAGGTAAGGTAGAGAGACAGTAACGCACATAATTTTAATCTATTTGAAAAGAAGCATGAGTGATAAAGAAACATTTGTGACTGTTTGCTGTATAAATCATGACAAAGTTTCCCTTGCCCCGTAGAGTGCAGTTTAAAGTCGAAATATGAGCGGTGATGTCAGCCATGAAAACCAAATCAGCCATTCCACTGCTCACTGTCAAGTTAAGCAAAAAAAATAAAAGAAAATAATTTTCCCTTTGCCAAGAACGTTGATATCCGGTAAAAGTTTGTAGAACCTCTTCACACATGCTGCGCGATTTTAACCACAAAACAGCAGTGTGCATTGACACGTCCCCATAGTCAGCGTTATTTATCAGCCAAATATTGCCTGAAATTGCGATGGCCAAGGGCATTAACACGAATCCAGTTCATAATTCATATTAAGTCCTCTCTCGTGCGACCATGTTCAGCGACTTAGCAGTAAGGTTTTCCTGGTGAACGCAGTGGGACCATAACACAGGAATGAAGTTACCCCAGCTCGCCATTGGATAGTATGTCCCTGATAATCTTCTGTTCAGCATCGAAGATGCGCCATCTGTAGCAATTGAAAAAAGCTTTGACAGATCCAAATGTGCTTCTTCGAGACTTGCGCGGAACTCGCGGGAATATATTTGCCAAGTGAGAAATTTTTCAGAAATGTTGAAGTCTGGCATGACTCCTCTGGCGAAGATTACTAATTGCTCTGTATCGGTAACTCTTTTGTGAGGTCATGAGCAGCACATTAACAAACGAAATAAGTCGATTTGCTAAGAAGCTGGTCGCATAAATCACTAGACATGCATTCAGCTCGACGAGTTGCTGCATCATTGCTGAGCTGCATTTTTTTAGCTTTTGTTACGTCAAGAGCAGAACAACAATCTTCTTCAAACAGAAAAACAACCTTTCTTCAGAGAACATGAAAATAGCTTGTCTTGTGAGTTCACAGTCGGAATATGGTTTCGTGTTGCGTGCTGAAAGAATGCTTATCTTGAACAACGCATTTGTCGAATCTTTAGAATCACTTATGTGCTTTAACTAAATTTATCTTCTTTGTGGGCGCTGGCTTTAAAAATCATACTTTCCTTTTCCTTGACTCTCCTGCAGTCCCGACACCACGGGGGCTTTGGTGGACTTAGCCCCCCAAACAAAGCTCCAAGCCCCTCCAAATTGAAATATGAAACACTATAACTTTGTGGGATTTTCGTCAAATTTGAATGTCAAGCCCGCCCTGTACGAACGTAAAACCCCCCGCACGAACCTAAAGCCACCCTATTGACGACTTTCTGGCGACGGTTCTGCTCTCCTGGTTATTAAGCTGTGGCGTAACTGACGGGGGCAGGGTGCGAATCCCCCTCCTGGCAAGCTAAAAGCAAAAACTGGGCCTCCATTTTGCTTATATTTCGGTTCTTAGTATTCTTTCGGTTTGCAGTAGGTTGTTGTTTTTTTGCGTCTTTCAGAGTGTGTTTGAGTGGTTTGGTACAGACATTCACATCCGGATTCGCTATAATTTTTCAACTTGATTCTGAGTGTTGGCTAGTGGGCCCTCCCTTTCATCGAGTTTTCCTCCCTGGCTCAAACATCTAGACACGCCACTGGCAGCAAGCATATTCAGTCGCAAGAGTTTTGCAGTGCTTTTCAACATTAAAAGCCTTCACACGTTTAATCATGGCAGGACAGGAAATGCAGTGCGGCTTGCCATCCTTGTCGATCACAAAACGTTTTAGTTGGCAGTCCCAATGAAATGCACGGTTTTCTTGGGCAAGAGTAGGAGTTTTTTCACCAGCCATTTCTGCCATATCAATGACTAATAGTCTGAATTACCAAGCGGTATCAAAAGTACTCAATTGTGAAATCTGTTTTCAAGACCTTGAGAAAGTAATGAATTTGGCCAAAATGTAAAGAAAAAGGAAATTCTATGTAAAGTAACAAAATTATGGAAATTCTAAAAGGAAAAGAAACCATGACGTTTCTCAGCGGAATCGTCTCTTATTACACTGATTAGTTTAAATTTGTAAGGAATAAGTGTTGTTGATCCAAAATTCATGGGACATGCCAGAGCAACTGACGTGTGTTACTTTGCTCATCAAAGCGTGGAGGGCACATCAGGATACACAACTAACTTTGTTGTTTTCTTGTACAACTGTACGTGGATGGCCCCAATGTCGATGGGAAGTTTTCCAACAAGTTTGAAAAAACGAAAGAAACAAATTTAAAGACAGACGTGGCAAATACGGGGTCGTGCAGTTTCGACAAATTATGTAATGCTTTTTTAAAGAAAAAGGGCCTTGTACTCTGGATTGCAGATTGTTTTGCAAAGCTTTATTTAAATTGCATTACAAAACGCCTGTAAGAACACAGGTTTACCAACTTGCATACTTTCACTAAGATTGATGCAGTAGGCATTCAGATTCAGTCACTTATTTATTTAAATTTTGTTCTTTGCCGATCATGACAGTTTTACAGAATAGGTAAAGCAGCAGATGTTTTTACAGTGGTAGGCATTGTGCTTAATGAGTATAATTTTGAAAAAATGTAGATAAGTGGTTGTATTGATTTATTAATTTAGTATTGAAGGTAATGAATAATTTTTTGAAAATGTGTGGGAACCCTGGAGAGCGTATTCCCCATTTGTACACCAGCAATAGCTAATAACGAGCAAAGCTTTCAGTACAAGCAAAAGATCTGACTCGCCTTTTCTTTCGCACTTCGCACGCAGCTAGTTCAATCAAACGACGTGTAACTTCGCCTACTCAGTGGAGAAAATGCACGCCACGAAACACACACAAGCAGCCTCCCTCTCAATCCGCGCCTACGATAACAACGATTGTGCGAGGCATGCCTCCCACAAAAGTAATTCGTCGCATAGACGCAGAGCTGAAATTCGCAAGCTACAGAACGCAAAGCCAGAATTAAAAAAGTTATAGGATTTAAAAATTTTTAATTTTAAAAGTTTTGTCATGTTTGGTTTTGATCAAAGAAGCTCGTGATTTAATCACATATTGCCAACTCACAGTTGCTGTGAAAAGTCTGGAGAGGGGTCAGTTTGTCATGTTGTCTTCTCAGGGTAATCACTGCAATCGAAGTTGGCAGTGGCGTACTGATAAGGGGGAAGGGGTGAGAACAACCCCTGGCAAACTAAAAGTAAAAACCGGGCCTCCACATAGGTTATATTATTTCGTTATATTTTTTGGTTTTCAGGAGGTTTTTCTTTTGGTGTTTTACGCAAGTTTTCGGAGTGTTTTTCTATGATTTCGGGTTTTAGTATAGCCAATCACATCCGCATTCACTATCGTTTCTCAACTTTTCACTGCGTGTTGGCCAAGGTGACGCTATCCGCTCTCAGTCAACAGACAAATGGAATGGCCAAGCAACAGGGACCAAGAGCGCAATTAATTTGACGAGGCGAGGCCACCAGGTGCGTTCGATAACAGAAGAGAAATAAACGCACTAGCAACATATAACACTGGAAAACCGCAATAAAAAAGCCATATGAAGCTTATACACCAGAGGCGGATCCAGGGATGCCGATTGGGTCGATCGCCCCTCATAAACTACGAAAGTAACTTTGTTCACCATGAATTTGTACAATTCGGAAAACTACATACCAGACCAATTCGAATAATTTTTCGTCATGTTCGAAATGTCTCATTGTTCTCGACATAAGGCCATTCTGTAGTCCAATTTTTGTCAAAGCAGTGTTGTGAAGGATACTTCGTCTCTACTACAGTAGCGAAGCCATTATGAGACTTGACTACCAGGCAAATACCATATTACTGAAATCTCACCCCTAACGTTACTAGCTGGATCCGCCCCTGTTATTGTCTTCAGCATATTCCTGCATCCTTCATATATCACACCTAATACATTTTACTTTGTTTGGATTCACAACGTTTAAGTTTTGCCTTAAGTTTTGCCAACCCCACATCCCATAGCTCACATTGATCTATGAAAATGTTGACTGACATCAGTAACAACCGTTTTTAAATCAAGTTCGCCTCCTTTCGGTCGTGATGGGATTAGCATCTGCTATCGTTTTGGGACGAACTGAAAGTTTGGTGCGACTTTAAGCTACTAAGGATTTTTTCAACTGAGAAATAAGAAATTCCTTACGAGAAAAAAATTTCAAAGCCAATATTCGAAGAAAGGTGTGGGAAATTTCTTAGAACACGTCTCGTAAACATTTAATTTGTTTGACTTGCAATTCTGCAAATCGATATTTCTCTCTGTAACAAAAGAAGCAACGGCGTGTTAAATGATCGTCAAGTAAAGAAAGGAAACGTCACAAAGCAACTCCTTTCCATCATTCCATCCCTTGTTTTGACAGGTGAACAAAATGCTGATTTACTAATACATTTGTCAACATGTCGGTTGTGTTGCAGGTCCATTGTTGCTGTTTGAAAGTGTAGGGTAGGGGTGTCAAACATACGGCTCGCAGGTCAAAACCGGCCCGTTGCGAGGTTGAATCCGGCCCGCGGGATGATTTCGTAAAGTAAAAATTTCATTTCATAAGTAAACTTGATAAGTTTATCCAATCATACTTCGATAACTGGTGACTAGATTTCAATTACTTGAAACCTTAACGCAATTGCTTATATTTTATTGTTTCCACTGTTTTCTCACGTGAAATTTTCCCGTTTTCTGCATATTTCCTTTTGCATGTTCACACCGGTTTGAACTTTCAGACAGGTATGTATGAACATGCAAAAGTACAACTACTGTTGATAAAGTTTAACACTAGAACTCCGGAA
>Ga0210059_1001575_pt1 | contig 34647 bp, 21 predicted proteins | sample Ectturendosymbi2_FD_188042 | JGI IMG/M metagenome (GOLD analysis project Ga0210059, IMG submission 188042) | Ecteinascidia turbinata endosymbiont from Florida, USA - Sample 2 (SPAdes) (version 2) | ecosystem: Host-associated > Tunicates > Ascidians > Unclassified | place: Key West, Florida... | reverse complement strand
AGTTTATAGCAGCATGAATGATAATGCAACTTTACTTACAGTTTCATCCAAGAAAGTAGCAATCTCATTTAATGTTTTACATTTGTTTCCAATTCCAGATTCTATCTCATTGTTCATGATTACTTTTGGCAGAACTTAGTTCGCATAAGACATTTAAAATTTTATCTTGCCTAAACTGGCAGCATTTCGCTTTTACATTAAACATTCAAAATTAACTGCATGCGAGCAGGTCGCGTGCTTCGTTATTTATAGCATGATGCGCTTGTTTCTTTCTATAAAGGTTATTTCTTTCTATAAAGGTTGCTCATCAACTCACTGGTTTCTTTTTATAAAGGTCGCTCGTCAACAACCAGCTAGTTAGCATTCTCCTCTCATTTCCCCGTAATATCTTGGTTCTTTCTTTTTAACGGTTAGCCATACGGTTCGATGCAAAAACTCAAAGTGCCCACACCGTGGGTGTTTGCGTCTATCAAGCTTTTGTTCACTCTTTTATGACGCTCGTGGTGGTGTGATTTAGTTGCTAAGTGACATTGACGTTTCTTGGGGTTCGATTCCCTGGACAGGAAACTGCATTTGTACCGTAGTTGCATGTATGAGCTTTTCAATGCACGCGAGCATCGCGTCATAAGTGGTCACAGATACTTTTTCTTTAGCTCAGGGACCTTGCGCAATCTCTTGCCTGCCTTCTTTTGTCAAAGTTTGTTCACGTGGCCTAACACGTGATTTCTTTTTTTCCATTCGTTTTTAACTTGTAATCTTTTCATTGGTGCATTTTAATCATGTGATTTTGTCTTTGTTCAGGCTGTACTTTTTCTTACGTTACCGCCCTATTTTGACAGTGAAAAGAACAGATGCCAGGGCGCCTTTTTTTCGACATCTGGTCCCTTGGTTTTTACTTGCTTTTAAGATTGTCACTTTCTTGAGCACATACAGTAAATGTTCACGATATGGCAAAAACACAAAATAGCATCTGCACACGTTTCAACACTGGTCGGTCTTGTGAGCGTTCAAGTATTTCAGCAATGTGTGGCACAGACCGCTCTCTCGTACTGCGTCTTGCGGCACAGTGAGAGTTAGTTCCTTCCTCTGGCAGTCGACATGGTTCCTGTAGTGCATTAAAATAGTTCGCATCGCGCATACTTCACGGTTAGCTACAATTTGCGCATACAATTTCAATACATACAATCAAATCACATTCAGTTTGCAGTTTCCAATTTCTAACTCATTAAGTAATATTCATGTTATGGTTCAAAGATACCATAACACTGCCCTTGAGTGAACTGGAAGCATGTGGTAATTCCAGGAGCCTTCATCAAATTTGGACTAACTAAAAAACTTTATTCAAATTTTGGGTAAATTTGGAAATATTTGAGTAAAATAGGAGCATTGGGGCGAGGTACAACAGCTTCAATTAAATCTGGGCAAATGAGAAAAGCTTCAATCAAACTTAGGTGAAAACAAAAACATTTAGATGAATTGGAAACACTTGGGTGAAGTCCATCAGTCAAATTAATTTTTGCCAATTTGCAACAACTTCATTCAATTGTGGGCAGCTTCAAACAGCCTTTTTCAAACATGGGTTATATAGAAAAGCTCCATTGAAATTTTAGTACGTTTAGAAATGTCTGGGTGAATTATAAGAGTTTTATTCAAATTTGGATAAAATCAAAATCATTTGGGTACGTTTTAACAATCTTAATGAAATTTGAGTAAAGTGGGACAGCTTCATTCAAATTTGGGTGAAGTAAAAAATGTTTTCATAAATTGGAAAAATTTGGGTAAATTCAAACAGAATCAACTCTAGCCAAACAACAATAACTCCATTCAAATTCGGGCCAAGTGGAACACCTTTATTCAATTTTGGGTAACTTCAAACAGCTTTATTCCTTTTTTGGGAACTTCAAACAGTTTTTTAAATTTTGGGAAACTTCAAACAACTTCATTCCAATTTCAATAATATACAACCTCTTCATTTAAAATTGCATACATTTAGAAACATTTAGGCAAATTCCAACAGCCTTAATTATATTTGGGTAATTGAAACAACTTCATTCAAACTAGGGTACAATTCGAGCCATCTGGGCAAATTGGAAGAGTGTCATTCAGACTTGCATAATTTATAAATATTTGAGCAAATTACAAAAGTACAAATCAAAATTGGACCAACTGAAACAACTTCATTCAACTTTGAGTAGAGTGAGAAACATTTTAAATTTAGGAACATGTAATCTGTAGTGGTAATTCACCATTCCAGTTAACCCGAATTTTTGTAAACCTGAAATCGGTGATGCTGTAAAGTGTACAACTAAAATGTAGCTGTACCTGCAAAATGTTTTACTGTAGTAATGTGGTGCAGCTGTGATATGATAGTGTGAAGTTTTCGTGTTTCAAACTTGCTTGATGTTGTGAGATTTGCAAGTGCAAATTTGTTTCCATGAAGTATTCATTAATAGAATTAACTACGCAACTGCAGCTGTAATATGTTGCGTGGTCGTAATGTAGCTGTGACTTTATACTGTTTAGGTTTTCATATTTTCCGTTTGTTTCATGCAATGATTTGCCTATGTTGCATCCTGAAAAATTTTATTGTTTTAATTTAATGCTGTGAAGTGAAGTTTTCATGAACAGCAGCAACTGTACTATTTATTGTATTGCACAATCCACTTATGCTAATGCAGTGCAGTGCAGCACTGCCATTTTTATGAAATATTCTTGTTGAGGTTATAAGTCATTTGTCATTAGAAATGTGCATTTGTACACATTCCTTAGTAGTTGATCATATAGGCTGCAGTATTTGCGTGTATCAGTCTCATATTGCTATTTTTTCTTAGCATGATGTGTTCAGTGCACATTTAACCGTCTAAACTGGAGTGGAATTTTGGTTTTCATAATGTGGCTTTAGAAGCTGTAAGCGTTTTAAGTAAGTTGTAGCATTTTAAGACAACGCATTTACAGTGAAGATTGCCAATGCGGAAGCAGAATCGTCGCCAGAAAAGTTTCAATAGGGGGACTTTGCAGTTCTGCGGGGGTGCTTTTCGTTTGTGAGGGGGGGCTTGACACTATAAAATCAACCAAAGCTCCACTTATTTATAGTGTTTCACGTTTCAATTTGGGGGGGCTTGGAGTTTTGTTTGGGGGGGCTAAGCCCACGAAAGCTCCCCGTGGCGAAGGGACTGTGTGGAAGGTCAAGCTATATGCTATGTATTAAATTGCCTCCTTTCCCTCTAATTACTTGAGACTTGACCTATTTTCAGCAATATAATACTTTAGCTCGTAACCCGATATTTTACTCATTTTCCAGATTGATTGCCATTGCGGCCAACACAAATGCACACATCTATGCTAGAGAAGAACAGGTCGTAACTATTAGGATTATCGTGTTGGAAGAAAAAGTTTGGAACATGTATAAAACTTGAAAATGAAGATTCTGAACAACACTTTCCACGCGTGGTGGCACGGACAGCAATTTTTGGGAGGATTTTATTGTAATTAGCTAACATTTTCAACACAAAAAATATTACCATTGTTCACATGTAGCTATGCAGAATATTGATTGCTAGTTGAGGGTGTACGGCTTTGAACCACAGTTATTGGCCTAATTAGGCATGCAGAAACCTTGATTAGTATACAATGGCACGTTTCAGTCTTAATATTAAGACTTGCTGTTTATACGTTATTTGGGACAGCAAGATCGAATTTGGGCAAAAATGTTTTGCATCCCCAAAAATATGCCCTCCCGTACACCTATGGATGTGGATTCCTATATACTAAAACCCGAAATCACCGAAAAACAATAAGCAGAATATAAGCAGAATGGGGGCTCAGTTTTCGCATTTACTTGTAAGGGAGAAGGTTCGCACCCTTGTACCCCCGTCAGTCACACCACTGTCGTAGACCTGTGTTGTATTCTTTTACTGTACAAGAATAGAATAACCGTTATACAATCATATAAAATCGTATTCGTAGCCCTCGCCTGTAATATCCGGTGTATCTTGCATCAGAGTTTTCCAATGAAAACTCGAAACTTTGCACCAATGAGAAATCCTGTTATTTAACGAATAACACTGTGCCCATTGGTGGGCCTCGGCCCAATTGTGGGCTGTTCAGCACTTTCTATTGGGCCGCGCAACACTTGTTGTGGGCTGTGCTTGCTGCGCTGGTTGCGTGGAATCAAACATAGGCTACTGTAACAACTATATAGAACACTGATTTTTTGACATTAACACGGCACTGGCGTTGTCGTTATAGAGTTTATTACATTAACATATCATTGCTATGTTGCAGATAACTGAATACAATAAGTTTGAAATTGGGTCTTCAGAAAAAAGCACGGGCCTTTAAGTACCATTGAAAGTGCATGGGCGTCCGCATGAGAGGAAAAACGGTCAATCGCCATCTCATTTGCAAATTGGGACTAACAACCAAAAATTTCTAGCAAACCTGAAGTCAGGAACTTGATTCTGATTAAATTGATTTAATTCTTGCATGACGGTTTATTTGGCTGTGTGACACTCACAGTGCACAAGAACCACGTTCACTGTCCTGGTGTTGTGCAGTGAAGAGTTCGCAGTTCGCTGCTTTGTCTGCAGAGTGTTGCAGTTGACTGCATCGCCTTGAACTACTGAGGCAAGCACAAGCGAAAGATGGCAATTAAGGGCATTGACTAACAGGAAAGCAACCAGCAGCAATAGAGCTCCCTCGACGAGTTCGCTCTACTACTACGACTAGGTTGCACGATCATTATATAGGGATAAGTGAACTACGATAATTCGCTTGTGGTGACTATCACAGTGACATGTTACTCATGGGCACCATCTCGCGGTGACCATTTATTTACATGTGGCGCCATCTACCAACCGCCACAAGAGGCAAGTGGCGAAACTTGCGTGCTGATTGTTCTACTGTTGGACTTTATTGCGTAACAATACCATGGCAGCGAATCTTCACGTGTTCACTTTACATTTTACTTTTGCTGCGTGCCAGTGTTGAACGCAAGTAATGCAGAGAGACAGTGGGTTCATGATAGCGGATAACCACGGACTTTTATAACCTAGTGTGTAAAAAGAAGCATGATAAGTTTGAAAAATCCACTATTAGTGTGAGACTGAACGCTTGTCCAGTTTATATGGATGAGCGTTCACCGTGAAAAGTCAGTAAAGGCAAGCAAGGATTTGTTGAAAGGGTGTTCGATTGCTTTAGACGAGATTTTGGACGTTTACAGCTCTTGCTTCTAAATGGTGCTGGCAAGTCTTGCTACGTAAAATAAAGACAATTGTGGTTTTGTTAAAGACCGTTGAAATTTGTTTCTTTGTAAAAAAGTACCCTGTGTAACAGCTTTTTGTATTATGTGCTGTTATTTCTCTCCACACCAGGCATGGGATGACAATGGGTTCACCTGGTATGGAAAGACCTTAGTATTTGCTAGACCAAGACCTGAAATCTGATCCCCTCTTGTTTACATGTAGAACTTCCTAAAACTGTTTCTATTTTTATTGATCGCCATCATTGACTATATTTCTTTTGCTCAGTTAGCTCTAACAATTTAATACATCTTAAATGATGTGAGGCCATTATCAGTTATACACTTACACATCAACTCAACAGACATTTTCAAGCACTACTGAGTAACACTAGTTGGTGGACACATTTTTGTTGCATTAAATATCACAGTAGAGGTCATTGTGGTGCATGTAATACTTTAAACCAATCTAAGGTCTCTATGCTGACAACCTTTTTATGCACAAGTCCATAGGCTGATAAGTTTAAAACAGTAATTCAGTTTTCTGGGTGGTTTGACATCCAACCTTTAACATGCCATTTTGCTTATTTAAGTGATAAGGCTGATTACTAACTCTGATTAAAGATTCAATACCAATTATTACAGAATACATACAAACTCATTCATTTTACAGGAGGTTATGTCACTTTTAGTTACTACTATAGCACATCACTTGCATAGCAACAAAAACAATAAAGCATTTAACATATTTTTCACATACACACAGGTGAGGTGCATCGTGAACAGTAATTACTAATTTAAAGACAACCCACCTCAACACTAGCATTTTTGTACAATAATATTTTCCAACAAAACATCACATGTCACAAGATTTTAAACATGTCATTTTACTTGCTTCAGAAGTTTTAGCAACTTTTGGAAGGCCCCTTCTTACTGTAGGACAGTGATTGTGCAATATGTTACAGTACATTTAATAAGTTGCAGTAATCGTTTGTACGCTAACATAACCGTGAGTACGGTGTTACTTACTGTTACTTAGCCCAACACTACAGCAATTACTTGCAATTTAACTACCGCAAGACTCCGAATATTTTCATACATACCTTATTATTTATTATTTAGATTGTCATTTTTACTCGTTAGATATCCCCGAATTAACCACTGTCGTCTGTCACAGCAGATGCATCAGCACAATCTCACCATAGCGACTGTTTTCACAACACACTGAACAGAACCCTAACGCTATCTTGGCGACAGGCGATCATATGACCGTCACATGACCCGTGATGCTGACGTCAGTAGAGCTTCCAAAAAAATTAAACGGATCTGATTTGTAAAATCGGAGCAGCGAAATAAGAGCACAACATAATCTGCCAACTAGCGCATTGCTTCAAACAATATCAATCAACGACAAAACATTCAAAACACTAGATTACATTCGTTGTGAAGGCAATCAGCGGATGTAGTAACGCTTGTTTAAATGTGTGCATGTGGAAGATGTAAGATAGATTCCACACCTGCTTGAAAAATCTGCAGATAATCTGTTTTGTAACTTAAACTTATCGCAATATACTTGGCTATTGCTGCCAACGAAGTGCATTTTTTGTGACTTGCCGTAAAATGGAGCAAGCGCTTTGTGAACGGCCGTTTACATTGCATCGTCAGCAACCTGAAAAGTATAAGCAAAATTTCGACGTTGCCCCGCATGGAAAAATTTTTGCGGACGCCCATGGAAAGGGGTTTGGGGCCATTCTAACCAAAGTTTGCCGATCACTGCTGTGCGCAACGCTGCTGTACTGAGCTTCAGCAAGTTCAGGCTAATTAAAATGTTTCGCAGATCAACATGACTGATGAAAGGCTAACAAATCTGGCAAGGATATCTATTGAAAGTGAAACTGCTGAAACATTAGATATGGCTGAGTTGACAGAAACATTTGTAATTTTGAAAACTTGGAAAAAGTCATTTTCCTAGTTTGAAACATAGCAACTGCTTAAATCTGTCTACTTTATATGTTGTGTTGATGCTGTAGAACAGTGGTTCCTAACCAGGGAGGAATTCCTCCCGGGGGGGGGGAGTTTTATGAGTTCAGGGGAGGAATTTACACTTTATAGCAGGGTTGCGGAGCAGAGGTAAAATATCCGACTCCGACTTCAACTCCGATCTTTCCCAAATTTCCCGACTCCGACCTTTCCAAAATTTCAGACTCCGACCTTTCCAAAATTTCAGACTCCGACTCCTTAACACAAAAGGAATGAAATTAGACTGTTAAAATCAATGGAAATCGTGGTGCACAGCAAGAAAGATCTGTTTGAACCAGAGTTTCAAAAGAAATTGTATCATTTCAACAGGAATTCCCAGTTTAGGAGTGTGATGTAAGAAATGATCCAATTGGGCATCCAGAGTCGGAGTCGGACAAAAAAATCCGACTTTGCCTCCCAGTTTTGTTAGGAATCCGACTCCACCCAAAAACCTCATGACTCTGACTCCGGCTCCGCAACCCTGCTTTATAGTTAAGTTACCTATACCGCTGAGTGCGATCTGAGTCATCGCAAAAATGACGTTTTAACTCTTCAGCCACCCTGCTGAAATTGTGTAATAGGGGAGGAATGAAAAGTTCCAAAATGAGCAAATGGAGGAAGGCATCAAAAAAGGTTGGGAACCACTGCTGTAGAAAATGCTTTTATAAGAATTTGTTAGAGAAGGCGATATTTTGTTTACATAAATATTATGTGTTAAATGCAGTGTATTGTACATTGGGGGCCAACTTCCAGGTTCGGGTGGGGGGGGGGTTTCAAATCCTGTTGTGGTCTCAAAGATATTCTCTTAACGTAAACACATTCCCTACAAATCTTTTAAGTCGCCAAATGAATACGTTTTCCCCAGCGATCTTATAATCGAATACGACACACACTTCTAGCGCGACTTATGAACTGTACGTTACACAAGACTCACACCAATACGCTGAGATCACACATTACACAAAAACATACATCCCGGACTTTCATAACACATGTCCTTGTACGCCATCAACTTTTAGTAATGTTGAGTGTTAGTGTTCATTCGGAGGCATCATCAAATGCGATTTCTTGGTGTAATTTGATAAAATATGTTCCCATGAACATGCTTGTGAAATTTTTCCTCACAGCGAGCTAAAATGGCCAAGTTATACGCTTCCGAACATGGGAAATCGGGCAAGCTCTGATTTTGCCGTTTTCTTGCCTACTGATTGTTGTGACGTCATGTAAGAACATGCGGTGAAGCGCGTTTGCGTTGTCATGCATTGCGAGAAGCCGGCTGCCTTGATCAGGGTTGCCAGATGGTGCCAAAATGGGCAAGTATTGCCAAAAATCACTGTTTTCCAAAATATTTGCCAATCTTTTTGGCAATATTTTTTACTGTCATAAATTTGCCGTTTTTGAGATATCAATATTAACAAAATTTTTCAAATTAACACCAAAACTTTAGAAAGTACAGATCAGACAATATATCTGAATACAATTTATTTACAGCTTGAGGAATTGCCGGAATTGTTGTAGTGTTTCATTTGATTAACAACCAATCACAACCGTGCATTTAGTTTAAAATTGACCTGCTGGTATTGTATTTCAGGTCTTGGTCTTGCTATGCTTAGGTTTGTGTGCATTCAAAGTACTGATTAGAAACTGAAGTGTTACTTTACGTTTTTGACTATTAATCTTAAAGAATCATTTTGCAGTCAAGAATCGGGGTCTATGATCTAAACTAAATAGAGAATATATTTCGCCAACTGAGCATGCATTTTGATTTCCATTAAAACAGACCTTTTATATATTGTCAAACGTAAAAAATTTAAACGTATGGAAAAAGTATGAATTGCAAAAAAGGTATGAAATCCAAATTACCAAAAAATTTCCGTTTTGTAATGAAAAATCAATACTGCCAAAAAAATTGCCACTTTCAAAATTTTTTTGTCAAAAATTTGCCATTAATTAGACAAACATTTGCCATGTTTTCTGTCAAGCACCTGGCAACCCTGGCCTTGATTGAGTTTTTAGTGTCATTAGCAGTGATCTTAGTTGGATAGCGTTATGGCAATTATTACACTCCCAGAGATCAAAGGTTGAATCAAAAGAGCATTGTTTGTACATATTTTGTCTAGAAATGACAAACTTTATCAGTGTTGCTTTGTTTTGTTTACTTGGCCTAGCTTTACGTGCAAACCTTATAGCAAGTCAGGACTAAATTTCTGACCAAACGTTTGCCTAGTAGGCTAGTTAGCCAGTTACCTTCCAGTGGGCTTATTGAATCTGTTTTGTTGTTGTTTAGGTGACTGAGTGTTGCGAAATGACCAATAGTCAAAATTTCAAAACTACTGAAGCAATGTGCTGTGATAGATAGGTAGGTAGATCTATTTTGCGGTACTGAATTAATTGCGCTAGATGTACCATGTAAAACAGCAAAAACGCCGGGGCACCGAAAAAACAGGTTTCTAGTCAGGTGCCCATAAATTAAGTGACGTGTGAGTAAATATCTTTTGTGAGATTGACACAAGTTATGTCTGTAGAAACGTTGCTTCGCTTACTGCTTGCTGCATATGGCTAGTTTAAGAAGCTGACGAAGTGTAAGACTCTGAAAATGAATTGCCATAGTATTTTTCCGTTTAGTGATTCCGTGGAGTATGACTAGTTTGATTGGGTGGGATGCTAGGTTGCATTTTGACCTGAGATATTTTAAAGAACTACCGCATATATTATAACACTACAGCTTTAGCCAGCTCATGTATCAGACTCCATTTTTCTTTCATTTGTGACATTCAACAAATTGTTAATGCTTGGAGTGTTATTATTAGCTTGCAACACAATATGTCTTATGCGTAGGTTAATGCTATTTGCTGCAAATTGTTGTCTTTTCTTCATACAGACATAACACTTTTGAAGCATTAAAATCTACTGACATGGTGGTATGTGCTGTTGCAACTTGCAGCATGAGTGGTGGGCGAGACAAAAGTGTTTGTATGTTTGCTTTCCCAAAAGACCCTAAGCTAAGGCAAGCCTGGATTTTCAAATGTTGGAAAGAGAACTACAATTTAACTAAGCATTCAAGAGTTTGTGAAAAACGCTTCAATGATTCCGATTTCGTATTAAGTAGGGCATTTTCAGCCTCTATTGGATATAACATGAATTTTCAGTTACAACTTCAACCTGATGCTGTCCCGTCTATAATTCCTCGAACCAAAACGTAAAACATCTTCATGAAAAAGGAAGCTACAGAGAAGATATACTGCTTGGGGAAAATTAATCCTAACGACATTTCTATCTCTGATTTTTCGGAATATGTGAACGATCTGCCGTTGATGCTGCCAAAGGTCCCCCTCCCCTGTCAGCTCGTAAGGAAACAGATTAGTAAGGATGAAGTGGTGCGCCGTCATGCTTGAAGATTCAACGCCTCCTGCCTATTTTGATGCACTTCCTTCTTATTGCTTGAATACACAAACCAAACAAACGAACTGATGTCTTCACGTGTTTATTCAAAATTAAGTAGGATATTTGAAGCCGCAGCAACGCTCACAGAAAAATCGTTGCCTAACGCAAGCAGGCAAACTCTTCTGTTGTTTTTGCCAAGTTTCTTCCAAATCCATCGCGCGAATTTTCGGTAGGCTATAGTCCTGGGTGAAAAAATAAAACGTTATGTTGCAGTACTGTTTTATGCGAATTTCAATATGCAACCCATATTGACGAATGACAGCACATTAAAAATGTCGATATTTTTTAAATACAATTGCACGTACTCATGGATGAGTTTGTCTTCCAAGGGTGGCTCGTTTGCTTCTTGGTATTCGCAGTAGGCCTAGTACCCTTCTAAAACGTCCAGTGGTGTAGGAGGCAGAGGTGCAAGCGCACCTCCAAAAGTTTTGATTTGTTGAAAATCCGGGGAAATCCTTAAAAAATGGGGAAAATCCTTGAAAATTCGAACAAAGTCCCTAAGTATATAGGCAAAATCCTTGAAACTCGGCAAAAGTGACGCCCAACATTGTTTCACTTCAAAAAATGGCACCCAACGTTTGCAGAAAAGCAAGTGAAGACCATTTTTTAGAGGTCACACCTAAAAACGGTCTGCAAAAGTTGCACGACAACTTTTTGGGCACGTTTTGGAAAATTTGAGCAAAATTCCTTGCACCTCCAAAAATTTGCTTGCTCCTACACCTACGAAAACGTCAATCTTGAGGCAGTTACAACGAAATCCTGAATATTCCACATTTTTCTCCATTCGCTTCGTATTGACTTCCGATAAATCGTTCCAGCAAAAGCACTCTGTAGCTTTTGGCATAGTAACTGAAGCGGAACGTCCCGGTTGTCTAGTCGAACCGCCTCAGAGGGGAAGTGAACCTTGGATTGATCGATGGAGGAAGTCGTTGATGACGTCATAGCGCTAGCACTAGCGCGCTAGGCGCTTCAGCCAAAGACAGCTCCCTTTTAAGTGTCGCTTGCTTGGTCTTTCCGTTCTTGCTTGGGCCGACTGTGCTTGCGTGTAGCGGTCGCGCTAGTGCGACTGCTACATCACTTTCCTTCCTCGAAGTCTTTGGATTGCCCACTCTCTACTCTTCGAACTGTATTGCCAATTGATATCAAGAGTCCAGCCAGATCCGATGACGTGCGTGTCATGCTTGATTTGGCTTCGGTACGTTGAGCCTTGGCTGCGGTGCGTTCAGCCTTTGTCTTCTTTTCTCTCTTCTTTCTGTTGCTTCTTTTTTGTTGCTTTCTTCACGCGACGCACGTTATCCATCCCAGCTCCTCATGATTTGACCCATCTGGATGCTTTTTTGGGCCCCGTTGGGTCCTTTGGAGGTGTCCGTTATCGCGAGCCATTGAAGCGGAACGTCCCGGTTGTCTTGTCGAACCGCCTCAGAGGGGAAGTGAACCTTGGATTGATCGATGGAGGAAGTCGTTGGTGACGTCATAGCGCTAGCACCCTAGGCGTTTCAGCCAAAGACAGCTATTACTTCCACATGCATGGAAGTCACTTTTAAGTGTCGCTTGCTTGGTCTTTCCCTTCTCCTTGCTTTGGCTTGCTTACATGTAGCGGTCGCGCTAGTGTGACTGCTACATTACGCATTGCCCACAGGTGCACCTGTAGAAAGATGATTTGTTGTTTCATAGTCGTGCGGTTGCAGTCGCACCCCACACTTTACAAGTTTACAAAAAAATCGGGCAGAAAAAGTTAAAAAATTGGCCAAAACATTTTGAAGGTATGAAGTGACATGCTTTCCACATTTCAGGGAAAATAATGTGAAAGACAGGGCTGCAGAAAAGCAGGGACATTGCCCCCCTGCTCGATTCAAAAGGGGGCGGAGGTCGGAGGTGCCGTTTTCATAACACTATCATAGGTAATTTCATGGTTATCACGACGGACCAAAAACAAATTATTGTACAGTAGTTATTCACGCACCCAGAAAATTCAGATTGGTTATTATTTTTGATGTCAACATTTGCACTGAACAGAAGGAAGCATATTAGTAAATATCTTTTTGTTTTGGTGTTATTTTATAAATTTCCGTTGCCATCAACTTTTCCACTGCCCCTTCTGCCCTACCGTTATTTCGGCCTCTCTGGTAAAAGAGGAAATTTGTTATGTTCTGCGTCAAACAGGCGACAACGCATCAACTTTTTGACAACCCACGTACAAGCTTTGGCCTTCCCCGGGCCTGAAGCCACGGCGGGGTATGCGGAGCAGTTTCCTCCCAAATTTTTTGTGCCTAGAAATTTTTGTTTTAAACCTTAGAAAGGATAACGTTAACCCCCTAAAACCGTAAAGTTCCAAACTTTTAAGTCTGGCTATAGGCCTGGCCTTCCCCGCCAAAAGTTTTTGTGATACTGTCAACAATCAATGGATAATGATTATACATTGTAAAATTTCTCTAATCTTCTTGAAACCTTACCAGTTCTGTTGGTGCACAAAACATCCAAATTATAGCCTACCCTACAGAGGTGTACGGAGTCTGAAATTTTTCACTCCGACTCCTGCTTCAGCTGAATATACTCCGACACATTTTAAAGTTTTGGACCCCGACTCCTGCTCAAACTCCAAAGTGAATTATCTAAACTTTTGGCAGTGTCTAAACGACCGTATACGGTTTTCGCATTAAAAAGACTAAAAAACCGTATCAAATGAATTTGCTGATCACTGCAATACATGTCAGTTGCTTCTCAGATAAAGGATTGAGGTGGCCATAATTTTTTTACCCTATATCCTTTGAACCATTTACCTTAACTGCAAATCCTAACCATCAACATTAAACGCTAATCCTAAACCCTAACCTTAGACACTAACACTGAACCCTAACCCTAAATGCTTACTATAAACCCTAATTTGAAACACTAACAGTAACACAAAACCCTAATCCAAAATGCTAAAACTAACTCCAGTCAAAAAGCTTAATTTAATTATCAACACTTGTCTGCTTTTCGAAATGTACATCACAAGGCGTCCAAAAATTTTGACTTACAAGTTACAATGTGTAAGTACATCAATAGAAAAATCAAATACAACAAAGGAGTCACTCGAACTGAGGATTGTCTAGTCCAGGGGTGGGCAAATAGCGGCCCGCGGGTCAAATGTGGCCCGCCACAACGTTTTCAGTGGCCCGCAGAAGCAACCAGTAAAATTTTCAAATCTGAAATTTCCTCGAACTTCTCATAGTAAATGTTAGTTTTGACGCCATAAATCGAGATTTGCTTCTACTCTCATAAGAAAGTACGGCCCTCCGCTAAACGCGGCCTTCGCGAAGTGGCCCCCATGTAAAAATAATTGCCCACCCCTGGTCTAGTCACTTCCCAATCGACCACGTTGATAGTAGGCTAGTGAGATGTTCTCCAAGTTAAATCAATTTTATATCTGGTAGAAAACTGGATGCGGGATACGGTACTTTTTGTCCTTCGACATGGAAAACTGGAAATGCTGGTTGTTGAGACACTCCCTAAACTTTTTATGTGAGCTAAATTTTATTGGCCAACATATTTTTAACGTATCACCATGAACAAGAAATTGTCCAAATCTTTACACACATGAAACTCACCAACCTAACGTTACGTACATCCAAGTTGTATTAAAATTTTAAGACTTCCTGTGAAGTAGTATTGCACATTTGAAGGTTATGTTATAACGTGCTTTGTAAAAAACAATCTGCAATAATAATAATCAATAGTAAACAAAGTAACCTCTTATTAAAAAATTGACTCCGGCTCCACTCCGGCTCCGACCCTTCCTTAAAAAAATCAACTCCGGCTCCACTCTTATTTTCGAAAATCGTTAAGACTCCGCCGGAGTCCACTCCGACACTCCTGATCTTGTACACTTCTGATAGCCTAACCACATTTATGTTGACGATATAATAAAAAAAAGTTTTACCTGTTGGGAAAAGCTACTTTGTCTAATTTTGAAAAAAACGCAAGCAGGCAAAACTCTTCTGCTTTTTGTCAGCTTTGTCCACTCTAGTTTTTATGACACCAACCCTGTCAGCAATCAAATATTTCAAACTAAAACTTCCTCTCAGCTACATAAAAGCTTACCAGTTCTCAACATCAAGAATATCATCTTCTAAGACAGCTTCTTCATCTTCAGTATCATCGCTGCTGCTTGTTGGTTCATCAACTTTCGACTGGTCAGGTGCAGGCTCATACTGGTATGGAAGACAACATTTAGAAAACCTAATCTTCAGTTTCACTGTCACTCTCAAAAAATTTTGCCGTTGCTGGGTTCTATGCCATATAAATACAATAAAGCAATCAAGTCAAGTGGCAATGTCCAACTTTTACTGCAGACATAATTATACTCCAGCAGAAACGCGTTGTGTTACGCGGGGGTCGCTAACGGGAAAATGCAATGCTTCATTGCCGTGTGACGCGCACAGAGAATGTTCTGACATGACGTCACAGCGCTGTGACTCAGCAATGGCGGTTTGTCGAACTTTGTTTGCTTCCCACAGCTTTACCAACTAACCAATGTTGATAAAAGTTAGTGATTTAGAATTAGAACGAAAAGTTCTATCGATGCGAGCAAAAAAATCAAACAAAAATTTTCATGTCGGTAGACCTTTAAGAGACGGTCATTGTCACTCGAATCGTAGTAAAATTGTGTAACTTTAACTTGATCTTCATCATCAGTGTCTTCTCCATTTTTTGGTTTATCCATGTTGTGGGACAAAGTCCCCTCAACAATTGCCGGCATAGGCATACGGGAAGGCATTTTACTGATAGGACGGCAAAAATTTGCCCTGAAAATAAGAATTTACCCTAGAAATAACCAATTTGCCGTAAAACTAACTTTTTAGTTTAATCCGAATTGGGCCTGAAACCTCTTGTAAATCTGTTCTATGCAGTTGAATTCGTTTGTAACGGCTTCGTCTGTAATGTCAATTCGCCTTTAACAATACATTTTGTTCGGTCCCGATGGCATATTTTTACATGCATTTCAATTTGCTTATAACGTCAATTCGGCAATAACGTTCTTTATGCAATCCCCTAGACGTGCCGTTATAGGCAAATTCTGTAGTTACCTTGCTTATTAACTCAAGGGGTTGAAGTTCCTTGCGTGCTGTGTCCTCCCAGAGAAGAAACTCTACAGTAATTACCTTTACTAATGCAAATATGTATGCGACTTCGATGGCGCAATGCAATGGTTGAAAGTGACGGTTCCGGACCCAAGGGTCTGTATCCCTACACCTGCCTGTGTTATCGTTGCTGTGCGAGCAACTTGCGCTTGCCCTGAAAAACAGAGTTACCCTGAAAATTTTCACTGTATTGAAATATTTTTATCATTCAGGATTTTTGAGCAACTTGCGCTTGCCCCAGGCCCGTAGCCACGGGGGTCATTCGGGGGCACTGCCACCCAACTGGGGGCGGATATAGATCAGTGGTAAAGTATCCGCCACTCAACTGGAAGGTTGAGTGTTCGATCCACAGCCACTGAGCGAATTGCTGTTCGATTCTTTGCAGTCTGAAAAGGTAACAAACTATGGGGCGCCGTTTGTAAAAAATTCAGATCTGACAGATTTAGCTAAATCTGCACACATTTAACCAAATCTGTGCACATTTAGCTAAATCTGCACGCAGTTTGTTAATCTGTGTGCATTTAGCTAAATATGCACGCATTTAGCTAAATCTACGCGCATTTAGCTAAATCTACGTGCATTTAGCTAAATCTGCATGCATTTAGCTAAATCTGCACGCATTTAGCTGAATTTGCACGCATTTAGCTAAATCTACGTGCATTTAGCTAAATCTGCACGCATTTAGCTAAATCTGCACACATTTAGCTGAATTTGCACGCATTTAGCTAAATCTACGTCCATTTAGCTAAATCTGCACGCATTTAGCTAAATCTGCATGCATTTAGCTGAATTTGCACGCATTTAGCTAAATCTACGCGCATTTAGCTAAATATACGCACATTTAGCTAAATCTGCACAGATTTAACTAAATCTGCAGGCATATATAGTGATGAAGCACGTCGGCCGTGCAGATTAGCATGGTATCCTGTTTAAAGAAACACTTGGTGTTCCGTGTCAGTAATCCTGACAAATGCTAGAGTACTGCCTTTTTGTGGGAGGCACAAATACTCTGGCATTGTTTGAAGCAAGGTGGTACCACATCTAAATTATGGCTGTTTTTGCTATAACATTGGTTTGTGTAGACGATGGATGGCAGTGACAAAATCTAGGCTACTGCTTGGCGTAAATACCCTGGGATTGTTTAAAGCAAGGTTGTTTCAAATTTAGATTTGAAACAACCTTGCTTTAAACAATCCCAGGGTATTTACGCCAAGCAGTAGCCTAGATTTTGTCAGGATCACTTATACAGAACACCAAATTGTTCTTTAGACAGGATACCATACTATTCATCACAGCCGACACGCTTCAGCGCTATATATGCATGCAGATTTAGCTAAATGTGCACAGATTTAGGTAAATGCATGCAGATTTAGCTAAATATGCACACATTTAGCTAAATGCGCACAAAGTTAAATCTGCGCAGATTAAGTTAAATGCGTGCAGATTTAGCTAAATGCATGCAGATTTAGCTAAATATTGTGCAGATATAGCTAAATATGTGCAGATGTAGCTAAATACGCACATAATTAGCTAAATGTACACAGATATAGCTAAGTGCACGCAGATATAGCTAAATATGTGCAGATTTAGCTGAATGCACGCAGATTTAGCTAAATTCGTGCAGATTTAGCTAAATGCGTGCAGACATAGGTAAATATGAGCAGATTTAGGTAAATGCGTGCATATTTAGCTAAATGTGCGCAGATTTAGCTAAATATGCGCAGATTTAGCTAAAAGCGCGCAGATTTATCTAAATATGTGCATATTTAGGTAAATGCTTGCAGATTTAGCCAAATCTGACTGATATAGCAGTTTTTTGTGCTAAATCTGTCAGATATAATTTTTTTACGAATGGCGCCCCATAACAAACACTCGAATCATGATCCTAGCAGTTGCAACCATTTGGTTCGTTTTGCTAGACGTGTTTTGCTCGTGTGTGCGACATTTTTACAGCCGTAGTCCACATGGCCACCACACATAGGTGTAGCGTGTTTGGTTTTTAGGAAATTGTATATTTTGGATGCTACTGTTGAACACAGATAAGAAAATAGAGATGTGAAATTTATCGTACGCCATGTGTCTTGTCAAAAATTTAATCGTGACGTATTTGGTTCGTTCGCTTGTCGAAATTAATAATCCTGGTCCCATCAGCCAAGCACGATTTCCACAAATCCGTGACAACGAACGCCTTTGCGTCGCGAGTAGCAACAAGCGGAGTGATCGTGGGGCACTCTAGTATGGATTTACAAACTATGTATTAACCGTACTTTGACTGAGCGTCAATATCGTCATTTTCGGCTTAACGTTTTTCCATTTTTCCATCGGAACAATGGGAGATGGGGCCTCACAAGTGGATTAGCCTAAGGGCCTCGCATCAGCTAAATCCGGCCCTGGTCACAAGCAGTTTATGGGCGCCTCTACATGTACTTGCGCTGGAGACTGCGCAGCTACTCACAGTGAATGCTAGATTGGTGGCAGCACCCTGCATGAAACATTTTCTTTCACTTAGTGCCGAGAACGAGGCTAGAAATGTGGCAAGTATCTTTTTTCAAGTCTTCGACGTGGCCCAACTGTAGTGGCACCGACTGAACTCACTGTATCGTTTTAATCTTTTAAATTCAAGATGTAGTTTTGTAATCTTACAGATAATATCTGGTATATGTCTGTGACAGGGGACGGGAACCTTTTTGGCTAAGGGAGCCATGAAACCTACTTATTTTAATTGTATTTTCGTGAGAGCCATATAATATCTTTCAACACTTAATGCAACTAACTTACTAACGTGTGCATTTTTAAGCAAAACCAACCATTTTCAACAATGGTAAATTGAATTTTCTCTTTAATATAATGCTTGTTACTGTTAATGCGACTTCTGGTGCTGCATAGTGTTGCTGATGGCTTTGTAGTCTGGTAGATGGGAAATTACAGAAAAAGTTTTATTCGTAACAATCATGTTAAGAAACTATCAAGCGAGCCAGATGCCGTCATCAAAAGAGCCACATCTGGCTCGCGAGCCATAGGTTCCCGACCCCTGTTCTGTGACCTGAGTTCAGCAACAGATGAACCACAGAAGCTTCAAATCATCATCGCGAAACACGAAGTATGGCTATTGAAGCATCAGTTCAGTTTCGTTATACTAGCTTATTGTACTCTCTCTCCTACTTACACAAATGGGGTATGACCCTTCAGCGGCTTGTGAGTGTGGCGCAGAAGAACAGACGGTTGACCTTGTTCTCATTAATTGTCCAATCCATCGACCTACCCATGGAGCACAAGGCCTGGTGGTTCAGGACGATGACATAATCGAATGGCTGCTCAACACCTGTCCCGAGATCTAGTGCGGTCTGGCAATGGATTGAAAGAACTCGCTCAAACAATGAAGAAGATTGTACTCTTTTCGGATTGTCACGGGTAGTCAACAGCTACCTTTATAGTGAATGCTGCATTAATACCTACAATATAATTTTGAAACCAAATGAGTCAAAACTTGAGTTACTTTCCAAACTCCGAGTAAAGTTCCAAAATTGTTTCAAGATAATTGGAAAAGTGAAACAAAAATTTTTTAGCTGAATGTTTTTAGTCCCGCTGAAAGACTTTCACATGATGTTACCACTGACGAATTTAACATCATGTTCTGAAATATACTTTGTTTAAGCATACTTTTGACCACACCAAATTTCCTCAATTGTATTTGATCCACTTCTTTGTGTACACAGGCATGCTCTCTTCATCTGTAAATTCACCTCACGGTGTTCTGTGTTTGTTTGTTTTTCTAACTATGCTTAAGAGTATTTGATTTCCAACCGTTGTTTTGCAACACTTTGCAAAAAGTGATAAACGGGGTCGTTTAACCAATCCTATGTGACACAGTGAAAAAGTGACACTCTCTTTGTTTACATTGATCGGTTATTTTGAAATAGTGTTTTCATTTTTTCTAATGTTCACTGACGATTGGCTTCCTTATTGCGCAATGGTTCTTTATATTGTTTCTGTTTGTTAGCTGAGTCATATGAAACAATAAATCAATCAATCAATCAAAAAAAAGTGGCTAACATCGTCGGATGGGGATGCTTAACGGCACAAAAAAACATGTAAATTGTTTTGATCAATGTTTCAAATGTTTTTGCAAGATATTTTTGGCTTGAGGCTGGCAACCGTTTGTTTTCACTAAATTAAAACAAGATTTGACTATTGGTATTTTACTAGTTTTATAAATTCGATTTGATTACGTATTTGGCTTGCGCACATCCTCGACATGGTGGGAGTGATAGAGGAATTACAAGGAAAAGTAAAAATCATGAGGCGCCACGAAGCACACAATAGGTTTAGATTGTTACGAATAGGCAATGCTGAAGAAAATCAGACAACAAGACAATGCGCCAGCAAACTGCAAATGGTCATCATCATACAAAAGCGTTAAATAATGGAGGAAAAATGAAGATTTGCGAAAAGCATCAGACCTTTGAACTGATCGGATAAAAACATTTGATGAAGATTCACATCGGCGAATGAGTTCATGCAGATATTTTATAAACAAGGTATCAAAGGCCCTGACATAATGGTTAACCTGGTGTGGGCGAACGCGTACATTTCTGGGTATGTAATGCATAATTTGGTAGGCATTGTTGTAGGCAACTCGTAAGCGCTTCATACCTTTCTATGTGCATTTGCTCCACAATTGACAAGCAAATATTGACATGCAACAGACACGGAGCAGAGTGTTTTTTACTGCAGTTGAACACTGAGCAAAGGTGCCTCTGAGCTTATTTGCTGCACAGTACAGCGATTTCACTTGTGTCTGGCTGTCATTGTCATCCTTCAGTAAGGCATTAAATAATCCACAAAGATATTTGACTTGGTCGTAAAAATGCACACGTACACCCAGCGGTAACTTTAAAGGGAGGTGAGCGAGGCACTTGCCTCGCCCCGCCCTCCTTTTCAGGGCTCCTCGAGGTGTTTCGCGCGTAAATTTTCCTCACTTTTGGTCAAAAACGTATTATCCACTCATATAATATACTACGAAGCAGATTATAAGTAAGTACCTGCTTTCAAAGAGGCCCCAACAGCAACTGTAATGTGCAGGTACTCTGCTTTCAAAGGGGCCCCCTGCAGCCACTGTAATGCGTAAGTATTCTGCTTTTGTAGGGGCTCCCGACAGCAGTTGTAATGTGTAAGTACTCTGCTTTCAAAGGGCCCCCAACAGCCACTGTAAAGCGTAAGCACTCTGCTTTCAAAGTGGTAGACTTAATAGATGATGTTAAAGCTTCTTTACCATTTCGTAACAAGTGTAACTTCAAACGTTTTTTTCTTAACACTGATTTAAGCAATTGTGTAGCCTATACTTGCTGCGGTAGCAATGTTTAAAAAAAGTATTTGATGAATTATTTGCTAATTTTGCACATTTTGCAACGACTAGTGTCAGTGGAAGATGAGGCAACTTTGACTCATCCAGCCTTAATGCTCTTCAAAACAAGTCTCAGGTTGGATGCTTTTGTATTCAGTGGTGTAGCAACTGGGGGTGCAAGCGCACCACCGCAAGTTTTGTTCTGTCGAAAATTTGGGCAAAATCTCAAAATATTTGGGCAAAAAATTTCGACATTTTTAAACAATACTGATGAAATTACGTTTGGTTTTAATGAGTGTATAAATAATAGTTCATTATGTTATACAAAACATTTAGATCTATATATATATATATAATTAACAAACCTTTTCTAGCAACTTAGTTTTAGTATGTGAGAGTTTATGAGTAAGTGACTCACTTGAAAGTTTGGGCACAAACGGAATTTCATCTACGTGCTATATTAATTGTACACTGTGGGAATCAAATATGCTGCAGGACACCTTCATGTTAGTAGAGTGCATGCCACGGAAGTATAAAAAAACTGTGCTTTTAAGTTCAATGTTTGGATGAACACATTTTGCCGTACACCTTGTTGCATGTTGCCTATATTTCCTCAACTAAATTTTAGGTTTCTTGCTGATAGCAACAGCTGGAATGTGAATGGAACGTCAAACCTCAAAACTGTGAGGCATATGCTCAGATTACTGAGCCAAGTTGCTTCTGACAAGATTCTTGCACAGCCGAGCATGCTGTTTTCAGTGGGTTATGAAAAAACAAATCTTCTATTTTCATGTCTATGAAAGTCTCAGGAACGTATCCTTGGGTGGCCCGCATATCCCCTTCCTAGACTTGATCAAATGGTCTTATCACGGTTAGCTGAGTATGATGACATTATCAGAGGGCCGTTTTTCAGCCTTGCCTCGGGCCCCAACCCTAAGCCCATCACTGCGTACACCATTCAGAAAAACGATCGATGGAGCAGATTGTTCATACTTTTCGGGACAAAAAGATACACCAATTATTTTGTTGCAATTAACAGCGATTTCGTGTTTTTCTGCAATAACGCTTGAATTTGCAAATGAACTCGAGACAACGGCTTTAAATTCCAAAGGTCAAAAAACTGTTTGCTCTGTGCTCAGGGAGCGATGTTGTGTTTGCTACTGCGTAAAGCGTGAAACTTTGCTGTCAACCTTATTACTGCTTGATGGGTAGGCACAGCTTTCATTAGTCAGAAGATTGAAAGAATCTTGGGCCATGGCTTTGCGTAATTTTGGTAAGTTGTTTTCTGTCTGCAGCGTGCTATGTATCACGTTTTTTATGCTTAATTCGGGCCACTATACCATGTACGTTAATTCATTTCACTTGATTTCATGCCGATGCGCCGATAATTGCCTAGGCTGCCCCCCGATTTAGAATTGCTTTGAATAACTTCATTTAGTTGTCGGGCTGTGTATATCTTTTATAACCATGTTGAGCACAGCAATGTTTGGATAAAACCAGTCAAGGAATTTGGTAAATACTTTTATAATATAAAAATATTTAATTTGCGTCAGACTCATGGTTCATATCACAAGGGTACTCGAATAACACAATATCACAAAAATGGTTAGCCATAGCGCAGTAGGCTATAGAGCAAGAGTGAAGATGATAAACACAGACAAAACAGGGAGATGCCAAAAACTGAAACAGCGCACCAGCTATAACTGCATTCACTAAATATCAAGTAGTCAGTGGAAAGAAAAATGAAGACGTTTTGACGTCAGTTTCTGAAGTACAGTAAACGTCTAAAATCGTCGGAGGGTGATGCTTACAAACGCATGTAAATTGTTTTGATCAATGTTTCAAATGTTTTTGCAAGATATTTTTGGCTTGAGGCTGGCAACCGTTTGTTTTCACTAAATTTAAAGCAAGATTTGACTGTTGGTATTTTACTAGTTTTATAAATTCGATTTGATTACGTATTTGGCTTGCGCACATCCTCGACATGGTGGGAGTGATAGGGGAATTACAAGGAAAAGTAAAAATCATGAGGCGCCACGAAGCACACAGTAGGTTTAGATTGTTACGAATAGGCAATGCTGAAGAAAATCAGACAACAAGACAATGCGCCAGCAAACTGCAAATGGTCATCGTCATACAAAAGCGTTAAATAATGGAGGAAAAATGAAGATTTGCGAAAAGCATCAGACCTTTGAACTGATCGGATAAAAACATTTGATGAAGATTCACATCGGCGAATGAATCCATGCAGATAGTTTATAAACAAGGTATCAAAGGTCTATGCACAAAGATATTTGACTTGGTCGGAAAATTGCACACGAACACCGTTTCGAAAAACATTCGATGTAGCAGGTTATTTATACTTTTTGGGACAATAAGATGCATCAATTGTTATGTTGTATTTGAATGCGATTTCGTGTTGAGCAGCATACCAGAAAAGATTGAAGTCCACTAATGCAATGGCCAAACACACATGTGTCATCAACAAATATAAGATGATTCACATTCATATTTCGCACAGTGCACCCACTCTTGCTGAGCCCAGCTGGATTGAGAGTTCATCAAGGTAAAAAGCGAGTAAATATGGACTCAGAACTTCCCTTTGCCTTACTCCGTTGGTTACAGTAACGGGGGAAGAAAAGTTAGATCGCCACTTCACCTGCATGGTTTGCTGTCTATACCAACTCGTTTTATGAGGTTGAAGGTACAACATAAGAGATAAAGTACGAGACCACTTCAATCAATCAAATTTTGTTTCAGGTTGTAGAGTAGGCTGACAATTTTTATCTAGTTGTTAGGCATTTTTTTCTTAAGATATGCCAGCGAAGTGTGAGCAAGAGGTTCGAGTGTTTGCAGAAGGCAAAGTGTCATCAAAAACTAACAGGATTTTTCAAAATTTAATTTTGGTGACGGTAATTGGTCGCAGACCGAAGTCCGAGTTTTGCTTCTTGTCCGGGCGGTTGAAGTGAACGCCCTTGCCCAAGGAGCGCTACGGCGATTCACTCAGTGGCTGTGGGCCGAACTCAATTGAGAGGCGGACACTCTGCCACTTGCCTATTCTGATTCCTTTGCAATTCAATTGCATGATCTGATCATTTTTTAATGCAATCAATGGCATGATCTGATTCCTGTACCAACTCGCCAGCAGTCTTGCTATGCACATATGTATATATACGCTTTCAGCTGATTCATTCACTTATGTAAGTGATCAAGGGCGTACGCAATGGGGTGGCGGTTGGGGTTAAAAACCCCCGTTGAGCTTGATATTTTACAAAAACTTTATTACTTGCGTAAAGGAGATTAATTGTTTTCACATACTTTTTGCTTGTTAATTTGTCGACAGAATGCAAATAACACGGAATAAATTTGCATGCAAATTTCAAGGAACATTGCGAATGGGTTAAAAAGTAATAATTAGATTTTGTTGGGAATCTGGGTTATCGTCTGCGTCCAGAAACCATCTCACCACTTTTTGGAGACCCTCTGTCCACTACACATGTTTAAGATTGTGTTCGCGACAGGTCACTTTACCTGAAACAATTGTCTTTATTTTGTTTGCTAAGGCTGATCAGCGCAAGCGCTGACCGCAGTGGCTACATCACCAATTTCTGTAGCATGATATAACTGTTGTACGAGCTCAAAAACAGAAGTTGATAACATAGAAGCATTCAAGCATTTGATAATGTCTCAGCAGGGAAAAATGAAAACTAAAACTTTGCTGGGCTTCCATACATAACAATAAAACGAATGTTCTCTTGTATACTTATTCGCATTCTCAATTCTTGTGTAGTTTAGCAAGATTCGATCTTGCAAACCGGGGTGTGCGCCAGCCAGTCCAGCTGCACACTTTCCATGCTTGATTGCTCGTATTCGACAAGACATCATCGCAGCCTGATTCTGCAGTTGTAAATTGCTCTGCGGCAGCGATGGTGTGTTTTACTCCCCTATTTTAACTCGCAGCCAGGTATTTTTGCAGTTATGAACTGCTGTGTCGTAGCGTTGATAGTATTTTCCTCCGATATCCTAACTTAGAGCGCTGATAGTTTATATTCAGTACACTGACGCATAAAATAAGGCAAGTGCGCGCAGAAGAATATGCCTATCATGTCAACAAACTTCGCCAAAACGTTGGTTTGGAAACATGAATATGACGTCAAATTGTGACGTCATAAACAGCGCACACCAAATACAAATGACCACCATATGCCACTGAGTGAAACTCCCCATGAAAATTTTCTGCGTGCGTCACTGTAAGTGATGCACAGTGATGCACATTGATCATTCAGTTGGTTGGATCATTAGATCGCTTGCAAAGCTGCTCATGACTCCACACAGAAAACTGAAATGCTGCACCATTTCATTCTCTCTGATCATAGGTCATCATCAAAACCACAAAAATGGCTCAAATCTTTACTCGTGATGAAATGATAAAATCTGAGGAAAAAGTGGATTGGAGAAAAGCAACACACCAACAGAAACAGAGCTACCAAGTCACTAGCAGGAGGTGGCTATCACAAATGACTCTGCTCGAGGAGCATATCAAATGTAGCAGCCATATGTGCAATAGCCAAACACACTGACATGTTATAACAATTATACAGCTATAAACTCACAAATGCAGAAAAAGAACCCATGATCTTTAGGACAATCTTTAGGCAGCTGTAGCAGGTTAACTGCTGTCGCCGTGAAGATGCAGATCGAAGTAAGTCTGTGGTGACAGCATTCTGGCCAAATTTGACGAGTGCCTTAACTCACTCATCCAAAGGAATGCTCCACCAGTTTTAACAATCGACCCAATACTGATGGCTATACGTTTATAAATACTGTACGTTTATGCAGTCATTGCATTAATAAACTTGTGCTTGTGGTTTGCAGGATCTGTGGCTGAGTTTCGGTATGTCCCCGGTGAAAAGCTTGTGGTGACAGATGAAATGAAGAAAGCTTACGATCGAGATGGATTTATTTTAGTCAGGTAGCAAATGCGGATTTAAGTTAATCCAATCGGCGTTTGCAAAATCTTCAACTGTTTAGCTGTTCATACTGTCGGGGCGGATCCAGCCAGTAACGTTAGGGGGGGTGATTTCAGTAATATTTGGTAGTCAAGTCTCATAACGGCTTCGCTACTTTGTACGAGAGATGAAGTATACTTCACAACACTGCTGTGACAAAACAATGGACGGCAAAATGGCCTTATATCGCAAATGCTGATTTCCGAATTAAAAAAAATCATGGTGAATAAAACTACTTTCGTAGATTTTAGGGGGGGAGATCGCTCCAATCTCTCCCCTGGATCCGCCCCCACATACTGTTGACGTTCGGTCCAGGTTTATGTACTGGACATTGAAGCTTGTTGGACACGTGTCTCGTTTTCACTTATACATTTGTTTGTTGACGTTAGTTTGCTGAAATGGGTGGGCTACGCGTAGGTGCTGTGTTATGTTGTCATGGCCTTGCAAGGCTTGCGTGTGTTGGAACAGTGTTTCCAAACACAATTTGGAATCGACTTTTGGCGGTGAAAGCGTCTCCAAAATATATTTATGTGAAGACTGTTGATAGCCTAATAACTAGGGCAACCAATTTTTTGACCCAAAAACTAAAATTTTGACTTCATAATTTACAAATTTTGACTTTATTTTGACCTATAAATTATCTGCGTTTACAACTGCAAAATAATTCAGCCTTAGATGTTGAGGTTAACCCAGAAGCATAATCATGCACTCTAAGCTTTGAAATATAAAAAAATGGTTGTTTAACTTTGGGGATGATATATTGATAAGTATATTAATAAAACAACCTTTTTAACTGTTTACTGTGTTATGTTCAGTCTTACTTGATTCGATTATTGTAGCTTTTTATTTCTTTTTACGTATTTCAATAATGACAGCATAAGCGAATTTTAAACCAGTCCAGTCGCCACGGTGGGCACTGGTGAGCTCAGCCCTTCCAAATTTAAATATGAAACAGTACAAACCAGTAAAGATTTTATCAAATTTTCAGAATGTCAAGCCCCTTATTCAAATTTGAATCCCCTTTTCAACACTTTCCGGCGACGGTTCTGGTTTTTAAACCTCATCTTTTCACGCGACAGTTTAGTTGCGTTCGATTCTTGCCAGTCTGCAAAAGTAAGAAACACGCGAATCAAGAACCTAACAGTTACAACCATTTGGGTGCGTTTTACGTGACGTGTTTTGCTCGTGTGTGTGAGATTTTTACAGCCGTGGTAAGAGACTTGCAACGTGGTCCTCACGTTGTTTAAAGTCTTTATGCCGCCACACATATTATATAGGTGCAGTGTGTTCGTTTTTCTTTTTTTTTTTGTTTTTTGAACACAGATAAGAAAAACAGATGTGTCTCTTATAAAAAACGTAGGCCAAGTGTTTTGTCAAATATTTTAATTGTGGTGATTTTGGTTGGTTTTCCTGTGGCAGTTAATAAACCTGTTCCCGCCAGCCAAGTAGGATTTCAAGAATTCCGTGCAATTCAACGCTTTTGCGTCAATGCCAGCAACAAACAGAGCGATCGTGAGCACTCCAGTAATGATTTAGAACTTCTTACTGACCGTATATTCAGACAGGGCCGTAACCAGCTTGGAACACCAGGAGGGGCGAATAGTTTTCCAAGAGGGGCCAAAATTTGTTGAACTATACCCAATATTTTTAAACTGTGTCCAACACATTTTTCCAGCGGGGTCAAAAATTTTTCTAGGGTGGGCTTCGCCTCCCTGGTTACGGGCCTGCTTTCAGAGCGTCATTTTCGGATTTTCGCAACGCTTTCCATTGTTGTCCCAATTTGCTCAAATTTCATTAAGATTGTTAACATGTACCCAAATGATTTTGATTTTATCCAAATTTGAATAAAACTCTTATAATTCACCCAGACATTTCTAAACGTACTAAAATTTCAATGGAGCTTTTCTGTATAACCCATGTTTGAAAAAGGCTGTTTGAGGCTGCCCACAATTGAATGAAGTTGTTGCAAATTGGAAAAAATTAATTTGACTGATGGACTTCACCCAAGTGTTTCCAATTCATCTAAATGTTTTTGTTTTGACCTAAGTTTGATTGAAGCTTTTCTTATTTGCCCAGATTTAATTGAAGCTGTTGTACATGCCCAAATGCTCCTATTTTACTCAAATATTTCCAAATTTACCTAAAACTTGAATAAAGTTTTTTAGTTAGTCCAAATTTGATGAAGGCTGCTGGAATTACCACAAGCTTCCAGTTCACTCAAGGGCAGTGTCTACTTTGCAGTCAGGGGCAAAAAAGAATGGAAAAATAGTCTGAGATTATTTTGCCGTTTTGGTCATTATTTTGCCTTTGATTTGGTTATAATTTTGCTTTAGTTTGGAAAATAGACACTACCTCACTTACACGTGAATGCAGCTGAATACTTTGCCCAAATTTTGAAAATTTTTGCCCGAATAACGGCTAATTTTTCAGCGTTTGGGATGCGACCACATCCCCTGCATTCCCATGCCATACGCTTAATGCTACCACGTATTTTTGAGCGGTTCCCTGCTGTAAGAATGGCTGATATGTTGGCTGAGGGATACGGATTGCTGCAGTTATAAGCTGGATTTAATTTGATTGGACTCAAAGTGTACTTTTTGATTTGTTCAATATGTGGCGTTGTTAATTTATTGCAACGTCTAATAATATTTGCAATTGCTTGATTTTCCCTATGGTGTTTCATTTGTATTTTGTTGTTTTACATGAACTTGTGGAGGCAGTGACATAATCACAGCTACGGCCGTCGCTTCCTGTCTCTGCATTCCTGATTAAGTATTCTGTGCTTGGTCGGGATGCAGAAATAAACTGAACTGAACTGTACCTCGTTTGAGAATTGTTTTTCCACTGCTTCAGAGGACTTATGACCGTTCCTGAAATCAAGAAGTTGGAGCACTGCATAAAACTCGGATGCATCGTAAAACATGCCTTTGGTCTACCTGATGGAAATAACAGTAAAGCTCGAATGGTTATTTGGAACCATCCGGGAAGCGATTACACTGGGATGATAGGAAGATGTAAACGTATTGTAGAAACTGCTGAAACGGTAAGTGTTTTAATATGAATCAAACTATGATAATTTTATGGACAGAGCAATAGCCTACTTGCGGATGTTACTTAGAACATCATTGCCTGATCATTTGTTATACCTTTGTGAGTTAATAAATGTATTTGAGACTTGAGCGCAAATCGTCAGCATTGATTGCATGGAATCAGAGGTTATCGGAATGAATTTTTTTACTCCGACCTCTATTCCAAAAAAAGCGACACCTGCTCCGGGTTTCATTAAAAATTTACCCTCCGGCTCCGACTCCTGTTTACATTCCGAAAACTTGAAACCAAGAAATAGACTCATATGTTGTTCTCACCTGAACTAAGTCTCGTTTAACACATTCACCAGACTCCTTTAGGCACATTCACAATGAAGGAACTACTGCTTTCATTTCAATTATTAGCCTGCACAAACAAAGCCCATAGGCTACACCGAAAACACTTCATACCACCTTATTCACACAACTAAATTATCTCCATGATATTGTAAATTTGCAAGATAATAATAGCATGTTTAGGAATTGCCTGAAGTTAACTGCACTTCTGCTGGCTTGGCTGAAACCGCACTGCTGTTGTTGCATTTTAAAGGTACAATACTTGCACTGGTGTCGGAGGCGGGGGTGCAAGGCAAGCGTACCCACAAAGTTTTGATTTGTCGAAAATCCGGGCAAAATCCCTGAAAATCCGGGCAAAAATAGCCCCCAACGTTTGCAGAAAAACAGAAAGACATATGAAGGCCTTGTTTTGGAGGTAATACTTCTTCATGATCTTTGTGCGAGAAAATGTGTTGGAAGAAGTCGCACAACAACTTTTCGGGCAATTTTGGGGAAATTTGGGCAAAAATCCATCGCACCCCCAAAAATTTGCCTGCTTCCACAAAAATTTGTCTGCTCCTAAATTTTATTTCTGATTGCAACCCGTCCAGACTCAGTTGTACTGAGCAAAGCTGCTTGGTATAGTTGTGTACATTGCAATATTTCCCACTTTGTTTCAGCTTTTAGGCGGCGAAGTATATCACTACCACACAAAGATAAATATGAAAGAAGGTGGTGGAGGAGGATCGTTCGAATGGCATCAAGATTACGGGCAAGTTTTTACAGAACGCATTTCGATCTCTTGTACACTCTTTGTATGATTTGAAAATGCCCAATATTACTTTTCAGTTATTGGTACAAAAACGCCATCTTGTTTCCTGACCTCCTTTCAGTGATGATTGCTATTGACGAATGTGACAAAAGCAACGGTTGTCTCAAGGTAACAAGTGTGAAGGAATGCTTTTTCTACATACTGTGACCGGACAATAAAACTATATGCAGTGTTTTACTGCTTTGCACACTGCTTTCAAAGCCACCACACTCAACATATTCAATGAACTTGCAATGAACCAGCAGTTTATTCCTAAAATCAAACTCTTGTTACGTGTCCTGTTGCAACGACACGACAGGCTCAGGAAGCAACTCCGACACATTTCAGCTCTGCAGTTAAGTTTAGTTTTCATTTCATTTGCTGCATATCCCGTTGACTCAGGTGAAGTCATGAATGTTGCTGGAACCCTGTTTGAGATTGTTTGGTGCAGGAAGGTTTTGTCACAGTTGATCAGGATATATGCTGGAACCCACGGATTCAACGCAACCATCTCATTGGTTGAAAGTCTTGCGTATTCACAAAGCCTTGCGTTGAAGTTGAAGGTTCAGTTGTAAGGCTTATAACGCAACATTTTTAATAACATAAACTAGTAGTAAAAGTCTTTGCAATTTCAATTTACCGCTTTTATCGAACTGGCTTAACTTAAGTTTTTGTCCAGCAATTTTGATATACCTTTTTTCATATGCCGCAATGCAAGACTATAGTTTGTGCTCCGACTTCAGTTAGTTAGGAACTAGAATACGTGATGATTTAACATAAAATATCACTATAAATAGAAACTTTGTTAGTCACAAAAATTAAATTTGAAGTAGGAACTTTGTAGATTTAAAACACGAAGTTTTGAACGAGACAAAACTTTGCATAAAAATTTTGTCACATGATTATATTTGGAGGCAAACTCGAATATATTTGTTGCCTGTTAATAAAAGTTTTTCTGCTATTTTGTACCAGTACAGTATCTTTTATTTCGATATTGCTGGTCATTTTATGGGCGGGCTTGGCTTTGTTCAGCATGCTGTACGCCACGCCTTGTGCACGTTTCGCGATTTTAAGTCCGTGTGAAGTAGTTGAAACACTACGGAGCTGTACTTGTATTGAGTTGCAAGTAATGAATAAACAAAATGAATGAACAGAAAATTAAATTGTATGTGACGCCGTTCGTAAAAATTATATCGGACACATTTAACATACAAAACTGCTAAATCAGACTGATTCAGGTATATCGCAATATATTTAGCTTAATCGGAACAGATTTAGTTGTCTGGTTTAGCTAAATCTATTTAGACAGATTTAGCTCCAGTCCATTCACGTATAGCAGTCAAGAGTGTCGGCCCTGACCACCACATGTTTACTGTGCGAGCAATTCTGACAACTGCTAGGCTAATCGTTGAAAAGCAGGGAGTTATCAAGTCTGCATTGGTATTTTTTCGTTGTAATATTAGTTTGCATAGACATAGACGATGGATGGCCGTAAAGTTGTGGTGGTGGTTGATGTGCAAACTTTTACATAAAGTTTCAGATTTGTCAACACGGTTGCTGGTTAGGCATACTGGTTTAGTGTCCTCCATTGTTGCTGGTTTAATGTGTGGGTTCGTCGTTTTAAAGCAAGGTGTCTTCAAGTCTTTGTTAGTACTTTTTATGTTATAATATTCGTTTGTGTTTCCAACTTTCAGTTCTGCCTGCAGCAGCAATCCTCATAAGCATTTGGATTGAATTTTCAAAAACCGGATGCTTGCAATATATTGCAAATAACCTACATTTACTGAATCATGCTTTGAATCCAGCCTATGTCTGTTTTGTGATTTGTGTAATCTGTTCCGATTTGGTTAAATCTGTCTGATTTAGCAGTTTTTTGTGTTAAATGTCTCCGATAGGATTTTTTTTTACTAACGGTGCCCCATAAACCTGATTGTCTTCATCACGTGTGCATCGGCAGGGAGCAAAGTAGACGTTTGCATCAACCGAAAAAGCCGAGAAATTTGTTAAAGTTCATAAAGTATTACATTTTAGAAATTTTCCTTATATCTCTCCACCTTACTCATTTCAAACGCGGGTTCTTTATCGCAACCAATGCTATAAGGTTTTCTATTCGTTGTTGGGTGGAAACGCAAGATGCCGCCTAAAGTACAACTATTTAGTTCAATAGCTGAATACTCAGCAAACCAGAGTTCGCAGACAGACAATATCGTTGTTAGAGAAAGGATTTCAATACCGTTTTCTGACCGGAGCAATCTTCAGCGTCCGCGTTAAGTTCACCAACATTGTGCCACAGTTCAACTATTGCCAACCTATTGTGTTGTTCTATGACAGGGGTGGCAAACCCGCGGCTCGCGATCCACATGCGGCTCTTTGCCCGGATTTATACGGCTCTTCCGTAATTACCAGAAGTCCCACAAAATAACATGCATAACAATAAATGCCTTGTAAAGTTCTGTCATTGTCATGATGGTGTGTAATATTTACAATAAACCTGGCTGAGCCAAAGTATGTGTGTGAGTGAGGTTGAGATGGGGTGATGTTCATGCGTGCCAACGTGTATGATATGGATCTCTGCAATAACACAGTAAAGAAATGTGGCTCTTGGTATCTGACTGGATGGCCACACCTGTTCTATAAGAAGCGAGGTAAATGCAAATGCCAAGTAGACCGAGGTACAGCTTGGCGGTGTCTTGGGTGTAGGGAAAAAGGGCACATTTCACCTGGCCCGCGGCTTTGGTTTCAGGTCGTGCTATATCGGCTGGTCAAAGCCTTGATTACGCTTTTGTGTCGCAGTGACGGAAGTCTCTCTCTACTTGAAAAAACGCTTACTTTTGACAGCAGGGCTGTGGAGCCGAAACTCAAATTTCAGGCTCGGCTCCAGGCATGTACATGTTTTGGATTCGGCATCGGCTCCAACATCTAGAAGTTTTTAGCTCCGGCTCCAGAACAATTCGGTCCATTAAAATCTTAAAACCATTGTATTATTTGTACAATTCGCTTTCCCCACAAACTATGTCTATGGAATTGGAACCCAAATTTCAGGCTCCGGTTCCACCATCTAAAACTTTTTGTCTCCGGCTCCAGCCTTCCAAAATTGCTTTGGTTCCCGCTCCAGCTCCACAGCCCTGGCTGAGAGTGAACATGAGCACAAAAACCGCCGCAAAGGGATGTTTCTGGCTTCAAATCGTAAGCCAATGTTTCTCAACAGGGGGCAGGTGGCCCTACGAGAACTTCACTGAGAAACCAAGAACAGGGGATTTCACCGACTTACTCGTCGAGCATGGCGAATAAAATAATACAACGTGAATACATTGAAAAGCAGTCGACGTTTTTTAATTAAGGGCAAGGGATCTCGGTAGAGGGGCCACGGACTACGAAAGGCACTTGTTTAGGAAACATGCACCACTTGGGATAAAACATCCCGTTGGCATCACCAGAAATAGAAGCGGCAGAATTAAAACGTAACTCTATCCAGAACTAACATGTCTTTCACAACAGGATAAAACCTAATTTTAATGTTACTAAAGCCAGTTTTGTTTTGAGCCATAAAATAATTGGAAGAGATAAGCTTTTTACTGATGGTAAATAAATTGGAAGTATGTAGTGCTCATACTCTGATTTGCGATACTGAATTGAGAACAAAAAATGTTTAGTTCACATCAGACGTAGCAGATTGTTAATGAAAACCCACACCAAAAACAGTTTTTCAATCAGCCATTTTCTCTCCTCTTCTGCACAATGAAAGCTTTCTTTTCTTTGCGCTGCTCTGCTACAGTATTTTACAGCTAAGTTTTTGGTTGTGGGGTTATTTTAACCATTTAGCTGCTTTAGGTATAACTAAGTGGCTAGCTAGATGGGTTCGATAGTTATACCAAGGAAACTGTCTGCAAGGCTTAAGCCCCAGACAATCCCCTGATTTTGACCTCTAAGACATCTCGCTATTACACAAAATTGAACACCACAGAAATCGAGCTTATTTAGTCGCTTTTATTATTTAGACGAACAGGGTACTCACAAGAACATTCACTCACCAAAAGGTACTTTATTCTCGGATCAGACAGACTTCCAACTCTCTCACGACCAAGGTCTCAGTTGTGAGTTGACGCCGCGCCCAGGACAGCACACGGTTTTTATCGATACACGAACGACTTGTTTAATCAAAACTTTATAAGTGAAAGTTTAACGCCACGCTTTTAGTTTATCTAGACGAAGACCACGCCTTTTTGCCTTCTTTGTTAGGTTTACACCGGTGCATGTTCTCACCAGGAAATTGCAGGGGGGATTGACGTCTTCAGT
>Ga0210059_1001574_pt1 | contig 34677 bp, 23 predicted proteins | sample Ectturendosymbi2_FD_188042 | JGI IMG/M metagenome (GOLD analysis project Ga0210059, IMG submission 188042) | Ecteinascidia turbinata endosymbiont from Florida, USA - Sample 2 (SPAdes) (version 2) | ecosystem: Host-associated > Tunicates > Ascidians > Unclassified | place: Key West, Florida... | reverse complement strand
GTGAAGAAGTGGGGGCAACATGAACTGGAGGGGGTTTTCTTCCAAAAATTCTTCGCAAAGCTCCTCGAACAATTTCGACACTCGCTGGGCCATCAACTCGTGCACGCTCTGCAACTGCAATCGTGACCCTTCGACTGTTATGTCACTGACGCCTTTTGTCACGCTCTCGGTCAACGTCACGCGCCGCAAGCTGTCTGAGGAGGATGTCCTTCTGATGTCTGCAACGTGCAACAAGCCGTAGAGGTAACCACCTGTCATTGCTCATTCTAGAGCACGGGTTCCCAACCTGGTGTACATGTACCCCCAGGGGTGCATTAGCCTGTCTGAAGGGGTACATTTAAGATTATCAATAGACGGGAAAGACATATTTATACATTGTCTATTTTCAAATATTTATACATATATCAGTGAATAATATTTTCAAGAAACATATCTTAGTTTATGTTTCATATACCCGCAACAAATTATCTTGGAGACATAAAAACGGAGTCTACTTTTATAGTTCTAAAAATCTAGAGTTTCTATTAAAAGTACAGTGGATTTTTGCAATTTTTACTCAGCCTTTTTTCATGACAAATTTAAGGGGAACATGTTTATCTACCGAATTAAAGGGGTGCATCGTCAGAGAAAGGTTGGGAACCCCTGTTGTAGAGGGTGTGCACATCTGAGAACCCCTTGACGTATAGATTATTTCTTTGGCATGCGTGAATATTTGGCAGGTGGATTTTTGCAGGCTGCTTTTCGTTTATAAAATCCCTACATCTAAATCAGTTATATCAGTTATATCAACTAATTTAGTTTTGCAACTCAGTGGTGCAACACTTTTTGTAAAAGGCTGTATTTTGAAGAATATCATATTCCTCTGCCAGAAATATCGCTTCAAAGTATTAAAGACAAATGGCGACAGTGCATGATTTTCTGAGTAGTAAACGTAACACACATGAGTGCTGACGTTTGGTGCGAATAAAAACCTGCAAGAACAGGTACTTTCTGACTCAGAAAATCAGACAGAAACACCAGTTTTTTACTCTGAAAATCTGAGAGAAACCCTAGTTTTTCAGCAATTGCAATTAAATAAAAAAGCTTTTAACGAAACGCAATGCTGCGCGTTGAGAGTTTCTCCTCCCACACCAACCAACTACTGGGCGGGGGCTTGATACGGGGCCTCGTGTTCATGAATATGAAAATGTTAGAAACGCCTACTGGAAGCAAACGTTAAGAGGAGTGAAATTTGTGCAATCATGCGACAATTAGACTTTGTGTTACGCTACGGTAAAGATGATTCATAACACAGCTGTCTACTGATGTCTACATCTCTTCATATCATTTTTAACATATCTGAATTCAGCTCTGGTTTAAAGAAAGCAATTGAACCGATGCAATGCAAGCATGGGCGCCTAACGGGGGTGCAGGGGGGAAAGGCCTTCTCTGGTGGATTTTGAAATTTGGTAATTTTCTTATAGCTTTTTAGTAGAAACATATATTTTTCAAGTTTTGAGTTGGGAAAATGAAGTTTCACCATTGTTGCCACCCCTTGAAGAAGTTCTTCCGACGCCCATGGAAGCATAGGCAAAGTTTCGTAGTTCGTAAAAAGCGTAGACATCTGTTTTCACATTGGTGAAGACTTCTACTGGTAAGCTCATTTGGTTGCTGCACCTTTCCCCGGTGATGCCGTCACATCTGATGGTCTCCTCGACGTTGTGCGTGCTTCGAGTGATGATTCTTTCTCTTCTAGTGTTTCGAGTTGCTCTGCAACAGTTTGCACGACAGCCCTTAGATTCAACCCATGCTGCGAATCGATAATGATGCAAATAAACTGCTTATCGCTGTTTATGTAGAAAAAACAAGGACTGCTTGTACAATAAATAAACTGTTTGGAAGAAGAAAAATTATGTGAAGGCTACAAAACTTCGATGTTTGGAAAGTTTAAAAATAATTCATAGTTATTTCGTGTTTTCAATAATTTTGAAATCCCAACTCCCTGAAATTTTTAAACATTTCCAAAATGATGTTGCAAACGTTTTGCGAGCTTACTAATTTTTCACGATTGGTGAAAATTTTTCACCTGTGCGTTTTTCCACCAATGGAAAACATGATCTAGAGGTTAACGACTGGAATATTATCGATTGTTATTTGAATGAATATTATCCGTTATTTTTTTTGTTTAATTGACAATATCTGGCAGGCCGAATGTGCCCCTCGTCGCGAACGTCAAGCGATCAGAAGAAACATAAACGAACAGTTAACAAAGGTGTTTAACCCTTTGAAAAAAAGAACAGAATGGCAGCATATAATTAGTGCGAATAAAGTGCAACAAAAAAGTCAGAGTGCAGTCACATCCATGGTTTATGCTGCGTTTAATGTGCATTGAATCGAGTACAAGGATACAGACATAGGTATTTCGAAAAAGCGTTGTAAACTTTTGACTTGGCTTTTGTTTCAACAGAGAAAAAGCGAAAAGATAAACTTCAAAAGAGATAAAAGACTTGGTTGACCACACGCTGTGTTTTGTAACAATTCAAACAGGTTTTCTCTCAGGTAAACGTCTCCTATCCATGCATAATGGATCCTGGCAGTGTTCCCACACATATTCAAAAGAGATTTTCAATACTTTTTCAATACCTTTTCAGTACTGAATTAAAAGACTTTAATATTAGCACTTGGCTTCGCTTTTCGAAACTTTTACTCATGGAACACAATGAAAAAACATCTGCAGAACTGTCCTCCGCAGTGACAAACAAAATTTGAAAAAAAAGGCTGAATTTAGAATTCCCATACTTTTTCAATATTTTATGTACATTTTTGCCGTATTCAATACATTTTCAAGGTCTTGAAAACCGATTTCGCAATTTCAATACCGCGTGGGAACCCTGCGTGGAGTTTATAGCTCAAGAACAGGCGTCTTTAAGTTTCAAAGACACCAGATGAACATAAAACGATATGCTTATCAAAGTTTAGCAGATCAGCACTTTGGACAGTCTTCGCAACCTGAAAACCTTCGATTTTCTTTCATATTTTCAGCAATGCAAAGTGGTCACTTGATTTAAAATGTGCTTTGAGGCAAATTCGCGTCGTTAGGTATTAACCTGCCACAGGATCCTGTCTTCCGTTTTTCTCTTCATTCGCCAACAACTTCGTGAGCCTGCGCTGCGTTTGAACTGGAAGAGGAAACAGCAACGACGATTATAGTTTGCATCACTAAAGACAATGATATAAAACGTGAAATAACCCAAAGTTTACAAGACACAAACACCAGTTCAGTTTCGTCTATACATGATTTCTGTGCTTCTTTCGGGATGTCACGAATGGTCCGCGGAGCCCATCTCCGCTTACTTGCGCCCTGGACCACGGCGGCTACTTTCGCAGTGAAAGCTGCACACGGTGGCAAGTCAATGGCAGCACCACGCATGAACTGATCGCTTGCGCCCATCCCTCAACGCCGAGCACAAGGAAGAACAGACCGCAAGCAGGCCCGCAGCCAGGTTTTAAAGTTTACGACAGGGGTGGGGAACCTGCGGCCCGCGGGCCAAATGCGGCCTGCGTGAACATTTGATATGGCCTGCATTAGAGTTTTCGTTACTCAAGTTAGAGCACAACATCCCGTCAAAACGATACTCCTTGACAAGCAGACACGTAGACAGTAATCTAAAACACGCATCCCTCGCTCCTTTCTCTCGCTATTTTCCTTAGGAAGATAAAGGCAGAATTTGAAGGTAAATTTAAATAACATTTGCGGCCCACTAGCGATTTTCCACGTTTTATGCGGCCCGTGATAGTAAATAGGTTCCCCTCCATTGGTTTAGGAGGTCAAAACACATTTTTAGAGGAGCAAGATGTTTGTTCTTATTATATATTGGAAACAAATTTTTCTGGCCACAACAAAATTTAAGGGGACACAAAAAATTGGTGGGCACTGCCCACGAATGCCCCACCCGTGGCTACGGGCCTGGTCGCAAGTACCAGTTTCAAATCTTCGGTATGTCTTGACGGGGAACCGAATCCACTCTACCAGTTTTGGTGGTGCGCCTCAACCAGATAGACCATTTATATTTTCCGAATATAAAAATTGGAAAAATCACAGCAACCATTCGAAATTTTGCTAACTGTTTATTTATTCCCCGTGCTTACTCAGGTGCCTGTGATCAAAGATACGTGGAAACAATAAGCATTGTGTTTTCGCTTCAGCTTTCGCCTTTTACCTTTGTCTTGAGTTCGCGCAAAAGCCTCAGCGATCAGAGGAAGAATGCTCCGATTCTTCTGCCGCAGTTTGGCCTCGAACTGCTTCTTCTCCCACTTTTGACGTTCGGGAGACTTGGCGCGGAGCTCCAGGCTCCGCTTCCGCTCCCGTGTCAGCTTCCGTTTCGGGACTTTGGGGACTTTCTGTTGCTCATCGTCGACTCTCGAGTTTGCCGGAGCGATTGCACCTGAACGAGAGGCAGCATTTTATTGTACCTCGTCGAAAGGCAACCTTTTATTGTGCCTCGTCGAAAGGCAAGGCAGCGCGATATTGCTCCAGGGCGAATAGCGGCATTCGGTTTCAGTTATGTTAGTTTGCAGTGGCGTAGCCAGCCCAAAAATTTGTCGGGGGCCAAAATGTGTGATTGTAGGCGAATAACAATATTTTGTTTGGAAAAACGCCTCTCGAAGCACAAAATGACTATAGTTTCTAAAAATTTGGGGGGGCATGGCCCCTTTGGCCCCCCCCTGGCTACGCCAATGTTAGTTTGTAGTGGTTGTGAGAGATGACAAAACGATGTTTCGGGTGACGATGTTAGTTTCACGAAAACAAGAAAGAACAACAATGTTTGTTGTACAGATGTTGGGGGAATATTAGGCAGCATCGTCTTAAAGACTTCAAACTGAGCGTTGTAGTGTATTGTCTTATGCATCTTTCGTATGTATGTTACGCGTTCTCGTATGCGCACCACTGTTGTATCAATTAAAAGTTGTAATTGTGCTGAAAAGCAACATAGTTATTTTGATGTGACTTGGATTATAATTGTAAACGGGATTTTTTGATTTATGTCAGTGTTATTTTGGCAAAATGTTTAGTCTACTTGTGAGTACGTTTTGATTTCAAGAATCTTAGAGAAAACGAACAAATGCTGAAAATACAGTGCAACACTTGCTATGTAGCCTGCGGCAGTTTTGCTGAGTCAGCGGTAACCTGCAGTAGTTTTGCTTAGTCAACGACGTTCTGTTGGCGTAAAAGTCAGAGATGGATCACTTACCGTTCGTAACTGCGTTGAAAGTATTTTCATGTAATGGTGGATGTGATTGTAGATGACAATTTTGTTTTTGTGTAATTATAAATGTAATGCAATTAAAAAATTTGAAGGAGCATCCGTAAGTGTATATATACTTTAGTCATGTAAGTAATCCAACTTTGGTGTTGACTGTGCTTGATCAGGATGCACACCAACGTCATAAAAACGTCATAATTTTGGGTCAGGATGAAGCATGGATCAGGAGATATTGATTTGCATCGCAGCAATTGAATATAACATCATTTAATTCAATTGCATCTGGTGCCTAGTTGTATGTTCGAAAAAGTTTCAGACACAGATGTGGACAACTCACTCTACTTTCACCTGTTCTTCTCCACTTATTTGTCAACATCTGGGCGACTGAGGGCTTCTCGTTTCGACCTGGCCTACCGAATGCGCTTATTTTGCGTTTTGCTTTGCTCTCTTGCTCGACTGGACTGGGAGATTTTTCGTCTTCTTCTTCTTCATCTGCAGACTCCGAAGAACTGCGCACAAAAAGGGTCAAGTCTCTCTGAAAGGTTCAGTGAACAAGTCTTGACATTTCATTATGATAGCAGTGACCAGATTGCAATGGACTTTGCAGTAACAGATAGGTATTGAAAGTGAAGCATCACTCAGCAAGTGACTGCTTAAATTTTCAATAACATGTCCGTAGCTGTATAATGCATTTCAACCTTTAATTCAGAAGTGAGCAGTTGCTAGCAGAGAAAATCAGCTACTCTTTCGTCCATGAAGTGAACGAAAGATTCTCATCAGTCATCCACCCCATAGCATGTCATTGCAACATAGCAATCTACGGAAATCCAACAATTGGATCGTAGGAAGAGAAATATCATGTGTCATAACAGCCCGTGCCGCCTTGGAAAACTTGATGCTTTTTAGTCTTTATAAAATTTTTGTTGGGAGTAGTTGCAGCACCCCCACGAATCACAGCCACGAGCCGCCACTCCCTTCGTCCGTGAAGAAGTAGCAACAATGTGGTTACTTTCTACAGCAACCAAATACACCACTTGTATTTTACCGCGCCTACTGAAATTTGCACTTGAAGGCAGAAAATGTTCAACTTAGCGATGACTTTACGAAGCTTCAGCTAAGCTGTAGACCAGTGTTTCTCAAAGTGGGCGGAATCGCCCCCTTGGGGGCGATTTTGATGGGCAAGGGGGCGATAGGGGGGCGAAAAAACACCAAGGGGCGAAAATGCTCAACCACTAATTGATGATCGAGTTAACTTCAGTATCCTACTATTATGAATTGTTAGTCCCTTGCAAAGTTTAATTTACTATGATAATAGTTGGAGGTTGTTGCTAAAGCAATTTTTCTCTTGAATTTTTACTCTGGATCGTCTACGTGCCCGAATACACTTTGGATTATTTCAGGGCTGCGGAGCCGTCGTAAAAATGTCACAGCTCCGGCTCCGATGCTCTTCTTTTCATGAACATCACATGGCTCCAGTTCCGGAGCTCTCTTTTTTCATGACTCAGATTCCAGCTCCGGCTTCTATTCGTTTTCACACATTAATACTTTAATTGTCTTGTTGTGCCTCAAGTTGAATGGAAAATTAATGAAATCAAGTACACAAAGCCAGGAGAATATACCAAACATTTCGAGTAATTTCATCTGGTAGTTTATTACAAGCAGCACTGTTACCATGAGGAAATCAGCGAAAAAACGACATAAAAACCATTTCTAGAAAGGCAGTCGCTGGTTTTGCCTTCAATGTTTGAGGACCTTTTGTTATTTCGTACGACAGAATCAAGAAAATGGCTGTTTGGAAAACTACATTCGTGTCCGAGCATTTAAACACAGACCAGTCCCAATTGACCAAGTTCTTTGCACTAGTATGCTTTGCCTGTTGCAGTCGTGGCGATTCCACCTAACAGCGCTGCCCGGGCAAACCATACAAAGAGCGCAAAACACGTCGTCGACTTTTATGTTTTCTTTCAAACATGCACACATTTGCATTAACCCAAATGCGAAGATGTGTTCAAAAGCCCTTTGTTCAAAGAAATAGTATGACTTCTAGCAAGAAATTCACATTTGATTTCTGCTGAAAACTTCTGATTTCTTATCTTTTGCACACACGATAAGTAGTGATGAACCGCAAAGAAAAGCACAATTTAACACGCTAAGCTTAGGAGAAAATAAGGCTGGTATTGAGTTCGCGTTGCGGTCTGGACAAGTGTGAATTGGACAAGTGTGAATTGGAGGAACACCGAGGAAATTAAAGGTTTACAGAGAAATGGACTTTCACTAGGAAATATGAAGCTGGAACAAAAGGAAGAATAAGACACTCAGCTCAACCGGAGTGGATAATGTGAACTGTTTACACTTGAATGTGGTGGACATACATTTTGCAAATGATTTGTAAACCGTCTTTAAGGATGAAAGTGACCACCAGAATTATAGAAATACTTCGCAGTAGTAAACCACAATGATTTATTAATAATATCCATGATTTAAACAGATAAAAATGATACGCACTGATGCGTAACTTCGATTTCAGACTCGACGTAAGCACGCAGCGAATGCGTGACCACTGGTGTCGCAATTAGACCACGCAGGGCGCAGCGACTTGTCACGTGATGGGGTGCGACGCAGAGATGATCACGGAGCCGGAGTGGACTTCGGCCGGAGTTGGCATTTTGGGCTGGAGCCAGAGTCAATGTTTGAGGTTCGAGCGGGAGCCGGAGTCGGAGTCAACATTGAGGTCTGTGCAGGAGCTAACCAAAATTTTTAAGGGACCTAATTTCTCTAATGATGCTTGTTGTTGTCAAACAGAATGGAAAAATTGAGACGTGTTTTCTGAGCAGTGTCGTCATATATCGCAAATGTGTGACATTGGGTTGGAGTACCGATAATTTCACCACTAATGATGGTGTGAAACAGTGATGTAGTCGAGACCGTAACCTCTGAGACCGAGACCTGGCTCAAATTTTGTGACGAGACCGAGACTTTGTCATAAAATCCGAGACGGAGACCTGAAAGTTCGAGACCGAGCCTCGAGACCTCACATTTCTCTGATGGTAATTAAAGATAACTCCTTGAATAATGCTGCAACAAAATATCTGGCACATTGCCAAATATCACGACAATAAAAATCATCCGAAATCTGTGCACACGGCCAAATATTGCAAACGTTCATTTTCATTTTCCTCTTAGGAATTTACAACCTCAGACCTGTGGCCTTATTTACAAATTCCATGAAGAAATGCATGGACACTGAAAATGGCAGCAGCGTTTAGGGGGTCTACGCATTTTTCACTCAAAAAATGTCGGTAAACCAATTGAATATTCGAGGTGTTTGCCGTTGCCATGCTTCAATAAATTTGTTTTGACTCAGAACAATTTTGATTGCTTTGTTCGTTACAAAACAATACCAACAGTTCTGTGTAAGGACAGGAGGTGATGCCCTGATGGAGCTTCCATGTTCTGGTCTCCTACCTAGTATTGACGTAGGCCTATGTTTTTTGAGAAAGTGGAGAAGAGGCGAATCATTACTTTTTATTTTAAATCAAGCGCAGTCGATGTAGGCGAATGTAGGAAAGCCTCAGCAGCACTGGTCAAAACAGCGCAGTAAAGTGGTAACTCCACAGGAAAGGTTGCTTTTCATCAATCAGCTTTTTGCCAAGGTGTTTCGTCGTTTATATCATTTGCCAATGAAGTAACAAACTTTTAAAGTTTTTTACTATATACCGCTTACCTGTTTCACTACATTCTTTTTATTTTAACACTGGGCATCTGCACTGACACTCAAATTTCTTCGCCACATATTTCGTGTAGTTTGGCTAACAAAGCTTTGCCATTTTTTGTAACGTTGCCTACACCTTTCCTGAATACTTTTCTCCTCACGCGACAAGTAATTGATTAAGAATTCTCCAAATATTTTGAATTAAGCGGTGATAAATTTAGAGATTTAAAATAACGAAAGCACTACTTTGAATTTCAAAAAGAAATATTGTAACTAATATTTCATCCATCCAAACTTGCTCACTCTGTCTAAAACAAGTTTTAAAAATGTTGCTCGTGATTCTGCTGTTGACGCAAAGAAAAAAATATTTACACCTATTAGAGTAATAAACTTTTTGGCACGAATTAGGTTCACCCTTTGAACCAGCGAGGTAATATCCCACCGCATGCTCTGCTGCAGTGGCGTAGCGATGTTAATGTCGCCCGGGGCCGACCATAACAATGCTTCCTCTTTCTACTCTTCACATTTGCTTAAAACAATGTAAAATGAGAGAAAATCATGTATCATGCTTATTATAACAAAAAAAAATAATAAAGGACCTTGAACATCACAATCAAATACAATTGAAAGGGGTGTTGTTTTTAATTCTCGATTATGGATCTTGCTTTCTCTGCTTGTTAGCCACCCTTCTAGTCATTACTTTTCCTATTTTTTATGCCTTCTTTAGATATGCATGTATGTATGGCTAAATAAATAGCATAGCTGGCACATGCTAGGCTGTGGTTCAGCGGGAAAGTTTTATTTTTTGTCATTACTTGTGAATCAGTTGGTACCGTCGATTCGATGTGTTTTCCATGGCAACAACAAACTGGAAAGCACAGAGCTAATGAAGCCCTGAAGCAACGTGGGTTTGCTTTTTTGTCTTACTTAGGGCAAAGTGCTCGTAGTTTGTCAGTTTTTTTACAACTGCGGCTGGTCTTTTGCAGGTAACCATTGCCTTCGTGTTGAAGGTTTTTTCTTTCTCTGATAAAAAGACAGTATTAGGAGATGTTTTCGACAGGCATTGTTGGGACGCAGCATGCTGCAGCAGAATGAGCGAAGTTCGAGATTACCTGTGTAGTTGACTAGCAGTGAAATGGTGTAGCGCCTTCCAGCTGATTTTATGGTTATATGTATAATTCCTAGATTTGCTATTTTTTATTCTCAAGTTTTTATATTTTCAAGTTTTTCTTAATTTCCATATCTTTACGTTAAACTGATATTCACAACTGTTCCAAATTTCCTTTTTTGCTGCCACACTTAGTTTTTGCAACACCGCATATCGGTTAGAAAATGCTGAAAGGCCGTAAAGCCTATAGCAGTATGTCAACGTAACCGATCAGCCATGAAGCATTATTTGCTCTCTGTATAAAACTCTTATGAGCAAAACTTTTCATCAAGAGATTTCCGAGGCATTTTTTAGCTTAAAAAAGTCTGCATTACGCTTAACAAGAAAAACTTCACCAGCGTGTTTTAACAGAGTGCTTTGGAAAGTACTTCGAAAAAAGACATGGTTTTGTCTGTCTTCACAAAAAAGGAACTCCCACCCTCTCGTTGCAGAGATTATTCGCTGCGGTTTCAATGGTACATGCACATTTTTTATTGAATTCAGTATAAATTTTAAACGGGTAAATTGTTTTCTCCAACACGCAAACAACATAACAGCAAAGAAAGCTTAGCCACTGACCTCTTTGAATGGCTAAATTTTGAACTATAATTTTTTAAAACCGTTTTTTTAAGGAACTCCTTCTTGCAAAACTTCATAAAAAGTAACCTATACAAAGTTTCGACACGAAGATCTCGAGACCGAGACCTAAATCCTTCGAGAGCGGGACCGAGATGAGACCTGAGACCTTTGAGACCGAGACCGAGACTCCAAGAAACGGGTCTCGAAACACGTCTCGAGACCGAGACCAAGTCTCGAGACTCCATCACTGGTGTCAAAGTTATGGCCTATGCAAAATACAGTGTGTAAGTGACAATGCAGTTCGGGAATTTCGGAATCCATGCTAGCCATGAGAATGTTGGGCTAATGATGTGAGCAATAACGCAAGACACATGACAAAAAACAATGGCTAACAAAACAGATTATAGAGAAGTAACAGTGTGCCGAAATGACCTATGCACATGTGTAGGCCTAGTGACAGGTTTTGATGATGTTAGAAGTAGCGTAATATGCGTTACAAAATACAATGTTTATTCGCATTGTGCAGATTTCTAGTCTAGCCACCGCTTGCACAGGCCAACCTCTGCTCACATTTTGGAGCCATCCTGAACAAAGTTGGGTGTTTGCCCTTTTAGTTGCAGCTTTAAAGATAGCCTATATTGTTTTGCAGTCTATTGCCTAGGATTATAAATTTGTAAGGGATTGTAGCCTAAGTTATGCGTAATGTAAATGTTCATGTTATTAATATTTTTTGTATGATTTGCTTTCACATTCATGTTAATGGCTCAGATTGGAACAGCCATAGTTCAGAGTTTTATCTGCGCACATGGTTAAAGTGCGATTCAATATTTGTGAATAGGAGTTAAAATGAGTCTTTTGCAAAAATTGAAAATTAACACTCACTTCAAATATTTGTAATCTATCTGGTTAATTATTGAAGCTTGAACTGCTAACTAGGGTTTCAATGGTTTCCACTTCAGAATTTAATTACAGTAGAACCTATACTTTTAAGACAAGTAACAAAAATCAGCACGCATTGATGTTATTTAATGGAAATCGATTTCGCCATACGGCATCTTAAGTCTTGGACTGATTTTTGTTACTTGTGCAGTGTGCACAGACAGTGCTTAAGTTGAAGATATGGGTAGACAAGAATCGTCGCAGTTAATAGAAAGGAAGGCACAGGTTGATACTGATGCACAAGAATCAAGTAGAGCTTCCAAGTATATACTTTTAAGATGTATATTTGATAAGCAGCCTCTATATTGCCTCATGAGACAAAAGCAGTTGTGAAGTCATTTTGCCAGTAGCAGCACACATTTGTTTGAAGTGATCAAAGGACACGTTTGGAATGCATGGTCAACATAGCTGACCCTAAAGTCTAATTTAAATGTGGGCGAGCTTTAAGTGGCTGTTTGTCTACGTTGTGTAAAGAATAACCCAAGCCACAACTTTAAACCTCAAGATTGTGTCTTTCTGTATTGTGCTAGTCACGTGTCCATTTCAACCATTTGTGTTCTATCAAAGGCAAGATAACCACGACACATAGGCTATTTTGCCTCACGAGGCAAAATAGACATATCTTTTTAACATGAGTTACTTGGAAGATTTCAAAGTGTTAACAGGAGCTGGAGTTGATGTTTCAAAGTTTTTCGGAGCAGCCTACGAAGTAGGCATCTTCAGCTCTTATTCAAAAAGAATTTGTTACAGAAGGATTGCTACTAGACGCACAAATAATGCTTCGGAACTACATGCGGCACTTAGAACAGTGTTTGAGAACCATTGTTCAACAAGCAACACCACGCCTGCCAGCTACGATGTCACAGTCTTAGTGATTATTAAACCAAAAAAACATCAAAGGCTTGTTGATCTATTATTGCAGTCTGGTATCGTAACTCGTAACAATCGCGTTTAGTGTGCTGTAAAGAGCACACGTAAGTCTATTTCGCAAAACCGTTGGTATCAAGGAAGGGACCCGGAGCAGGAGCTACCTCTCAAATGGCCATAGTTCCAGCTCCGTTCCTAGATTTTCAACTGAACTCCGGCTCCTTTTGATTTTTAATTTGAGCTCCGGCTCCAGGCAAAATCCCCAGCTCCGGCGCTCCAACTCCGTAGGGCTGGATTATTTTAACAAGCATTCTGAATGCATTATTTGCATCGTAATACAATGGCTTAGTTCAGCTTTTCAATGTCTTGGTTCAGCTGTTTAATACTTCTTTAAATAAAATTCTTAAATTTACTACCTTGTGTTTGCTTTATCAGGCTTGGGGGGCGAAAACGACGTGTCGAGAGTGAAAAGGGGGCGATGGAATAAAAATGTTTGAGAAACGCTGCTGTAGACGGAGACAATTTTCACCGTGTTGATAGTTGTACTGATGGACACGTAAACGCACTGTTGTCTGAGAGCTTTCGTGTTGATCATTTTCGAATTTGTTTACTACCAAATGTGACTCAATTTGTCAAACAGCCATCATATCATCATGACACAGATTTTGCAGCGAAATGACAATGCCACTAATTAACGACCTGATGGTGTCTGTTTATGACGTCAACGTTTGAAAATGCAATTAACTTCTTTTATGGCGACTACATTCACAAGACACCGATGTTCACTTGTTTACAAAATAAAACCCATCAATATCTAATACAGGCCATCAGGAAAAGTTGCGTATCCAAGCGTTGATTACAAAGCGACATTTTCTGAAAAGTGTAGCGTACGCGCGAGCGACGGCGCAGTTTCGACATAACAGACATTCGAAAACTCGTGTTGCAGTTCACATTCGCTGTATTCGAGTGCTAATGCTTTTTAGTAAGAAACGTTTTTAGGTCAATAGCATTAGAATGCTAGTGTGCCTGAAGACAAACACTTTTCTGACTGAAATCGATGCTTATATCTGTTATAGCAGCCGACTTGCCTATATTGTCACATTTTGCCTTTAGAAAAAAGCTCACTTCCCGAATTAGAGATTGATCCGATTCGATTGCGGATCAACACAAAATTATTTTTTTATTTTTACCTGCCTATGGCCGTAGTAACAAACTACTTGTCAATGTGGTAAATGTGGCACCCTCAGAACTTATACTTTAAAACTTAGTAGATAATGTTCCGAAACGTTTGTTTTCCCCTTTCGCTAGCACACTCCATGTCGTCATCAGCATGTCGTCATCGGACTCCATCCAGTGCAATGCAGACAAGTCAGTTTTACAGTGATTTCAGTTCCTGAACATCTGTATATTTTAACGAGTGTAAAGCAGTTTTCAACCTTTAGAAAAGATGAAGCCTCGTGTGGGGGTACGAAGAACGCAGGTTTGTCAAAAGTTTAAAAATGGAAAATAGTTATGAAAAGACCGAGTGCAAAAAAGCCTTCCAGCAGCAGTGCAACAATTGCTGACCAGTGGCAGAAATGTCCGTCAATCGGCGAATGTAAGGATGTTGGCACGATGCGTTGCATGTGGCTAAAGCAGTAAATGAATTCAGAAGCATTTACAATCCTCTACCGTTTATCTCTCGCAACCACGATCTCAAGTTAAACGCAATCGATGTCCAAAACCTCGGAGACACTTGTCGTGACAGTGCAAATCCTTCAGTGAACTAGAGTTCAACTTCAGCTTTCTTGGAATGATTTATGTTTCCTTCTTTGTGCTTACCTTGAATATAACTAGGCCTAACCAGCACCGTTGTTTTGCAAAATGCCTCTCAGCGTCTCGATATGAAACATACCTTGAAGCTCCTATTGCGAACAAAATAGCCAAAATTATCGAATACACTACAATTGTGGCTATTTTATAAAAACTGTGGCTCGCAGTTATATTTCACGATAATTGTGGCTATTTTGTTCGCAAAGAATCTACAGCAACTCTGTGCGTTGTTTACGAAAATACCTTGAAGCATTTTCAGACGTTTCTTCAGGCTCTGCTTGTGAAGATTCTGTGATTGTAAAGGAATCCATCGATTCTTTGGAACTCAGAGCTGGAGGAGGGAGAGGGGGAGTAGGAGGAGCCCTTTCATCCTGTGACTTCAACGGAATGACCTGAAATGAGTTTTCTCGTCGCAAGCGTCCTTTCGTCTGTGGCTGCGAAAAAACATTTGATCGGTTGGTTCGTTTGTGGAAAAAGTAAATTAATTGAAAAGAACATATTAAAATCTTGTAAATGAATCTAACAGCGAATTGTTGCACCGAGCGAAGAATGGATCGCGAACCCGCAAACAATACTTGCAAAAATGCTTGAAATAAAGAAAATATCAAATTTTCGAAATAGAAAAAATAAAAAATAGGAAATATCGAAGCAAATTAAACTTTAAATTTAAAATATAAAACTATCGAAATAAATTAAAGTTTGATAAACACATTTTACCGAAATTAAATGTAGTATAAAAAACTGCTTGCTGTTTAAAATACAACCGGTGTTTCTTCATTGTGTTTTCTAACATATTTTGTGCAGTTTTGACCGCAGATGCATTTTGTAAACAAGGTGGTGAAAAAGGGTGTGATAATAAGTTGTAAAACGTTTTCTTACAACCATGTAAACAAAAGTCCTGGGTTCTGACAATCACGATTAACATCGTTATGCCACTGTCTGTCCAGCCCCAAAATACGATTTTTTGTTATTGTTTCAAGATGCCCCCTCAAACTTTGTTATTTTCTGGTATATTGGCAGCAGGACTGTGTTTCATGTGCGACAAACAAGGGCTGAACACATCGGGTCTGTTTCCTACCTTGTTCATCACGCGTCTTTCCATTCGACGACGCACAGCCATGGCTTCGCCTCCTTTCGCGGGCTTTTTTTTCAAAGGTGCCTGTTCTGGTGGTTTTTCTGTTGGTGCCTGCTCTTCTTCAGTCTTCATGTCTTTCAAGAGGACCTCCACGTCAATCCCGCACTTGTTTTCAAGAATATCTCTCGCCTTTTTTCGCAGGTTCTCGTTCTCGTCGGTCAGGAGGTCGATCAGAGTCTGACGCAATTTCTCGTCGACGGGGATTCCCGATATCAGAGCGTCGAGAGCGTTTTCGGCTAACTGCACTCTCATTGGATGCTTTCCAAACTCGTTTGTGATGTCATGCGATGCTTTCATGAACCTGGCCAAGTGAGCTTGAATTTTTTCCATTGTTGCATGCGACAAAGCTTTCAGGCTCCCTTCTGCAAGCGAAAAACATGAAATAAAGCGTTACTTGAAAGAGTAAATGCTGTGTATTCAACAGTGGTATTGAATTTTTTTAAACCTAAATCTATTTGAAAAACTTTGAACGTGCACAAAGCGTTAATTAAAAAAAACAGGAAAACACAAAGGTTTTGTGCTCATAGTTATTTTTCGGATACGTTCATTAATAAGCATTGAGACAGTTTTACGTATCTAGGTCCTTTTCGTTATCCTCTGCGCTATTCAAACCCTAAACATATGCTTTTGCGCAAAAAATTTCCGAATTAAGCTGAAACATCTTAATTAGATCCACTGTCTGGACCTCCACGATTTTAGTGACATGATAAAATCACATTAACGCCTGATCAAGCCACAGTTGTGACTCGGAAATGTTCAGCTATAACTCGCCGACCGGTAGAGCTAGAGAACTAATCGAACCTTCTAAGGATGCGAGAAGTCTTCTGGTTTCGATTAAAAAAGTTGGGAAGTTTTGGATTTTAAGAGCTTTTGGGGCAAAGTGACGTTACGGGGTGGGCGCGATGATGTAGAGCATGACCTGAGAAATAATTCAAGTTGCAGTTTAGTTGTTTTTTCTTTAAAATAAACTAGGCGAAAATCCACAGCTTTAGAGACCTTGTTTAGCCATGTAATGTAGCGGCTGAGAAGTTACTGCCACAAAACGATATTTTTGGCAAAATCGGAATATTTAGAAAGTAAGCTTAAGACAAACGACTCGACTATGGCATAAAGGCTTGAGAAAATGATGTAGTAGGCGATTCATTGTTTTGCACCAAATTGTGCTACGCTAAAAAATCTGCTTACTTTCTTGTTCAGGGTACTCTTGTGAAACCAGTAGCATGCCCTCTATCGCTTTCTCGTGGGCGAAAAGACGAGTGGTTGCTCCAATCTGAAGCAGAGCATCAACTACTGTGTCCGGCGTAACCATCTTCAACTTTTTCCGAAACCACGGAGCTTCTATGATTTCCTGAGAAAAAAATCAGTCCTGAGATTTTTCAGAAACGAACCAATTCACCTTTGTTTGTAACTTGTGGTTCTTTTTAATGAATCAAACGCGCAAAGCATTTCCTGTGGGTGAGAAACTTCCCATATAAGGAAAATCACCTACGGTAAAAGCTCTTTTCATCTTGTAAGTTTATGTGTTGAACCTATTTAAGCTGAAAGTTGATGTTCGTGAAATCTAAATTTGCAAATCAAAAGCCGACAACAGTCCCTGATTAAGAAAGAAACCCCTTTTCATGAAACTCCCTTCAGAGCGACGTCATCAAAAAGCAAGCAAAGGAGACATACTAAAACAAACCTTACGCGACACAACAAAGAAATGGACTGAAGGTTCATCCGGCTGAGATACAACCGAATTTCAGGCCCAGGAGCCATTACTTTTCGTGAAGTAGGTGGATTTTTGATTTATAAAAAGCCTCACTTCACGTGATTTCAGTTTCGGATTCAACTTCGGAAAAAATGATGATTTACAGAAATGACCGAATTTTTCTTTGGGTTTCTTTTTTTTGGCCTTTTGCTCGTTCTTTTACGTTGTTCAAAATAAAAATCGAACGCCTCACCTTCAAGACCTGAGGAATTCCTGATGTCTGCACTCCCGACATCTCCACCGACGATTTTCGTCTTTCCTTCAGCTTGTCTTTTACTTTCGCCATCAGAATGTCCTGTGACGTCACAGAAGCGACGCGCGATGACCGGTTCGAACTGAATCGGCTTCGCGCGTCCGTGTTCGACGCGTCGAGCATGCTTCTTCCATCTAAACCATCTATAGATCCCGGGTCGTAGTCAGAATTTCCTGGACTGGCCCACTGGGACTGAGTGTCTTCGATTGTGATGGTTGGCTCTGTCGGAGATCCACTTATTGATTTTTTATCTTCAGTAGGCAGGACCTTGGTACCCTTTTTGGACTTTCGGAGGGTCGCTTTGACACCGGCCACGCTTAGACCCGTCAGGGGTGCCTTAGGTTTGTTTACACCGGAACGTCGGCCCCCTTGATCGGACGCGATCGCGCCCAAATCGGCTTTGGGCGGGGTCAAGCCAAACGTAGGTGATGATTCAGGTTTCAATAAGTCGTCAGTTGTCGATCCGGGTAGGCGCAAGTCGGATTTGGACTTCCGAAGTGTATCCTCCGGAGAGACATCCGCAATTGTCTTTCTCCTGATCCTGGCCGATTTCCTGCCCTTTTTGTCGTTCTCACTTTCGTTGAAAAGCAGTATTTTTTTCACGGCATCCTCCCACAACTCATTCATTTCCTTGTCGGCAAGATAGATACCATCCTCGCGCAAGTTCTCACGACTGCTTACCACTTCCATTTGTTCCTGCTGTATATGGAACCTTATCTGCGAACCGTGGGTACCGCGCGACGCCGTCGTAGCTTTGGCGTCACGGATCAGTGACGCCTGAATGCCGAGCTTGTACTTTTGATAATATCGTTCCAGATCGTCTACACTTTCCATTTCCTGGAGAAACTCTGTGAGCGACTTGGGGTCGCTGTACAACGACCAGCTGTTTGTGTCCTCCAAGCCCAACTTTCGGCCTTGAGCCGCTCCTCTCCGTATCAGAACTCGCTCCAGGAGGTTATCCGGCGGTTTTACCCGCTGCCGTATCACTGAGTTTTGTATGTGTCCGTCCGGAGCAATAGGGTACTTGCTGTACAGAAGACGCTTGGCCAACATCCGATCGAAAATCCCTTCCAGATCAATGCCTTCCAACGAATCCTTCTCTTTAACCGGTTGGATCATTGTGCTGGTCTTGGAACTCAAGTTTTTACCCATTCTGGCTTCGGTCTCAATTAGATCCGAGTCACTGGCGGGCGACGTGCCGGAAGATGCAATGGTTGACAAGGACTTCTTTTCTCTGACGCTGCGGATACTTTCCTCAATCGCGTAGCGCCATCTCTCGCGCGCCATCAGCTGGCATGCTGTGAGAGTTTTAAAGCTTTTTCTTTTGCCAGGTGAAGGAGTCCTGCGTTTCTGGAAGTAAAAGTTTATGAACTGTTGAGTTGCGAAAACATTTGGGAACCGATGTTGATAACTGAGATGAAGTCTGGGGGATTGCGCTTTCGCATTTCATTTTTGTTTAAGCTTTAAACGAAATGAGTTAGCAACAGATGTCTACAAAAATCGCGATGGAAGACTTTTATATTTATAATTATAACTGTAAAAGTATTTATGGTGAAACAAGATAGTAGGTGTTTATTTACGATGAAAATAGCATGACATCAATTTCGCTGTAACGCATTATCATTTACTGTGTACCCCATTCCAACACAATTTTGTAGCATTCATATTGCAATTATTACTGAAAAGCGTTTCATTCAAAGCTTTGTTTTTGTTTCTCTACTTTTTGTGCACCAACCTCGATCATACTTTGGTAGCTTTTCCTCCACAGGTCCAAAGTCTTTCGAAGTTTGATGAAAGCATTCTCCTGTGAAAGACCAGAAAGACACGGTTGGCACAAGCGAAAAAAGCGTAGAAAGAACACGAGTCATAGCAATCGCAACACACATTGCGAAACTCAACGCAAACCAAAAACACGGCACCACACATATCAACAAAACTCGCTGCACACAAACAACACCGCGCCACATATATTATGTAACTTACTGCACTTGCAACACATATTATGTAACTTGCTGCAGAAGAAAACACACGTTGCAACACAAACTGTGCTACTCACTGCACGCAAAAACTCACATTGCAACACATATTATGTAACTTACTGCACACGACAAGCGATGGGTAATGAGAGGTTCCAGGCAGCGGTTTTACCAAACTAGTCACGAAATAATGTGAGGATGTGACAACTACCATTCGTGGTCGTCCTGTCGTTTCACTCGATAAACTCGTTGTCAGACGATGCGGGAAACTGTTTCAGTGCTTTTTCTTCTTTAACATTGTCTGTGCAAACAGCACTTACCCGAGATATGTTGTGACGAGGAAGGTTTGTATTCTTGTGTTCAGGTACTGTTGATTTGCGGAACATGTTTATGAGCCAAAATGCGGAAATGAATAAAACAACTGAAAAAGGTATTGGAGAAGCCGTTTTCATGTATTATCAGCTACATGCAAAACATCCAGGTCATATCCCCACTATAAGGTCAGTAGTTCGAAACTCCGGGAGAGCATGGTCTGCGCAGTGTTGCTTCCCAGCGCCCCATCAAGGCCGTAGCCACGGGGGACATTCGAAGGCAGTGGCCCCCAATTTTTTTGTTCCCCCGTAATTTTGTTGGGTCCAGAAATATTTTGTACATTTTGTTTCGTATAAGTAACCAAAAAAATCTTGCCCCTTCGAAAATGTGTTCCCCCCGAAACCTTAAAACCTGGCCACGCGTTTACAACCCATCCTGTTCGTGCACGACGCCCCACAAGTACGAGGCAGGATTTCAATTTTATGCGAAGCGTCAGTGGCATGTGAGCCACTGTCCAAAGTTATTCCAAGGTGCGCTCGGAGCAAAATCTCTGGCGATTGCCAATGAGATGCATCTAGAGCTCGCGCTTCACTTCTTTATGGTGGTGCTAGGCTGCTGACACTGTTTTGGTTGTGCTGCTAAATTTCATATATCAGGCCTGAAGGTATGCTGTTAGAAACACCATGTTTTTTGACAGCACCCTCATAACTGACGGGCAGTTTTCATCAGGATGCATTTAAACTGTAATTTATTTGTCTTTCCTGTGCTCTTGTATCTGATAAAACGCGAAAAAAGTGGTTATATAACCAGCTGATTATTCTCGAAAAATCTTTCCGGAAAATTTTGGAACCTGTAAGTTACATGCTATGGTAAAATTTAGATGATACACATGGGCTCTTTTCGAGACTACGGTGTCAGTCGATGCAGTTACGCACAATCGTCGTGTTGAAAGTCTTGTTTCTGATGCAATGAATTCTTTCGGTATGAATTTGAATTTTAGAAAAGCGTATAAATTTTGTATGCACAAGCAAACATGGATCAGCAGTGCCTACACATATGCTTCATGTCAAGGCATAGCATACTTTCTTCGAAATGTGTCGAATCGACAAGCTCGTGCTAAAATTGAATAGGGCAGGAATCAGCGAAATTTTCTTTTGTGTACGCGCAAATAGAAATTTCCTGCTCTTTTGAAAGCCACATAAACCTTTATTTCATCTTTAACAGGAAAGTAGGGCAAAACGTTTCTACTAGCAAAGCAAACTTCGTTCAAGAAAGCGTTCCAACCCGTAAAAGAATTATTTCATGGATATTTGAAATGCTAAATTAACGTTTTCAGCTTTATTTCGAAATCTGCTCATCGGAAACGCATATCTGTTTAGGTGACTTAGAGTTTACGTGACTTTTAGACGGCTCTGTCTTTTCCTTTCCGTCTGGCACCTTGCTGTTTATGACACTTAAGCATTATGGACATTTGTGTCCCGACAAGAGAACCTCTTCGCAACCTGGTAATCCTGCAACCTGTACATCTGACCGCGACATCTTGTGGTCGTCACAACACTTCATCATGGAGCTCTGATCGATCTTAGCTAATTTATGGGGCGCCTGACCAGTTAACCTGTGTTCTTGTTCGGTGACTCGGCGTTTGCTGTATTGAAGAATACAGTACATTTTGCGCAACGAACTCAGTACCGCACTACTGACAAACGAATTGATAACCGTTTCATGGGATTTAAGGCGGTGACTTTTCCACTTTCACTACTTTCAGTATCGCAAAATCAGCTTCATGCGAAACGTTGGTTTCATGAGTCAAGTAATGATTGTAAGTTTTCATATAATTTTAATGTCACGCCAAGTAACCGGTTCGGGAGTTTTCAAGCGCTTGTGAGAATCGTACAGGATACTGGCGGTGACTTACGTCCAATGAAGCGTTGGCTGGTATGTCTGTGGAGCCCGTCATCACCGCGTTTCGGCGCAAGTGCAGAGTTTCATCCACGTCACGTGTTACTCCCAGCCAATCGCAAGTGTCGGTGCGCTCTAGCGCCTCTAAAGGAGTGCTGCTAACTTCTTCGAACTTTAAAATGGTCCTTTCGAAAAAATAAATAAATAAGTAAACGAAAGCCTCCACTGAGGGAAAATGATGAACACTTAGTCAAATCTAAGAACTTCCGAAGGCAAAGGAGGTTTTCGTGATTTTACAGTTTGAGTCATTGACGCAATCGGTCACTTTCGTTTGATTGAAACCATGGTAACAACAAGCTTGTCGCATTCGCATTCATTTCTAATCAAAAGAAGTCTATCGATATTTTGCCATTTACACCACTTCAATAAAACAGTAAAGCAAATGGCTGCGTGCAATAAATGAGTGTTAAAGCTTGTTCAGAAACGCTTTGTGCGTAGCATCGTATCATCGATTCCCCGACATCTTATTCACTGCAGTTGAAAACCATTCAGACTTTCATAGGTTTCAACGTTACATTGAGTCTCTAGCAGAAAAGCCACCTACTGAATTTCATTATTGAACGGTATGGCAGGTTCGTCTATGTCGTCCGGGAACTCCAGGGCGTCGACGTTCCTGTCTTTGATCAGCCACTTGGTCATGTACGTGCAAATGTCGACCATGCAAAGACGCCCGTCCAGCGCCACCACCAGATCGCGACCGTTCGGGAAACAAAGCGCCGAGATGTGGTGCGGGGCGAAGAGTAATTCGCGAATCAGTCTGAACAGCGATGAGGTTGACGCTGCATTTTTATCAAAGTGCAGGCAACAAACGCAGAAACTGATTGATCATTGCTTATGTAATAATTTAACCCAAGCAGTAGGGTAACTGACAGGAGGCAGTGTTACAAACCGCCACCCAGGCAAACTAAATGTAAAAACTGGGCCCCCCATGAAGCTTGTACGGCAATATTTAGCATAGTTTGGGTTTTCAGTAGGTTGTTTGTTTGCGTTTTACGGAATGTTTTGCGGTGATTACGTGTTTAATATAGACGCCACATAACAATTCACTATCATTTTGCAATTCTTTTTGGAGTGTTAGATGGTGGGCCCTCCACAGTGGCCAGAGGGCCCCCCTCAGCAAAGTTTTCCCACCTTGGATCAAAGTTCCAGCTACATCACTGAATACAAGCATTCGCAACAGCGCGTTACCTGTTTTCTTCATCCCACATTTTAACTAAGCAGTCGTTGCTCGCGCTGGCAAAGATGCTTAGTTCTGGCGAACTTTCCATAGCAGTGACGCTTGTCACGTGCTCGTCGTCCTGGTGATGCGTCTTGAACAGGTCGGTATCATGCATGCTGACTACAATCAGGCGGTTGCCGGTAGAGGGAGTCCCGAATCGCATCTATCACGAAGCAACATTCTTTTCAAAAGGTCCGATAATTTGTTGAATAAAAACCAAACGAATTAGAAGCTTCTCATTAGGTTTGCGAAGTTGTTTCAATAGTTGTAACATGCATTGCAAAGCTAATTTTCGTTAATTTAAGAGTTGCACAGTCAAATAAACTGTTTGATTTTTGTATAGCTTTGATCATTTGGTTTCCTGCATCAAAGCTCTGCCTCAAATTATTCACTGAATAAGCAGTCATTCTCTTCAAACTGGGAAAGTTTTTATCAATTATGCGTTAAGGTTTGTGGATCAACTATATTAATTTTAGTAAGAACGCTACTAGCAACACAACCAAAACATTTGTTATAAGGTATCAATTTAAGCAATTAAAATCGATGGACAACAAAAACAAAAAATTGATAACAAAAATCTCCAGCAAGTAGATATAACCAGAAAGGTGCTTGGAACAACGATAAATAGCAAATGTGAATATGAAACATCACGACCTACAGCAAAAATATAGAACAATTATATATAGAAAGAAGAGCAGTATTAAATAATAAAGTAATTCCACTTGTGAAAAGTTTTTAAGATGTAGTTAGCAATGTGTTTGATTTTAACATCATCTTCATCGCTGTTCTTTTCACACAGAACTGATCAGAAGGTTATAAGGACTTATTTTTGATGAGACATAAACTATAAATTTGTTGGCGGCATATGCAACGCAGGTGTAATCATCATACATTTGCTGCTTCATCATTCGTGTCTTCTTCTTCCACGCACAAAGCGTCTTTTCTGCTTTCTTTCTTGTACGGACGTGGCTGCAGCACCAAGACGTAGATTTTGTTGTCGCGTGTGCAAACGCACAGTCGGTCTTTGAGTATGCAGAAAAAACTCCGCTCGTAAATGCATGCAGGCAAAGCTATAGTCAGGTCGAGTTGCAGCGTGACCAGCCATTCCTCAGCTCTTTCATCGCTTCGCAGAGGTTCGACAAAGATAGACCAGGATCGAGCAGTGGTTTTTCCCACGCTTACCAGTGCTTCAGGCAAGATCGTTCGTTTTGTGATTTCTATTACAAAAAGAATTTTGAACTTTTTGATTTTTAAGGGAGTGCCCAAATTGTAGATCACTTGCAAAAAAATTCTTTCAACTGGTAATGTTTTGCCGGTGTGTTGTGGAACACCCAATGTTTTCAGCAATGCAATCCATCAACTACAAATTTGAAGACGTTTTTGCAAAACTTGAACAAACAGCTGCGTTAGATAGAATTAGTTTGAACTGTGATGAAAACGTATTGTGTGAATTACCTGGTTGCTCAGTGGAATCGTAGGGCAGCTCTGCCATCCCGAGATACTCGACTGGGGCTGTAATTAAATGAAGGGCAGGGCGCGAAAATCATAAAAGGAAAACAGGTTTCGATCAAGAACAAAACAAACTTATCTTATCTCCACAGAAGTGAAAGTTTTGGATCAATCAGCACAACTTTAATAGGAAATCGATTTCACGCAGCATCACGCATCTTCAGTCCTGCAGTCTTATTCAAATAGACATTCTATTTAGACATTCTATTTGAATAAGATTTCCTATTAAAAATTTGCTGATGGAGTCAAATCCTTTTTTTGTGCCAGTTTACCACAAGGGCAAAACAGCTCACTCCACCAATAAAGTGTTTTAGCAGGAAATCGATTTTGCATCAATTACGCGCATTTACAATTCTTATTCAAATAAAATCAACGCATTTTCAACCCTAATTCAAATTAACTAGGATTCAAACCTTTCACGTTTGTAGATAGCAATCACTTGAATATAGATATGTGCAAGTTTGAATCATTGCAAAAAGATGACAGCAGAGTTCAGCTGACTGATTCCTCGACAGCTTACAATAAACTTAGACCATAATGAAGGTAAAATTTACTGCTCATCAAACAACTGTATTGTTGTTTATTCAATCCGATTCCATTGGTTAGGTGTGAGTCTGTAGTGCATTTCAACATTATATTTTGAAAATATAACTGCCTGTTCCTAACTTATTGTGTTGAAATGATGTTGGTTGACTAACAAAGATAAAGAGCAAAACTTCCTGAAAATATTGGGCAGTGTTATTGGGTTAAACTTGACAAAATCAAAAGGCTGCCTTCATTGGCGTCGAAAGGGTTGCAGGGGAGGCTTTGTCCCCCTGAATTTTGGAATTTGACATTTTTCTATTAAATGTACAGTAAAAAAAGGTTGTTTTCTTAGTTTCGAGCAAGTAATTTCAACACTTTTGACCCCCCATGGAAAATCTTTCCGACAAGCATGACTGCCCTGCGACCTTGTGACATGCATCTGGAAATGGTGCAGATAAAAGGTTGTGACAAGATGATGATTTAAGCATTTGCGGTGAGAAAAAAGTGGTTCGAAACGAATACATTTCTCTGATAAACTGTTGTGCAAGGTTAATTTTATATAATAACTTAATCTCTTCCGTTTTAACACGCGTTATCGTGATCGTCACCTGAATGAGCTTGGGTCGCGGGCATGTAGATCTTATTTGGATAGACGAGAACAATCTGCCCATTGCGAAGTCCCGCAATCACAGCCAGCACGTTATCCATCATCGGCAGGATGAGCGATGTAAAGCTGATGACGTCTTGATCATACGGTTGGGTTGGTGTGTAGAGCGCACGTGGCACGCTGGGATTGGTTCTCGAGTCGCACTGCATGACACTACCGCTCTGCACTCGTATGAAAGCACTGTTGCGGAACGGGTCGAAGAGGACATCGCTGAACGCCTGGATTTGCACAAACGTTGCAAAATGTAATTGTTGGGTCTACGTTTTTTTTCTCACTCTGGCAAATACGTGTAACTGACAAAGTGGAAGCAAGAAATATCTGCAACTTATGAAGCAGAATATTTCAAAGGAAATGCAAACTTAATTAAAAAAAGAAACATATGAATTTGTAAAAATCAGCTGGAAGCTATATAAAAAAGCCACTGTACTCGTATCTATTCAAGTCTTTATATCCGAGGGCTTGCCTATTTTAGCTTCTGTACTATACTTACTCGAAACGTTATCATCGGATAGATGAACGTCAGCAGAAGACCAGTCAGGGGGCACAGAACAGCTACTGAACCGTCTTGCAAAGACGCCAGCACTTTTCCAGGCACCCCTGTTCCGTGGTGTCCCTTGACACGGGTTAGCTTAACCGCAGAAGAGTGCAGGACAGAGTAGAGATAGTAAAGGTTTGTGAGCCGGTAGACGCACACCTATTGAAACGAAAATTAAATGGATGAACGGTCAATGCATTGTTCGCTCAAAGATCCGTGTCATCTTGTCAGTGAAAGAGAAAACACTGAAAAAATTGCTCCCGACTTTTACTGGAGAGCTTCAGATTTATGGCGCTTAGATAGTTCTGGGAATAATAAACACTACCCGGGTGCTTTCAAACGTTACATCGTCTAGTGAAGCAAACAGGGTCGCAACCAGCTGAAAATTTCTGGGCACTTCGTGCTGTACCTTGCAACTAAAAGGTTATTAGTGCATTCAAAATATGGGAGGAAATTACCCTGTTTTCCCCTCTGGTTGCGGACCTGTTAGCAGATGATCTGCTCTGTAACCTGCTCGGTGAAAGCATTCGTGCGGGTACATGCCTGGAAGCAATTATCCCACAGCCGTACATGAAGGACTTACTTCAGGGATAGAGTGAGGAACCATTTGTCCCAGCGGCGTTATTTGTCCCGTTTGCCCCAGCGGCACAAAGTTCACTTTTGGGGCCAAATCGTTTGACTTTAGGCGAGCAACAGTTTTTGTTTGGGATACCGCCTCTCAAAACACAAAATGACAAGAAATGCTAGAATTTTTTTTGGAGACATAGCCCCCTTGGCCCCCGTAGCTACGCCTATAGTTTGTTCTGAAAATTTTATAGTTGCTCGGTGACTGACGCTGACTTCCGTGTAATGCTCATCTCTATCACCTGACATTTGACGCAACGTTTCTGTAATTTTTTAGTAAAATGAAGAAAAGATCAATAATAGGTCATCCATTTTTTTCTGAACAAAAATGTTGCTATTGCTAAACGTCATGCCTCATCGATATCAGAGGTCTGCCATGATTTCATATTTTTTCGCTGAAAAAATCCATGCTGATTTTTCGTTTACCCCGAACGACATATTTCCTTGTCTTGTAAATTCAAAAACACCGCCATGATCTGATTTTCACAAATTTTGCAGTGATTCTGGAGGAAACCGCTCTCCCGAACCACGTATCTTTCACCTGTACTGTCAAGCAAGGCAGCAAATATCACTTCAGCGGATTGAACATGGAAATACTTCGCTACATCCGTCAATCAACATCAGCTGATATGTCGTACGCATGGACGGACGTCTGAATTATTTTTTCCAGGGGTGGGGGGGGGGCAATAATGGAGAAATTTCATTTCACCAACTCGAAACCAAGATCAAAATATTTTGTTATCCTGAAAAGTTAACAGGAAGATGCAAACGTTCAAAATCTAGAGGGCCCAAGCTCCCCTCTTCCTTGCAACGCCCATGTTAATAGGTTACATGACGTATTACTGGAGACATCAAATATTCTCTTTATTTGTTCTTCAGCCTTGGTGCGACAGTTATAAAAAGCCCTCAATTTGAAGCCCGAACCCGGCCCGAACCCTAAGGCACAAGCGCGAACCCGGCCCGAGCCCGACCTTTATTTTTGAAGCCCAATTTTGGCCCAAAGACCAAATTTTCCAAGTGAGTCAAGATATGCGCAATTGCGGGGTATTGGTGACGTAGCAAAGTAAACATGGCTAAATAATTATTATTGACTGTCAATAATTTTTTATTGAAGATGTAATCAACTCGACTTCTTCAACAGCAACTGGCGACAGAAGTATCCGTCTTTACGGAAAAATTTTGTATGCAGGCGCGAAACATTTTTGACAAACTTAAGCCCGAACCCGGCCTGACCCGAAAAGCCCGGGCCCAACTTACAGCTCTGTGCGACACATCTCCCTGCTGTGATCAGACATTCACCAGATGTAGCTTGTGGATTGTTTGTTCGTTCTCCAATAGACGTTCTCGCGTTTTCCGAAACACGTTTATTCATCGTGTATGACGCAACAGTCAAGTGAAAAATACGAGGTCTGTGATAAGCTCAGCGTCAATTCAAAGGGTACATTAGAAAACATTTGACCTACTTCTTTCTTACTGCAATAGTAGAAGTAATTGTAGTCACTGCTGAGTTTGATCGTTTGAATGACGTGCTCCGTGTCGATCCTCTGCGTCAAAGTAAAAGTTTCCAAGCACCAGATGCGGATCGAGCAGTCACTCGAGGCGCTGATGAGCATGGGATACTTTGGGTGAGAAACGAGTCCAACAACAGGACCCAGATGCCCACTTAGAATAGTAATAAGACCGAAGTTTATCTGCAAATCATAGAAAATCTTGGGTATATCATCGGACACCATCATTTAGTCGCATTGCCAAGAATGAAAAAGTTTCTATGTCCGTAAAAGCTATATTGTTGTTATACATAAAAAATCGCAGTCTTTCATTTATATTTATTGTGACAATCATCAGAGATAACGTCGGAAAACCTTTTGTTGCTTGAACAAGGTTTCTATCATGAAGGCAAAATTTAAGTCAATACTAATTATCGGCAGCGGTTGGTTGCCTAAATGTTCAATAAAATTCAAACGAAACGTTTTTTGACTTTAAACATAAAAAACAAAAGTAAGATTTCTAACGAAAGTTTTCGGAAGATTTTCATTTTGCGTTAAGATTTGTTTTTCCAAAATGGGTTTTAAAACTAATTTTGTTTGTTCTAGCTGCTGTTTTTTTAAGCTGTTAAAACACGCCAGTTGCTTCGCAACGGGTTGATAATGTGAACATATATAGTAAAGTACTTTCCATTTGATGCTATCATAGCACCCACGTCAGTATTTTAGTCGCTGCCACACATATAGCTAGTGTTTATTCAGGTAAATAAAAACAACATACCACATGCCAGACACGGATCGTTCCTTCTCCGCCACCAGTAAAAAAATAACCAAAAAGAGGAAAGAACTCGCAACTCCTCAACGATTGGTGGCCGTGAATGTATTGTTGCTTGTTTGTAAGCTTCCTCCCAGATGTGGATCCTGCAAAGTTCATTTAAAAGTTTCACAAGAACACTGACGACATTTAGGAGTTGCAAAACTCTTTTCAACAAGCAAGAGTTATTTGCTTGTTGTGATAAATAGGAAAAATGTTTTTCTCGGTAGGTTTTGTCTCTTTTTGATTAATTTAGAAAAAACGTATCATTCGGTGATACGCTGATATAACTGATCAACGATAGCGACACCAGCCTCGTTTCAGACGCATTTACAGAAACACAAATCTATTTACAGATTTTTCAAAATGTCTATTTACATTGCCTACTCGTAGACACGAGGTTGGAACAGTAACTTGGTTAAGTGTCTGTGATATCGCAGAAGACGCTTACTGATGCAGTACCAGGACAAATGCATTGGCGTAACTGGAGGCTTGAGCCAAGGGGAATCTGAGCTGAAGGGGACTGCATGGCCATCACAGGGGGCCTACTAGCACGCAGAAAAAAGAGAAATGATAGTGAATCCGGGTGTAGATGTCTATACTAAAATCCGAAATCATTGGAAAAATTCCGAAAAACATCCAAAAAGCGCAAACAAGCAGCCAAATAAATAATAAATACGGAAATATAAGCTAATTGGGGCCCAGTTTTTCTATTAAGAGTGTCAGGGGGGAACGTTTCGCATCCCTGCCCTCCGTCAGTAACGCCACTGGTAAAACGTTGTTGAAAAGTTTTCAATGAATGTCAGAAGCATGGGCGTCAGAAGGATTTTGTTCCACGGGGGCCATTAGGGGTTTTTCCTAAATTTTTCCAGGGGAGGGCCAAAAGTGGTGAAATTTGAATTTACCCACTCGAAATTAAGAAAACAACCTTTTGCTGAAAATTTTAAAATCCTGGGTGGAACCAAGACCCCCTGGCCTCCTTCCGACGCCCATGGTCTGAAGTTGGGCACCAACCGTCGCCGCGATCTCTGCTTTCCGTGTTTTCCCGCGGTGACAAGGACGGGGGCATGTAGAGGCGAACGCACCACAGCTGATACTTCTTCACGTAATCAATCGCCAGGACCGTCGCGTGGCACAAAGCCACCAGGAGGCGCTCGTTCGAACTCGGGATCGGCGAAGTGCTTTGGTAAACGCGCATGCGCAGTACCCAGTCGTCTGGGTTCAGGTCGCATGGGTAAGGTGGACGAGACTGCGAAAGCATGGAAGTGCTGGTTTCGTTGGCGAAATTTTAACAATTACGGAGGAGTGGACAAACTAGAATGCACACATCTTTGTGATATAATCGCGATTTATATTTGGAGCGCAGTCAAGGTTCAGCACGAAAACCCGCCCAACCGGCTCTGAGTGGGTGGACTATATATACACGACTAATCGTTTGCCCCGCTGTCCCGGTCACTGCGATAGCTGTTGTTTGGCTGATATCGCTGTACTGGCATGGCAAGTATTTCATAATGTTCTTTGGATGCCTGGGCTTTTTCAACGACAGTGTTTCGCCATGCATTGCCTGGTTTATCAACCCGTGATCGTATGCTGTAATCACCAAACAGTAATTAAACCACTGAGTTATAGCGACGGCCGGCGTTTAATTCGATTAAATGAAGAGTTAGTTTTGTGTGTACCGTGCGTAGCGCCGTGTTACAACGGGAACAAGTCTTAGACGCTAAGTTTCTTTAACTTCCAAGATATGGATCTTCATCAGGTTACTCACCGCATTGCATAAATTTCTATAAAGCCATTAGCAGCAGGATCGTTGCCAGAAATTTTTCAATAGGGGGGCTTTACGTTTGTTCAAGGGGGCTTGACATTCTGAACTTTGACGAAAACTCCACCGATTTATAGTGCTTCATAGTTCAATTTGGGGGGGCTAAACACCCAAAAGACCCCCGTGTCGACGGGACTGATTAGCAGTTGGCTGAGGAAACAGCTCTTTAGCAAAATAATCGAAAGACAATGCATTGCAAAGAAATATTCTTGAAAAAAGTACATTTCAAATTCACTCCTGGGCAATGTGTTAGATACTGTAGGTTGTTTCTAGATAAATATAGTCGAAGCGCATGTTTAGCAGCCAAAATTGCAGGATATTAATAGAGCTCTTGCTGAGTTAGATCCTACTCGTTTAAAGTTATTTTTGATGCCACCATTTTAAATTAAAGATGAGGTGGCTGAAGAATAATGATCGCTGACAAGAAGGAAGTCAAAAGTATTGCATATGTTTTTGTTCAAGAACCTGTCCATCTGCAACGAATTGATAAGTAGCCTATAGTGAAGTTGAAGGTTGTTTACCTGAAACATTTGTCTTCCTGGTCCGAAAGTCAACTTTGATGACGCCTGCGATACTCCATTTTGTATCTTGGGGTTATTTCGGCCGCCTTGTTGGTTTGCTCTGTGCGTATCTGTAAAAAGAAACATCTTTTTTTTCAAACACTCACCACATCGTTTCAGCAATAAAAGAAGCCGTGCTAACATTTAAGGTAATCGGCAAAACGTGGAGCATAATAACGTTAATCAAATCAAACGACGGGGATGCTGGACGGTTTGTAGGAGGCCCGTATCCATGGGTAAGCATTCGGGTGCAGTGCTCCCACAAATATTTTTTGTGCCCCCCAAATTGTGTTGTGTCCAGGAAAACTTGTTTCAAACATATAAGAACAAACATTTTGATCCCTAAAATGTATTTTGCCTCACTACATCTGAAAACCTGGCTACAGGCTTGGTTTGTAGGCTGGTCGTGCTCAAATTTACGTTTGCGAGTTGAACGACTGGTTTAGCAACAAGAGCATCTTTAGTACCGTTATCACATGCGGCAGAGCTGGATTTTAACTTGAGAACAAAGCAGGTAAGTGTTACATGCAGGCAACACTTTTGCGTGCAAAAGAATAACAAAGTATGAAACCAACCACTTTCCCAAACTTTAGATAATATTGTTCATAAAAATGATTGGGTGCGTTGGCTTCAAAACCTGACTCGCGCTTACTCAATATGTCGCTTATAAAGTTACAAGCACAGCACAGTTGAGCAATGATGTTGTGAACAAGTGAACCCCTGACCTTTGACCTCTTCCGTCTGAACGCTGAATGTCGAAAGCCGAAGTTTCCACGGTTGAATGACTCCGATGCCACCCGTCACAATCTCGTCAGTCGCCTCCAGATAGACCAGTGAGAGTACAGGCATTGGACACACGGTCGGAGCAGAGACGGGTTTGCAGCGATGGAAGGTGTCGGCGAAGACCTGGAGGTGCTTGTTGCTGCCGAAGGCCACGAACAACCTGCGCGTACCGCGATCGAGAAGAACGAGAGAGTGATCGAGAAAAACGAGGGAGTGATCGAGAAGAACGAGAGAGTGAACAAGAAGGACGAGAGAGTGATCATAAAGAACGAGAGAGTGATCGAGAAAAACGAGAGAGTGATCAAGAAGAACGAGAGAGTGAAAAAGAAGGACGAGAGAGTGATCAATCATTAAGAACGAGAGAGCGATCGAGAAGAACGAGAGAGTGAATAAGAAAAACGAGATAGTGATCGAGAAGAACGAAAGAGTTATGAAAACGTCAATGTTTAAATCCGAGTTCAATGTCGCGTCTCAAAGAAAAAGCTATAATGAAAGTGACCTTCAGTACGAAATCACTTTGCTTAACTTCATAAAAACGATCAGGTGAAACTCAAACTGAAAATATGTGGGAACACCGACATACATTACGAATTGTCTTTTATCCTCACCGTAACATGCAAGGAAGAAGAAGACACACTGTGACAATGTGGCTGAAAGGAGAAAATTTCAGAAATTACAAATGTGGAAAAACTGGGACAAAAGTAAATGAGAAAAAAATTTAGAAAAGCATTGCGACATTGAAGATTTTATCGCGGTAATTGCATCAACCTTTACCACCACGTACTATTCATAAGTTCACTCGGTTCTGGAAAAATCCGTTTTGTTCGCTTTTCACACTTATTATCAGTGTGATCTAAAGGAAATCTTTTTCCCAACAGTTTTGTACATATTTTAATATATCACAAATTCAAATTTGTGAAGCAACTGAAGCTTTTATTTACTAAAAACTTCTCGAGAATAGAAGAGAAAACTTTTGAATCTTCAAGATACCAGCGTGTCAAGCGTTTCTGCGGGTTTTTAGTGTTTCATATCCAAACCTATTTGTGCTTTCAACGATTTAGAGTACGTTTTAGAAAACAAAAGGAAGTTTTTGCATTGCGAGAGTTTTTTGTTGACTGGTTCTTCTGTGGAAAAACACCATCGAAACTGGCATCATGGAAGTGCTGTTATATGGCAGGCAGAAAGCATCACTGTGAACAATGCTTTACTTGAGTCAGACAATGCAGAACGCAAATCCCTGTTAATGCGGAAAGAGTGTCGCTATAAAGAAACTTGTAACGGCACGTTTTGTTAGTGAAATTTGTATACAAACTGGATGTTGCTCGCCTTGAAATCCTCCCGTGCGAACAGCGATTTGTGGATTAGGGGACCATAACAGGTTGGGAACTTCTGTCTAAAGAAAGTTGATCAAGTTTTCAAGTTACAAACAACGTTTTGAAACTTCTCAAGTTTTCAAACGATCTACTTCATTATCATTTTAGAATTTTCCAGACCAATGCTTAGACGCTGATCACGAAAGAGCAAAAAGGGGTGTGTGGAGGATCCGTGCAACTAACTTTGCATCAGCTGGTTGGTGATATTAATTAACGTATTGTTGCAGTCAGCACGTCGCGTAGACATCAGGCAGAACCCTTTCTCCGGGGCTTTCACTGACAGGCTGTTTACCCATCCAGGGCTGCACCAACCACTCTCGAAGAAGCGCAACTGGAGGGAGATTGGAAAAGACCCCGTGATACATAAACGATTAAGTGAATGAAAGTTTTGACTATTTAGTTGTTTTTGCCAAAAATTGACGAATTTCCTTTAGTGTCACCTAAACGCACTTAAGGGTCTGCTTGTGCAAAAAACTGTTGAAAAGCACTGCCATGGGCTTATTCGACAGCTTGGTTTTGAACTGCAAATGAAATTGCCTGCACTTTCTCCAAATGAAAATTGCCTGCAAGGCGACAGTTCACCTGTGTTTGGGTATCCATTCAAGAAAATGCAGAGGTGGTCCTTTGATTGGGAATCTGGTATTGTATGTCTCGGTGGCTTCCACAAAATCTGTGCAACGAAAAAATAAAAACCACTGGTGAAAGATCTTCCACGTGTTTCTTATGAACAGGCTCTTTAGCGATTGACCGTGTGTAAATGTTTCCGCACGGTGGCGCCAGTGGTTGGAACGTCACCTTTCTGCGTCACAACAGTGACGTTGTCCTGGTCTCGTTTGATGTATCTTCGCACGTGAAGCACATTGCTCTGTTCTCCTCCATGGTTCACTGAACACACATAATGCCATGGTTCACTGAACACACATGATGCCATGTTTCACTGAACACACATAATGCCATGTTTCACTGAACACACAATGCAAAACTCCATGAATCAGGTCTAACTTAGCCGTCGAAGTCAAGTACAAGTTAACCTCGATGCACTCTGAAAAGAGCAGTTCGACTTCCTTATAAGGCGAAA
>Ga0210059_1001573_pt1 | contig 34684 bp, 23 predicted proteins | sample Ectturendosymbi2_FD_188042 | JGI IMG/M metagenome (GOLD analysis project Ga0210059, IMG submission 188042) | Ecteinascidia turbinata endosymbiont from Florida, USA - Sample 2 (SPAdes) (version 2) | ecosystem: Host-associated > Tunicates > Ascidians > Unclassified | place: Key West, Florida... | reverse complement strand
GATTAGTAGTCGTCTTCTCGGTGGCAGTGACCAGTTCGTCTGTCAGTTGGTCTGAGCATGTTTGCTTCATGTCAGTTTACCTTTTGTTCGTGTTTTATTAGATGTCGTGTTTCAGTTAATTAAAGCCTAATTAAAGCAGTGGCTTATCGGTCAATGTTCGTTGTGAGGTTACGACATCTATGCAATAAAGTGAATCATTGTCTGTTGTATGTCCATCAAATGCAACGTTTTTGAGTCTGCTATTCTGACAACAGTATATCTAATGACTACAAACCTAACTCCACCTAATTAAAGTCTACCAGGGCCTTCCAAGGCCTTCATGGCAGGTTTCCTACCAAGAATCGATGCCAGAAATTTCACAACATTTTGAGAGTTATTCTCCTACTACTGTCAGCAAATATATGACACTTTGCATGAAGACGTAGCTTTGCAGTATTCATTTACTCAGACACAAGGTCCACACGTTCAGTAAAACACAAGGTTCAACACAAAGATTACAGGAAAAAAAACAACAGCAATGAGCACTGCTAGTGAGGAACATTACATGAGCTTTTGTAGAAAAGATCAATTTTCTTTTCTCTGGCCAATTTTGGATGCTAAATCTGATCTCAAAGAAATTTTCAACCTGCAATCATGTTTGACCCCTTTATATGCTAATTTATTCAAAATAACAGCTAAACTTATGAATTTCCATAATGTTAGCAGACTCACACCTTCAGCGCAGCTATTTTCAAACCAAGTCACTACTCCTAACTGGCCAGTCGATTGTGCTAGAGAGCTGTTCGAAACACTCAAGACTCGGCAAGAGTTGTAGTTTGCATTGAAAAAAATTTTAAGTATTGGGTTTCAGGTTTTTCTGGGTGACGTCATAAGTGAGGAAGGTTTAAGGCCAAAGTTATTGGGCCCTGGGCCCCAAACACAAGAGCGAAGTATTTCTCTCAAGCTTTTGTTGGAAACTAGGGTACTATCTCAGTCTTTTGAGTCTTTGATCAACTTTTTAGGGTTTCAGGTTCAACAGTTATTACCACATACCCAAAATGTGTGGTAAATCAATCATTTTGGGGAATTTTTACCCAATCTTAGTTTTTTCACCATAACTTTGCAACCAAGATGAAAGGTTCAATTTGCCAAGATAACCTGCTCATCATTGCTTGTGAGTTTGGACAATGTGGGGAGAACACTGCCTAGACAGCAAGTTGGTGATGGGGTAGTAACCAAGATGATTGGGGGCTTGGGATAAAATACCAGCAGATAAGCTGTTTTTATTCTAAAGAGTGATTTCAAAAGGTTCCTTCATGAGAAAACTCCTTTTGCTATTCATGTACACACAAATTTTATGTGAAAAATTTTACCACCAAGAACTGGCCATAACTTGCAATGATGATCTTCTGCATATATCAAATATAACTAATGCAGATTTTCTTCATGCTATTGAACTGCATATCATAGAGTTTCAACACAATTCAACTGCCATCATCAAGTGTCATAATATTCTCGGTCAGACTGTTCAGGGCAGGTTGTGCAAGGTTAAATTTGTAAAACTTCATATTTTTTGTAATAACACAGCAAGCAAAACAACAGGAAATTACAAATGTCATTACTTGTTGCCTGAAGCTGAGTACATCCAAGAACAAATATATTTAACTGTGAAATTTTTCTTGGGCTATTTCAGTCTTCAGAGCCAATTAAAGACAGTTTTTTTGCAAAACATCACAGAGCTATCAGCCTGCCGTTGAGAGCGTAACCAGATATATATAAACATTAAGACATCTTCAAGAACGAACTTTATCAAATAGCATTATTCTTCTTTAGGACTATATCTCCGCCATGTTTCCCAAAGCAACATCAAACCAGTGAAATATAAAACACTTCCTTAGAAACTGTGAATCAGGCATCAGCATGAATCATTATTGCACAAAAAAATCTGATTAGGATTTAACTGAAAGATAAAAACAAACCTTTCTTTGTCTTGTGCGTTCTTCTCCACAGTGTGCTAAAAATCCCATCTGTCCAATCATTTGTAGCAACATCCAATCTTCCAAACATTTGTGGTGCTGTTATAGCTTTAGGATTCATGCGGACTTCCCTAAAATAAAAAATTTAATGCTAAGACATCTTTACTAAATTGCGAAATGTAAGGTACTATAATTGTTCATATTCATGCATATGTGCATCAGGACTATATTTTTGAACATGCTGAAACCTGACTTCACATTGATACATGCAAAGTAAGCACAAAATATATTTGGGGGTTCCGCAAGGAATTTTTTATTTGCAATAAAAGTATTCATTCACCTGCAGCTTATCTGAGTTTTCAATTTTGCTTGGATATACGGTTGACCATTTCATAATAAAAGGTCAAACTAAACTCAGAACATCTCGTGTCAACTCTGCAGCAGTAGATAGAGGGGTAGAGGGGTTAAGGTTTTCACAGTTTGTCTTAACCATTCTGCCATGTAGTGGCAAATGACCAAGCATTGATTTTCTAGCACTAATAGTTGCGATCTTTAAACCAGAAAGCCATTCGGGGGACCCCAAGAGGGACTGCCCTCCACCCCTGCTGTGTATCACCTTCAAGATCCTCATCTATACTCGTGTCAAACCAATGACTGACACATTATTCCCAAAGGAAAAAGCAGGCTTTCAACACGGGGGGGGTCAACCATAGATTAAGTCACCCTACCGAGACAAGAAATTAAGGATAGCTTTCCAGCTAAGAATAAGGCAGGAGCTGTGTTTGTCAATCTCACAGAGGCTTATGACACTGTATGGCAGATCGTGTCCTCACCTGCAAAATACTGCGATTGATACCTGAGAGACACATGGTCCACATGATCATGGAGCTGGTTGCCAATCACAGCTTTACCCTTACCACCGGCAACAGCAAATGGAGCAGGTTACAACTAGGGTGGAGTGAATTTTCAAAATTGTGCAATAGAAACTTTGGGGTGGTCTACAAAGTTGGAAACATGGCCGAAACTAACTTTAAAATTGATATTAGATGGTTGGCCCCAAAAACATGCTTGCTACCTCACCCTCGGGGTCATGTGAGGATCAAATTTCATGAATGCGTCATAACTCAACTTCTAGGTGAGATAGAAAACTGATTTTAGGCTCAAAATATGCAGAAGACACAAGTGTCTATTAGTGATGAGGAAAATTTTGCCTTACTTCATTCTAAAAAATGGTATTACTGAAAAACTGTTTTTTACACCATTTTCCAATAAATCGCAAAGATAATGAATAAAGTAGTTCATTTTGAAGTTAAATTTTGACTTTTTTCAAAGGAACACTCAAATCAAAGTTTAATGACTAGATATTTTATTATTGCATACAACCATGCTCTGCTGGATTGAGAATAGTAGAGCGGCCATCCTGTCTTAAAAGGCAACTAATGGACCACTTTCCTGATGCGATACAGATTGGCATTAGGAAGGGCATCTAGCTGTAAAAATTTCTCCCTCAAAAAATCCTCACAAAAGTGGGGTACATCCAGCCACCTTCATTGACGGGGACAGGATCGGATAAAAATTGGATTACTACTACTACGTCTTAGAAACAGAAATATTGAAAAAACTTTTGACAGTTGGTTAGTAAATGTCATGTCATGTTATTGTTAGAGCTACCATGTATTTCAATATTGTTTTTGTCTGGTTTTAGATTTTACGTGATATCTACTTGCAGACATAACTTGCTTCATCAACTTGTTGACCAGAGGAAAAGGCACTAATACTATAGTATTACATGATATCCATTCGTTTGTCAGTACAAAAATATTTCCACCCAAGAAGTTACCAACTACTCAGGATGTGATTTGTCATGTTGTATCTGAACCAAGTCGACATACACGACAATCAGCTGATGCTGTGGTACCTTACGATGCCTAAAAGGTGACCCACAGGGATCGGTCCTGGCACTAGAGATGGCACGGGCCAGCAGTTTTGCGGCCCGGCCCGCCCGGAGCTAACATGAAACTGCCCAGCCCAGCCCGTTTATGCCAAACTACATCATATTTTCTGGCCCGGACCGGCCCGTGGTCTGCAATATTGGCAGCAAAATAGTCAAGATGGCGGAATAATAGACACGTGACATAGGTTCGCCATGGGGGCCTTCATTAATCAATTTTGAAAACTTACTCGCCCAATGCCTGTAACATGTCACTAACACATGACAAGAGTGCCCCAGGCTGCGCCACACTTTCTAGTAGCCTAAAGTACTAAGCCTAAACCAGGGGTAACCAAGGTGGTGCCCGCCGGAACCAGGTCACCGGTATGGACCATGTGGGTTGCCCGCGGCCTGTTCTGAAAATACCATGAACATGATCAGTTTCTTTACAATGATGAATATCTTTAATTTTTATTTTTAATGATAACATCATATGAAGATAAATCATGCAAATTTTTGTTTTCAGAAGTGTGTGTATCAAACTGGTAGACCTTCGCATCAATCTGTACCAAGAAGCAGCTCTGAGTTTGAGGCAAGATATTGGTGGCTCCTGCCTTAAACCCTAACCTAAGATAATATCAAACCAAGGGTTCACAACCTGGGATGCATGTACCCCTAGAGGTAGTTTTCCTTCCTGAAAGGGCACATTTGAGGTTAGCAACGGAAGAGAAAAATTATGTTTGCATATTATTCATTTAGAAATACTCGCATTTATACATAGGTCAACATCAGTGAGTATTATTTTCAAAATCAGTAGATGCCTATTGGTATAGTAAATAATTTTTTTTATTTTCCTCAGCCTTTTTGTCATAAGAAATTTTAGGGAACATGCTCATATAACGAAATCCTGAATGGGGTACATGGCCCTAGAAAGTTTGGGAATACTTGTCCTAAACCTAAACCTCGATGACAGACTATAAATGAAAATGTTAGTTGCTTTCATTGATTCCTAACATGGTTCACTGATTTGCGTGGAAACAAGTGAAACGGAACATTGGCAAAACGGTAAAATGGAGACAACAGCAGCAAAAAATATTCATTGTAAGATTAAGAAACTTCGCAAAAAACAAAAATTTTTGGCGAGCAGACTGCAGCGGACCGGAATGACGTCATCGCTAAAAAAATTGCTAACGGACTGTTTCAAAACCTTAGCGGACAGCCCGAAGACTGGACTGTTAGCGGCCCGTGCCATCTCTACCTGGCACCCCTTACCTTCAACATCTACATCCCTGACTGGCCAACCACTGTTTCCAGAAAGTATGCATACGACCTAGCAATCATGCATGCTGAGGTAGACTGGCAGGTAGTGGGAGAGAGCTGAGCAAAGACATGGCAACAGTATGTGAATACCTCCAGATCTGAAAGTTAAAGCTCAGTACTACAAAAACGGTGTCAGCAGTCTTCCAACACAGCAACAAGGTAAATCAACATGAGCTAAAAGTCGAGCAAAACAACAAAACTGCCATTCTGCTCTGAGTCCAAATACCTTGGAGCAACATTGGACAGGTCGCTAATGTATAACAGACACCTCAAGTCACTTCATAAAAAGTTGACATCACGCACCGCACTCTTGAGGTGACTTGCAGACTCTGACTGGTGTGCTGGAGCAAGATCATTGCAAACAGGCAAGTCAGCACTGGTCCATTCAACAGCAGAGTACTGAGCTTCTGACTGGTGCCATAGTGGTCACACCAACCTCATTGACTCTGCCATCAACGACACTTTGTGAATTGTGACTGGATGCCTGCAACCTAAACCAGCAAACAACCTTCCCAACCTTGCATGCATCCAACCTGCCGAGTGTGTTCCAGTAGAGCAACACTGTCTTTAGCATGCCATGCCATTGAGCTCAGACATTTTCTCCACTCATCGCTCACCTGTCTACCGAGTCGCATTCATAGCATCTTCAAATCAGGACACCCATTTGCGTCTACTGTACAACAGCTCATCAGTTCATCTGGTGACAACATCTGAAGTGCAGCACTCTGGGCTGATCACTGATGGAATTTGGAGCGCTTGGACAAGACGAGACTCCGCATTTTCATCCCCAACATCGGCACCCACCCTCCTGCATGCACAAATTGGGCATGGCCCCTTCTGTGGCCTGTGAGTGTGGTGCAGAAGAACAAGCCATTGATAATGTTCTCATCAAATGTCCAATCCATCAACCTCTTAAGGACGGCACGGCCTAATGGATCTGGAGGATGAGACAATCGAATGGCTGCTCAACACTTTCCCTGAGATTTATTGCCGCGAAGCAGTGGTTTGAAGAACGGCTCAAAAAAATAAGTGAAAACATGAAAATTGTGGCGTTAGTTTTTTGCCTCCGAAAAATGATCTTCTGTTTTAGAGTTCACATATGTACAATTGACTAAAAGTCAAACTGATCCAAAACACTGTAAAAGTGCTCATCTCAAACCTTATAAAACTAGCTAGATAAATGTTTTTACTATTTGATGATGAGCCTTCTAACAAACAGTACCCAAGATCGACTGCGGCGAAGCAGTGGATTCTAACAACTTGCTCAAATGATGAAGATAAGTATATCAAGGTTGGGATAGCTTTGTCTCATTGTTGTCATCATTCTCCTGCATTCCATTGGACATGATTTGACAAATACTCTGAGGGGAGTATTTACTCAGTGAAATTAATGTGTTCTCTCAATTATTTCAGATGGCAATCTCTGGACTTTGAAAGCTACCAAAAACTCAAAATTAGGACAAGCTTTTGTTGCAATAAAATCGTCAGAAATATGCATTTATCTTCTACAAAAGTTGCAGTAAAAAGTTGCATTTATGCAGAAGCATTTCAAATGACAGTTATTTACTCAAGCGATTTATTTACATATAATGCTGAATGTTTCCAAACATTATCTGGAGAGAAATGGTGATTGTTTGCCAATAGTTTGTGTAGCATGCTAAAACTTCACACTTCACACTGCATGAGAAGCTTGGCAAATAAACAATTTGGCATGCAGTTCTGGACTTAACCTTGGCCGGTTCATTTCTATAATTGATTTTAGGTCACTATTCAGTTTGAATCCATTATCAAAGAGAACAGAACCACAATAAAATATTTCTAAAGCATGTTTTTCAAATCACACTTTCACATTTTGTGCAATACTTGATAAAAGTTGCATGTGAAACAGAAAAAATTGTAATAAAAAATTCCTGGAACCAGCTTGAAACTACCCTACTGCATAAACTCTGAGTATTTAGGAAGCTGTAAAAAAGGTGCAGAAACTTGATAGTCTAACAAGCAGCAAAATCAAGCTGCTCATTCTCTTCATTGGCAACCAAACCAACACATTTCCACACATCTGATTTTCCGCAGTCAACAGATTTGAAGTGATAAACAACACGTTTCAGTCCAGTTATGACTAGCTGTGCATTAAACGCTGTCTTATTCATTTAGAAGGGCTGCTAGACTAAATTATTCCTCATCAAATATGACAGTAGCATTCGAAAATGGTCAGTTGCCCACCAGATGACAAGAGGCTGAGCTAATGTTTTGCAACAATGGGTTATTACATTATGATGTAATAAATGCTGCAGGCCAAATGTCCTAGGCGAAATGCTGCCAAACAACTTTAGTACATCCACACGTTTTGTGATTTTTGAGTTGATTAAGCTGCTTTGGTTCAACACTCAGTTACCCGCACAAAGGATTTCTCATCCTGCACTAGCCCTGCACCAAGTACAACACCCTCCCACAACAAGTTTGACCCCTGCCTTCCCCACACACATAGCAGTGCAGGTTCCCACATCCGCCCCACAATGCAGGTACCCACAACCCGCCACTTAGTACAATGGCATTGCTACCTGAGAACTGCCACCAAAGCCACATTGCGTTCATGCCACCAAAGCCACATTGCGTTCAAGCTATTTCAATTTCACAAGGTTTTGGTGCATAACAAAGAATTCTTCATACACTGACCACCTTGAATCTTAACCTTAAGTTTAACACTTTTGGGTGGAGAAAGCAAACTCTGTCATGCAGACTATCGCATCGTATGCATTCCACGCAATCATGAAACAAGTTTTCTTCCGTTCATATGTTCTGTGCACTTCTTCATCTTAGCTTTTGATTGGTGAGTTACATGGCAACAACAGCAAAGTTGCAACTCACTTTTGCTTCACTACTTGGAAGCAATAATATTGTACAAGTGTTTCTCAACCACTGTGCTACAAGAACTACTACACATTCCTAAACAGGATATGCCAAACAGAATTTGATAGCTTGTATGTGATGTGTGAAACGCATTACCCTACATGGAAGTTGTCTGGGTGGCACAGGGGTGTAATGTTAGTGCCTGCTGCCACAACAACATAATAGGATTAAATGGACGTAAGCAACAAGAGCCAGCTTCTTCATCATTGGTAATGAGCTGATGGGCCATGATAGAAACAATATCTGTGACAACACACTAATTACAAATTATTTCATTCAACATTTCAATAAAAAATATGAACTATTGATGCAGCATACTAACAAATAAATTCACATACTTGTGAGGATCACCACATTCAGTCATTGCCCTCATTAACAAGTTAATGCACGCAGTTTTTCCAGCACCACTTGGACCAAGTGCCATCATGCCATGGCGAACTCGTTGCGTTTCAAACAACTGCACAACCTGTTGAGAGTACAGAATCATTACAGATTATTGGTGACATGGGCAACATAAGGCATTAAGCATATTTGATAATACTTGTGGTTACATGAGATTTGAAAGATACCACTTTAACACTATAATGAACATATTTTCGAATGACAACAAATTTCATTCTTCAATGCAATGCCATTGTATTTTTTGAAGGTTACATATGTGCAAGTTGTTGTATTTTTATTTATTTCACAAAAATCGTGCAAACGTTTACCACCTTTGGCTGTGGTGTATATTTTGTGACCGCATCATCTGCTCTTATTTCATACACATTTGATAATGTAAGAAATTGTCCCATGCATCAATATGAAGCAGGAATAATCCAAAAAGAAATCAAGTTCAAATCAACCACCTGAACTACTCATGCATTGGATTTCTAGTCTATTATCTGTTCTGAACAACATCACAGTTTATGAGATTTGAATTATAATCTAATAGAAGAAGTGAAGTAGAAAAATTTCTCCAGATCAGGAAATTTTTCAAAACGTTTGCTGCAAATTTGCAAACAATTAAATGGCAAAAAACAGCTTGATTACTCATATGCGATGGATACCAATATGAAAATGTTGCTCATTTATTGCATTTGTACACATACCAAACATGAGAGACATTTGGAATGAAACTCTGGATTTTGGCAGAAGCAGAAATTAGAATGTTACAAAAACATGGCAAAATGTGGAAGTGCTAGGAAAAAGACAAAACAGTTACCATAACTGAAAGTGTTCCTATGCATTTTCATATTGACAAAGCAATTGAAGCAAACAATGGCTTTACTCAAAAGATTAAGTAACTCATCACAAATCAATCAGCATATTTCATCACAACAAAAGAGGTATGCTAGACATTATACTATTTCACACATTACCTGTTTTGTACATGTTTTATAGAATGTTCAGGACATTCCTACACTCAATGCATGGATGATATACAAATAACCATAAGAGCATAATTTGCAAAGTTTTTATATCATCTGACTGAAAAGCTATATGAGAATGCCATAGAAACAAACAAAATCATAAGAGTTTAGAAAAAAATCAGTGAAGCAGTGCAAGCACAAGAAAAAGACTCAAACAATGCAGTTCAGATTCAAGTGTTGTTCTATGCAAATCTGGAACCAAAAGACTTGTGGAAACTGCTCAAAAGGAAACAATCACCAGATTCAGTGATTGCTAAGGCCGTCTCGCCATGGCAAGTGAAGCCAATTTGTAGAAACAATGATTGTCAGTGAAAACCACTGGATACAGAGACAAACGTAGTTGTCCAGTTTAATGATATCAAATGAATTCTACACAAAATATTTTGAAAACATAGTAAACTCACTTGTTCAATTATAAGTTAATTATATCAACTTTATGAGGTTGGTTTGGCATTGTGTGTAATAAAAATTGGCATGGTGAAATAAATCTTCATGACAAAAAAGGACAAAAAAGTACATTGAGAAATGAGTAAACTAAGGGATTTTGCAGCAAAGAAACGCAAAATAGGGAAATATTTTTGCAAGAAAGTGAAATACTATACAGAAGAGCTTTGCAATGTTCATTTCCATTCACAACCTTTTGGAGTTGCTTGAATTGAACAACTTTTGCAACAGTACATTGTAGTCCAAAAAACTGGCGTGAACGCAATTATCTGTTTAGCCCTTTTTATTGAGGAGTTGACATTGTCAATGGCTGTAAACACAAAAACAGATTTGAAGCAACTTGCAAATTATTTTCAGATTTATTCTAAACTTACTCACTTTTAAATTCCAAGGAGGGTGATTGACTATGCCCATTTCACGCACATGCAATGCAATAGCTGCCTGAAGTTCTTCATATGTCGCACTGTCCAGAACAACTCCAGGAAACAAGTCACCAATCAAACTTAGAAATAGTGGTTCATCTTCATCAACCTAGCACGAGCAAGGCACAAGAAACAAAAAACACAACCAAATACTGTACAAAAATTAATCGTACCCTAACAATATAAACAGTAAACGACTGGAACACAAAATGTGGTTATCTGCAGATGGTAACGAATAAAGATTGTTTCCTTTCAACTCCACTACAACAACGTTTTGATTAATTAATGATGTTAGTCCACCACCATTATTGATGTTAGTTTGGGTGCGTAGATAGAGGGCATATTCTGTACATTCATTATTTTTTTATGAAAACTCTAATTAAAAATTTTTATACAAGCTCTCTTGACTGTTTCATTGTGCTTAAAGCACACATACTGATGCATGTGAACAAAACAACCACTGAAAGAGATTATCTCAAAAATCCTCATACGATGAAGTGAAATTTCACTAAATAGCTCTGTGTGTGCCTGGATGTGCACAACTTCACACAGCGTTGACAGCATCTGGTAGTGCCAAAGGACCAGACTCGGAAACATATATGTTTGACTCACATGTCAATGTAAATTGTTTCAGATTATTACATAGGGACTTTTCCAAAAAGGCAGAAATTTGGTCATTTTATAATAATTGCGTAAGCATTACAAGAGAAATGCTGTTGTCTGCTCCAAACTACCCGCAAAAAGAGATCTGCAGTAGCAACGTCCGATATTTGATCAGCATCACTGCTGAATTGCTTTTTTTTCAGAGACATAATGTTTTTGAAATAACTGAAAAAACAAAGTTATTTCAGTCAGAATGTTGAAAAATACAAGCTAAAAACACTTTTATGGCAGGTTTCAACACAACTGTGAGACAAATGACCAAAACTCACATTCAAAGATGACCGAAATGTTTCAATGAAATAAAAAAACAGCTCCTGAAAACATACAGCACAAAAGGGCCTATCATGAAAGTGAAACGATGTGCCACAGATCCAGTGCAATAAGTTAAGGCTTTGCGAATGTCTCCATCTTAACCATGGTTGCAACTTAGTCACAATTAATCCTACACTGACAAAAGATCTCCTGGCAGATTATGCCAAAATATCTTCAAGCCATGGTTAACATGCGGACATTATCAAGAACTTAACACTTTGAGATCCTGGCCGGCCTAAAACCAGCAGTTTTTGCTTGCCTTACCAATGCCATAGCTCCTCCGCCGATTGCACTAGAGAGCTGTTCAAGGGCTCAAATGGATCAGCCAGTCATCTAGTCTGCATTTGAAAACAAATTTTTTGGTTTGGGGTAGCAGATTTTTTGTGACTAACATCATAAGTGAAGTAGTTTTTGGGCCATTTTGACTCATGTTACCTTTCCTAGGGCCCAACCGCTAGGCCAAAGTATTTCGCTGACGTTTTCATTGGAAACTAGGCTCGAGTCCGAGTCTTTTGAGCCTTTGATCGACTTTCTAGCGTTTCTGGTTCAAAAGTTATGATCTAAAATAAACAAACTAATAATAGATAATTACATAATTATCTAATAAACTAATTATTGAAATATTTTTATTACTTCAGATCATAACTTTTGATCCCAAAACTTCAGAAGGTCATCCAAAGTATCAAAAGACTGGGATTGTAGCCTAGTTTCCAACAAAATCTTCAGCAAAATGCTACCATGTAACGGTTTGAGCCTAGGGCCAAGGTGGCCTAAAAGTCCTCCACTCATCACGTGACTCACAAAAAACCTGCACCCCCAACCAAAAAATTTTTTAAGAGCAGACTTGCAGCGTCTTTTGAACATTCGAACAGCACTCTGCCAATTTCGGTGCCCAAGTTACGAGCACCCAAAGCCACATGTGATCCAGTTGTTTTTTCGCGAAAATCCCTGAAAGCGGCCTGACCCCATCGTGTTATTTCATTCAAGAACTTAATTCAGTCTGCACTTTGAAGTAAACCACGTCTATTCAAATGATGCCCATATGAATCTCTACATTGTTGTTGAAGTTTGCGAATCTCACGTTACCAAATTTTTAAGGCTTATCGGAAAGATCTCTGTCTTTCGCATCTGCATTCAATCAAGTCTTCACTGATGTTCTAACTTAATGCATTTCCAAGTTTTAGCCTGAAACATCCTGAAACGCCAAAACGCCACAGTTTTGGCTTGCATCCATGGGCATTAAAAGGTAAAGCATTCACAATGATAAATGCGCATGAAATTTCAACAACAGAACTGTTTTTACAAATATGTTGCGACTACATTTTGAGGGTGTTTATTTGAATAATTTAATTCAGTCTGGACTTTGAAGTAAGCCATGTCTATTCAAATGCTCCCATGTGAATGTCAACAATATGGACAGTGCTAAATTCTTTCCATCTTGACATTCCTCACTGCAACAGCAAAAAGAATCCAACACGCGTGCAATGCATATATTTTGTGACAAGGCTCATCCAACTCTGGGCAATGCAATGATCAACAAAACATCTTTCATCATGAGATCTATCTCTTCATCATACAAATTTCATTTTTCACAAATTCAGGTACACCAAATAGTTTGCAACAATACGTGGGAATAGATTTGTTTGGCAATGAAATTGTCCATTGGTTTTTCTGTTAACACAATGTTGAGTAAATCTTCCACCTACACAAGCTCTTTTGACAGCGTTTTTTCTCACCATCAACAAGAACTGTTCAGCGCAGTAGACGTTTTTCTTGTGTAGGTTGATGCACAAACAACAGCAAACAGTGTGCAAAAAACTTCATTCATGTTTGCCTAAACAAAACCAAAAATGGAGATTTAGATGACTTATAATGTTTGCCATAATTGAAATAATATCGTTCCAAACAGTTTTAATATTTTTAATGCTTTTTAATGCACAATATTTTTGTTGTTGTAACTGGGTTTGCCTTAAACATAAACTATTTTACTAAATGGACTGCAGTTTCAGTTTTGAGATGCTTCTGTCATTCAACACTTTGATGTCATTGTTAATTCAAGCAGTTCGCATAAAAACAACTGGATCGCACGTGGCTTTGTTCACCTGGCCCTGGGCCGAAACCGGTAGATGGTAGTATTTTGCTTAAGTTTTCATTGGATTCTAGGCCACAATCTGAGTCTTTTAATACTTTGGATGACCTGCTGACATTTCGGGTTCAAAAGTTTTGATCTAAGTTAGCAAAATTGTTTGACTAATTAGTTAATTAGATAATTAATTAATTTGTTTATTTCAGGTCATAACTTTTGAACCAGAAACGCTAGAAAGTCAATCAAAGGCGCAAAAGACTCGCACTCGAGCTTAGTTTCCATTGAAAACTTCAGAAAAATACTTTGGTCGAGCAGTTGGGCCCTAGGCCAGGCAACATGAGCCAAAATGGCCCAAAAACTACTTCACTTATGAGATCACTCACTAAAAATCTTCAATCCCCAACCACACAATTTTTTTTCAACTGCAGACGAGAAGGCTGGCCGATTCGTTTGAGCACTTGAACAGATCTCTAGCGCAATCGGCAGAGGAGCTAGGGTGTTCGTAAGGCAACTGACAACTGCTGGTTTTAGGCCGATTTCAAAGTACAAATGCATCGTACACCGGCTCTCAAAGTGTTAAAATGCAATCCAAAATGGATAAGAGTCACCACCTGTAATGGGCACTACTCACCAATTTTGAAACATTCATATCTCGAAGAACTCTCATAACAATGGTAGCTTCTCCTTCATTTGGCCTAGCTCGCTTTGCAGCACCAAGTGTGCGCAGAACAGAGAGAATATTCCTCAGACCGAAGTCATAATGAACCTAAAATATGAGTAATAGAACAGCGCAAAATTCATTGCAATTGCTTATGCTAAATGCATTCAAAAGTTTTACCTGTTTTGTGAGCTGCTCTTCACACAATTTATAAAGAGTAAAAAATTTCTGGGCAAGGATGATATTCTCAACAAAACCACAGCTAGCAAGCTTGACCCTCATGATGATCTGCACAAATAAACTCAGGTTAATGGATACATAGAACTAATATGCAAAAATATCATAAAACAATTGTTTCAATTAAAAAATCTTAGGAAGTGTTTTCTTGTGTCAATGTTTTTTTTCTCAATACTTGCAAAAAGATCATCACAAAATATGTTCCAAAATGTGTCACCAATTGCAACAAGAGTTTTGTCACAGACAAAAATTGTGAAGCAAACACTTTGTTAAGTGTAAGTAGAATTTGAGGTCTTTACACTTAGCCATTAGTTGTTACTGATGCAGAAATTCATACATATAATTTTACAATTTTGCCATGTTCTTTATTTTGATGGTTTACGTCACTAACATATTGGTTGTGCCTTGAGTGCTAATTGCATTTGTGCATTGATTGCTGCAATTGCAACCTGTGATTCTGCTTTCTGCCTTAATTGTTGATTGCAGTGCATGCGACTGGTATCTCATTGCAGTGTTGGCTGTCCAACCCTATGGTGACAAGAGTGGAAGCACTGGAAAAAAACATATCACAATTACGTCATGGCTCACAAGGCAGTTGGGGAAGTAAACAAGTTGGATGTGCTAACAAATTTTTTGTCGTACACTGTTTGGAAGAACACTGATGAGTGTCAAATGTATGACAACGCAGTTCGTATTCATGACAGTTTGTTCTTAAACGCCCAAATGAAGAAATTGTTCATCTACTCGCGAACGTCAAGCAACAACCTGGTCAAGGTTTAGATGAGTTTCCGCAAGAATTGGAGCAAAAATTGCAATTTCTACGCAGTTTCACAGAAAGAACACAGATGGATTCGTTAGCAACGCATTTGTCAGTGTCATTTCATCCCATGCAATTTGCTTCTTTGAGGAGTACATCTTGACAATTGACGATGTGTTTGAGAAGGCCCAAGCACTTGACATCACTAAAAAGATTTTAGCAGTGCACACTGAGTCTGGAGGATATTCTGCTGCTGCATGCCCAGGAGAGAACCGCGACATTGGGTTACCAAGGGATTTGAACCATTACACTGGTCAACAGCAAAATTTAAACGGTGATTGCAATGGGTGCCCCCAAAAGTATTTTTGACGCGGATTTCAAAAATGTCAATAATTTTTTGTAGCACATCTAGTTTTTGAGATATCTGTATGCTTTGGTTACCAGTTACCTAGCCTACTACAGGCCTATGAACAACAGAAGGTAGCATCGTTTTGCATCATGACGTAACAGAGAATAATAATCAATGTAGCAGACATACCATTTGCGAAAGTAAAGCAGGTTTACCAACCGTAAGTTGCTGAGTGATTTAAATGTTAGAATCTGCTTTATTGCATGACATATTGACATCTGTGTGCACACAAACAATTCAACAAATTAAATACCCATTGCACATTCTGTTAATTTCAATGAATCGTATGATAACAATCAGATTGTTTTGACTGCTTCTTAGTTGGCTATACTGACTAGTGACTACCAGTGGAGCCTGCGTGGAACTCTTAAAAGGTCATAAGCATTTTACCAGTAATGGGAATGCATAAACAAGTCACCAAGTACTGTTGTTTTTTTTGTATATGGGACAACCAGTCTAGGTCCTACTGCAAACCACTATGAAAAGCAACATTCGTCGACAAGAAACCCATATGTTCTTGTAGTGAACAGTGTGCAGGAGCTTAGCAAATCATAATAAGTCCTGATGTCACCTCTGCATATAAATTTGGGCTTGATGAAAAATTTTGTGAAACCAATGGCCAAATGCAATTCCAGCAGCTTCAATTTAGCTATTTGTGTGACAAGTATCCTGATCTCGGGAAAGCTAAATTGAACGAAGGAATTTTGGAGGCCTGCAGATTTGCAGAGGTTTTAACAGAATGGAACTTCAAGACAACTAATTGACCGCCGCTCCATGGTATATTCGTGGCTGCTGTCTGATGCTAGAAAGCCGGTATGGTTTTCACGTTGATGCTTGAGTGGTCAAGGCGTTGTTTTAAAAAGGCTCTGGATGGAAAACCTTCCAAGATAGAAATCCAAATTCTGCACAAAAACGTTAGCCATATTGTGTAGTTTATGAAAATCAAAATCAAATTTTTCCACATCTTTTGGAGGGAAAAAACACCCGAAAACAAGGGTGGATTGTCTGTTTGTTGCCTTTGAAAATTTATTGCGCCTATTCCAACAATGGGAAAAATGTAAAAATAACAGAAACGGTTGCTAAAGCTGTTACAAAGAATCCTGTCAAGTTTTGAGCAAAAAAATTGTAGAGAAGAAAAGAAATAACAGTTTTTATATCACCTGGTCCTAGACAGCATTTCTGCTTTTCGACTCCGTCTGAAAATGCACATGCGTTCAGCTGTGCTTTGCTAAACGCTAAATAACTCAGTTTGGTTTCGATTAGACTAAAACGTACAGCACTTTCATTTCGATACTTAAATCTTTCCTGGATGTTTTCATTGCACTAACTGAACTACAAAAAAAATTATTACACACATTGTACAACAAAAAAACACGCAAAATTTTGTTTTTCTCATGAAAAAGCCACACAAAATTTACTTTGCACAAAAAATCAATGCAAAATTTTACTTGCACGCGGGCTGAGCATTCGACAATTATCAGCTCTTGGATGCTGAAATGTAATGCTTCTGCTGTTGTTGTTGTTGCAGAGAAAATGTAAATATCACAGAACATGTTGTGATTACCTTGTAGCAGCCGCATGTCAAGATGGTAGTGCATCAAACGAGAGGAAAAAACTACAAAATTTTTATCAGCTTGCTGTAAACATGGTTTGAGATTTGTGAAAAAGTTATGCACGTACGTTCAGATGCTTGGCGTTGTTGCGATGGGAAAGGACGAGCGGAAAGGGTGCAATGTGAGCTATTGTTGCCAACAGCCTTTATTGTTCTCTGTCAACTCTAAATCTCTATTGATATGTATTGTTGGGAAGCAGCAAAAAGATCACAAGTCGCGATCACTGAATTACAGCTTTTTCGCAAATCAACGGGTGTTATTCTTCGCGATACCCTTCCTGCCTCACAAAGGCTTTGCGCTAACAGAGCCTGGGCTCTATCTCATCTATTAACTTACTGACAAGCATGACTATCAAAACCAGCAGCTTACGATTTACAAGGGCACATTACTAGTTAAAATAATAGCATAAGTTAGTATCTGTCAGCACAGTACTGCTACTCTGTTCTTACAAAAAATACAACCTAGAAAACTGTCTTCAACACATATCCATATAAACAGCACTTACAACAACCTGACCTTAGCCCAAGGTTTCTTAAAATGCGGTGCCCCCATGGGGTGCTAAAATCAATTTCTTAACATGGGGTGCATCCCCAAAAGGTGCTGAAATCAATTCCAGTGGGTGCTAGGGAAGGACACATATGTGGCGGCAAAAGGAAAAAGGAATACGTTTGTCTTTACTTTATCCTTATAGTAACCAGGTGTTAGCCAAAGGTAGGGGTGTTGAACTGCTTAGGCATGGCCAAAAGGGGTGCTGAGGTAGAAAAAGGTTAACACACTCGGCCTAGCCTTACAAATAAATCTAAAGTGCATAGTGTCCCATAACCGTTTAAGGTTTCTTCAAAGCGCTTTGATTGTCATACATTATTACGCCATTATAATGCTTTGAGAAAATTCTAGAACGCAAGGTTTTGGACAAACTTGTTACATCTTCAGTAAAATGCAAAAGCTTTTTGGACTGAGTTGGCAAACACATATGTTCAGTAATAGCTAAGTTAAGTTCGCATCCCAGTTAAGTTAGCACAAAGTAATGAAAAAAACTGGATTCAACTTTTTCAGCAGTTTATTGGTATTTACAGCAAATCAAATGTGACAACTGGTCATAAAAAATATTAAACACGAAACATTATATTGCTAAAGTTCACTATTTGATATAATTGTTCAGCAAGTTCATTTCCTTTCAAAATGGTTAGTGAAGGTGGAAGGAGTGGTTTGCTCGATGCATGTTATCAATCCAAAGAAGTACCTTCCACACCAGATCTGTGAATCTGCGGACAGACACACTAACTTCTTTTATGTGTGTCTTCAGACATTAGGGCAAATAACGTTAGCACGTAACTTGCCGCTTCGCACAGACTTTCCTACAGCAGCTTCACTCCGCACTGTCATGCGATGTTTCGTTAACTTGGATGGTTGACTCAAAATGACTCAATTATACGCTTGGCCTCACCTAACATTGTTTGTAAAGTGAATAGCATAATGTAAGTGAATACTATATACCTTGCTGAAAAGAATAGTTAGCTTCAGTCAAAGCATCAATCAGTCTCCAGACATTAGCCCTAATGATCAACACCTGTTTGCTAAGGCAGTTAAAAGCACAACTGCTAAGTTCGCACCTACCACCTAAGTTCGCACAAACAGCTCAGATTCAAGTTGCGAACATAACCGGGAGATCTGTGCTTTCAAACTGTTACCATTGTAGCAGACAGCAGCTAGGTTGGAAAAGTCAGCCTCCGATAAAATCAGTAAGTTGCACGATGACTTGGCCTTCCATGAAGAACGCCATGGGTGCTAGTTTTGCTTTATCTCGTTCTCTCGCACTACTGATATCACACGTTCATTCAGACTTATAGTGCAACTTCACTGCTTAAGTCCACATTGATAAATGGACAAAACTTTTACGCCAAGTTACTCTCCAAGTCAAATAACCTATGTGGAAACGGAAGCGGTAGGATTTAGCGCTTCCGCTTCCACAGAAAAAGGACCGTTTCCGCTTCCAGCTTCCGCTTCCACATCCCTGTTTGAAATGCTTTCCTGACCACACCGTACGCCAGCGAACATTATAAATATATGTTTCTGGTTGCTAGAGACTTGTACGAAATCTTCGTACTTTGTAGAGGAAAACATACGACCCAGCGCTCAACGGTTGGCATTTGAAGTGAAGTACAAGTGTATCGTACGCCGGCCACGTATGTACCATGGGCCAGCAGCCTGTACTTGGGCAAGTTTCCAGACAACCGGCGCTTGATGTGTTAAGAATGTCAAGTTAAGAATGCAGTGGTATTACAAGCTCAGAAGACATTCAGGTAGATATGCTCGATCTTCGTAAGAAATAAAGACTCATTTTTAGGCAGGCGTTGCAGAATTGCTTTGGCTTACATGGAGATGGGCTTATATACACCTGTATAGATGTATTTTCTTCATTCACACCAATGTTTTTTGGAAAACCTTGGTAACATGAGTGACTGCCAGGGTGAATAATATTCAAGCTATGGAAGCAAGATACCAGGGTTTCTGAAAAGCATCAGTGATGGTATCACCTCTTGGATGGTGTCTCGTGGTGATGCAGCCACGCTTTTTAAAGGAAAGTCTCATTCAAAACACTTACAGAAGTTTTATGGGTTCCACTATCAAGGCCAGGGATCCTATGTGTGTTTGTTTGTTCAACTTCTTTTTTTTAACATTTGTAATAAATCAACAAGCTTTATATAGAATGAATTATCAGGTCATTTTTCACTTGGAAACAAAAGCTAATATGTTAGCATACAACTGTTTATATACCCAAAAAAGCCTTTCGCTGCAACTCCAATAGTTGATGTGCCACAAGAAAATGAACGCCAAATGGGAATCAGCACCCAAAAGTTATGTCATATTCTTGTTTAATACAAAAAGCGTTTTTTGTTGACCTTTGTTATTTGACATCTGCAGCATCTACCAGTGCTACATGTGCCTTCTGTGGCAGAGACAAGAAGCACAACAATGTCAAGTGCTCTGGAAGCTCTGTGTCGTTCAGTTTCCTGGGCAATCCAATGTCACCACAGAAAAAGGCATTTTGCAAGAAGGTGTAAAGTACCAGCAGAAAGGCTGAATGTCACACTCATTTCGCCTCCGGCATTTCTCCCTCATTATGCGCTATGCTGCAAGCTCTGGAGTGTTTGTATACTGTGGTGGCAGATGCGTAAGTCTGTGGAAAGCATATTATGTCTACTTTAATTGACCCAAATCTCTCTAAGTCATATGAATGAAAGAAAAGCAGAGATCTTCTATCTTCCCATTCATAGGTCGACTATTAAGGTGGCTTCACACAGAATCCAGTTACAGCTTACGAAACGGCTTGTGGCAAACATCAGTCTTCACACGTGCTTTGTTTGCCGTATCCAGCTCAATTTTCTCGGTTTTCAACAGCTTACTTAAAATTGGTTGAAGTGAGACAGATACTTGTGGTTGTTGGTGATGATGTTCTGGCTGTCCAGGAAGCCTGTGTTCCTATTCATGCAAAAAGAAGTTTTGCAAACTACGAGGAGCAGATAAAATGTTTTGAACAAATGAGGCTTGTCACTGGATTTACATCAACAAACCGTAATGCAGAGAATTGTCTGATGGTAGATACTGTAGCGTTTTGTTTCAAGGTATAAAATTTTCGCATTAGGCCTAGCGTATGTTGTCTTCAATATTTGTCATTTTTTGCTTCATACAAAGAGAACTCTTCATATTATTTTACCTGGGCAAAATTTTGTCAGACATGACTCTTTTTGATGCGTTCAACTATGTTATGCACACTAACACCATGTGTAAATTCAGCCTTAGTCAGAGAACAAGTGTTTTGTACTAGCTCCAACCCTACACTATATGGCAATATTGTGTGAGAAATTGAATAAATTAGGCTACCTGGTTGGTGCCTAAAACAATAAGCAAGGCCAATTCCTGTACCATTGTTTAGGGATGAGGTTATCTGCAATTGGGCATACTGATGTGTACCCTGTGACACTAGAATCTGTTCATACCCAGTAGGCTAACAGTAAACAATGTGCACCTAAAAGTTTAAAACATGGTTAGGGTCTGCACTATACAAATACACCATTCCATAATCCATGGTTTTCACAGTTTGATTAAATAAGCATCAGACAGTGTTGGTTTGGTTAAGTGCATACATATACATATCACTTTGGCAAAAGTATACACATTTTGGATAATTGCATAACATATCACTTTGTTTGGTTAAGTCGTAGATGACATGAAGCGCTTACATATCATAAACATTCATTTTGCCTTGGCAAAATTGGCACAGACATTGCTACAAAATTAATACTGTGACTATGGCATGTCAAAAATTCAACTGCCATAAAACGTAAGTGGACATAGGATTCAAACCAACTACAGCAATGGCCTACTTTATAAAATACATACAGTATTACTGCACACTGCAATTAAGGCCAAAATGCTTAGTTGGTAAGTGCAAGTTGCAAACAAAACACAGATTACAATTTCTAATGTGTGGCTGCTGCATGCCTTCCTGCTTTATAACATCACTTCTCTCACCATGTGCATGACTGTCTCATTCATCTGCATGCCCCTCAACACTCTATGCGCTGCTTGTCCAACACATGTCTGCTGTTTGCTTTTTTACTGTATTAATTATCTGTTTTGCCATGGATGTTCTTGCTACATGTAGTCCTATTTTGCTATATTTTCATACCAATAGTCCATCACTTCATCCCCGTTATGATTCTGCAACCAAGTACCAAATGAAACTGCTTCCCACAAACCTATAGGGGGAATTTTTGAACGGTCGTTGAATTGGCATTTGCACATCTCAAACAGCTATGTCAACAAAGAATGCATTGAAAAAAATTGAGCATTTTCTTCACAGGCATTCACTTACTGTACATTATCATCCAAATGTTTTGCCTATTCCTTAATTGCACTGATATTATTGATGGGTCGTTCCATGTCAAGTGATCCAGAGCTATATATCTAACCTTGAGCAAAATCCATGAAATTTCATAAGCAGAGATATATCATCCCTCTGATTTCAATACAAGTTGAATATTTGAAATCATACCACTTTTCGCAAAGTTTTTGCTGGTTGAAATTTGCAGTGTTCATATTCAATTTTTGTGGATATTTTTTGTGAATTTAGTCCTCTGACATAAAAACCCTTGTATCATTTTCATCTGAGGATAATTTTGGCTGGAAATTTGCAAGAATGTGTCAGAAGGTGTATTTGTCAAAAATCTATCATTGGCACCTTCCTCATGAACTTTGAACTAATGTAAATCAAGGTCAAGCAAGACAGAGTGCTCATGCATGACCATATTTCAATTGCTCAAAACTCGAAAAGATCAACTGGTATGAATTTAATTCATGATTTATAAAGAAGATTTTCTTGATTTCAGGAAGCCTTTGCTAATTCACATATTTGATATAGTTTTTATCATTTTAGCACTTTGACAGATGGCCTACGAATATATCATACCTGGATTTCAGCCTAAAACCAGCAGTTTTCGCTTGCCTCACCAACATCACAGCTCCTCTGCCGATTGCGCTAGAGAGCTGTTCAAGGGCTCAAACAGATCGGACAGTCTTCTAGTCTCTACTGAAAAAAATGTTTTGGTTTGGGGTAGCAGATTTTTTGTGAGTGACGTCATAAGTGAAGTAGCTTTTGGGCCATTTTGACTCATGTTACCTGGCCTAGGGCCCAACCGCTAGGCCAAAGTATTTTGCTGAAGTTTTTATTGGGAACTTGGGCTTGAGTCCGAGTCTTTTGAGCCTTTGATCGACTTTCTAGCGTTTCTGGTTCAAAAGTTATGATCTAAAATAAACAAACTAATAATAGATAATTACATAATTATCTAATAAACTAATTATTGAAATATTTTTATTACTTCAGATCATAACTTTTGATCCCAAAACTTCAGAAGGTCATCCAAAGTATCAAAAGACTGGGATTGTAGCCTAGTTTCCAACAAAATCTTCAGCAAAATGCTACCATCTAACGGTTTGAGCCTAGGGCCAAGGTGGCCTAAAAGTCCTCCACTCATCACGTGACTCACAAAAAACCTGCACCCCAACCAAAAATTTTTTTTAAGAGCAGACTTGCAGCGTTAGCTAATTAGTCAAATATTTTTACTACTTTAAATCATAACTTCTAAACCTGAAACCCAAGCAGGTCATCCAAAGTATCAAAAGACTCTGATTGTAGCCTAGTTTCTAGTGAAAATGTAAGCGAAATCCTGCCGCCTAACGGTTGGCGCCCAGGGCCCGGTAATTTGGGCTAAGGTGGCCTAAAAGTACTCCACTTATGATATTACTCACAAAAAAACCCGCAACCCCCACCCAAAAAAGTTTTTTCGAGTGAAAGCTACAAGACTGTCTTTTGAGCCTTTAACCAGGTCGGTAACGCTTACCAGACGAGAGAAATTCCCGTGCAAAGCCACATGCGTTTGGGTTTTTTTTCACAAAAATCCCCAAAAGCGGCTGGACACCAAAAAGTCAAAGGCTGAAAACTCTGGAACTCTCTACCAACTGCCCCTTGTGTTAAATTCACACCAATTCCGCTCCAAAGTATCTGACTTGCTCCTTATCAAAAAAACTAATGTTTGGCACTTGCACAGTTGTAATACAAGCACACCTTCCATCCTGTGCATCCTTCGTTTATGACACAAGAAACTGAACATAGGTGGAAATTACAATCAGATCTTTCAATGTGGTTCTATTAAGACCAAACTTCATATATTTTTTGAATGTCCTTCTATCTACACATCACGTCAAATATTGATTTCAAAAGTTTGTAATATTCTTGTTCACAAAAATCTATATTCCCGTTCCAAAATACTTCTGTTTGGACACCGTGCTCCATCTAAAAATCTCTGCTTATGCCTGTTCAAGCAGAAATGTTTGTTTTTATCAAAGAACCCACCCTTTTAATGTACCTTTCCATCTACCATGGCTTCTCTTTGTATTGTTTTGTGTGTGTGTGTGTGTGTGTGTGTGTGCCTAATTATTTTCTCAGCCTTTGTGTTGCCAACGATAATTTCAGGCCTTGGGCTGTTTGTAAACAAATAAAACCAATTAATATTGTATCAGCAGGTTTCAATATATCAGGTTTTGAAATTTTGGTAACTACTAAGTGGTGCTCTCTACCCACTTATACAAATTTGCGAATTTTGATTTGTACTCAAGGCAAAAACATGAATGAAGTGTTGATTCCATCAAACAATTCAAAATCTATTACATTAGGATCGATCAGAATAATATGTAGCACAACATGTTGGTCACAATATAAAGACTTGAAACCAATGCAAATGTTGCTTTTTACCAAAAAAATTTACATCAGTAACAACTTCATCTCCACACAGAACTGACTAATTCTGCCAAACTGTATGTCAAATTATGGAAGAAATGGGCAGAACCAGCATAAACCAAAGATGTTCATAATAAAATAGGTAAAAGCACAAGGATAAGGCAAAACAGTATTTATCATACCTGCCTATCAGGCACCATCATAGCAACCGATCTGAACTGTACTTTCAAGTTTTCAGGAAGCTCTTGACGACCAGCATAACCTGGATTCTAAACATGTGCATATGAAAGCAAATCACACAAACAAAGTCTAAAGTAAATTCAAAAGCACACATATACTAACCATAGTAATGAACAGCCCAAACTCTGGATTAAGACTCACACAGTCGCCGTCAGTAAAGACAAATGTGAGCTTTCGTTCTTTTTTGGCAGTAAGAACAATATAAATTTGTTGTGCAGCAACTGACAGCACAGGCAAGTCAATACGGTTAAATTCATCAAAGCAGCCCCATGAACCAGATTGTGCAAGGCCTGCAATTCACAAAATTAGTGCAAAATGGCAAGAAATTCAAAATTTGTCAAAGAGATATGATGCTCATACATAAGCAGCTGCTTGAAAATACCTTTATAGATCCTTCCTAAACCACGAAAATCCATTTGGTCAGAACAATTAAAAACTACAACATATTTTCCAAGTGCTTTTCCCATATCTTTCACAGTTTCAGTCTTTCCAGTTCCAGCAGGCCCAGCAGGGGCTCCACCCATGCTCATACCCAATGCTTGGGCCAATGTAATGTAACACCTGACAATAAAAAATATTGCATTGATAATGCCTTTTATAAGAACTGCACAAAAAGCTTTCAATAACAAAAGCACCAAGAACTCAATTCCAAGTTCTGCAAACTTCATTGAGGAAAACCACATCAAGCCAACAACTGTACACACCTAACACAAAAGACTAAAAATTGATTGAGATATTCATTGTAAATTCATTGTCATTGTAAAGTTACATTTTCACAGTTATGAGAGAAATTGTAAGCCATACATATAAGTTAGCTGCAGTGTTTAATGGAAGCAGCCGAATTATTTTCGTTTGGGTTTCACTGAAATCACAAGACTAATCTTATCTTTCCTATCTCCCCATTAGAATTTTTTCCACTTTACTTTAAAATTATCTTCCCAACTTCTCACAAATTTTATCTTCTACATCTTTCCCACACCTCAATTTGCACCAGCCTTCCTAAAAACAAATCAAACACTTGTACAAATTTATGATGCATAAAACGCCATGCATAAAATGTACAAGGACAATGGTTGCTTTAATGGCATGAATTTGTGTTTCTCCACAGTGAGATCAAAACTTGTGAACTGGGCATTGCACCCTGAGAAAGGGGTTTTCAATATCTTCCTGGAGTTCTAAATATTTCTGTGAAGATCTGGTGTTTCAAGCTTTAGCCACATTATGTTTCCCTGGTCTACACCAGTGTTTCTCAAACTTTTTTATTCCATCGCCCCCTCTTCACCCGCGACTTGACGTTTTCGCACCCAAGCTGGATAAAACAAACACAATGTAGTAAATTCAATGAATTTTCTTAAAAAGAAACATCAAATAGTTGAAGCAAGCTATTAAATAGCTGAACTAAGCAACTATATTATGACGCTAATATTACATTCAGAAATCTTGTGAAAACAATCCACGCTGCAGCCATACACATAGATGATCAACCTCCAACGATTTATCTTACTAAAGTAAAATTTGCAAGAAACTCAGAAGTGATACTAGAGGCTAGTGAAGATAACACAATGATCGATTTGCTCCCTTTGTGTTGTTTTGCCCCCTATCACCCCCTTCGTTTTTTCACCCCCTAGCCTCTCGAAATTGCCCCCAAGGGGGCAATTTTGAGTGACCTATATTTGTTTTGGTTCTACTTGCACGAGAAAAACTGAGGATTTGCAAAATCATTGATGCATGCCCTGTAGGACTGTTTCATCCAACAAAAATCAGAAGCCATCTCAGCTGCAACAACACTTCAACAGCAAATGCTATGGGGGGTGCATTTTTGGGTTCATGATATGGGTCATGAAATCTTCATGGACTAAGACAGTACATTTTGAGTCTTGAACAATCCTTACAAAATTAAGCTTTGTATCAACAAAACAAACGCTGATGGCTTCATACAAAGTGGTGTTCAAAGTAGCAAAGTCTAAGAAATCTCATACTATTCCAAAACAATGCTTATTACATGAGTATTAGAAATAGCTACAACCATTCCTGGAAATGAAGTAAGAAAGAAGCTTGAATTATCACTGCTATCAAATAATGTTATTTAGACTTGAATTGCTAATTTAAGTTGAGATATTTTAGAACAACTTATCTCAAATATGAAGCCTAGCAGCACCTTGAAAATATTCCTGCAATTAGACAAGACTACAGATGTTTTGAATTGCAGTTAACCTATTGCACTGTTGAGGTGTGTCCATGATGGTACCAGAAAGGAAAACTTCCTTTTCTGTGAAAAACTGAAAACAACCACCAAATGATGTGTTTTGCTTTGTGAAGGACTTCTTTTCAAAACATGAATTGTATATTCAAAGTTAGCTCTGCGTGCATTGATGGCACTCCGGCTATGTTGAAAAATAAACCTGAATTTTCTTCACAGATGAAACTCGAGATTCCACACTTGCAAGGTACTCCTTGTTTTGTTCATCATCATGCTTTGGTATAAAAAATGAATAAAATCCTTGATATTTCTGTAAATCCATTAACTGGATTATGGGTAATCCTCTCAATTACCACCTCTGTCATTTTATGAACATTTTGAAAGTAAACACACAGTTTTACTTTTCCACACAGAAGTCTGCTGGCATTCACATGGGAGAGTTTTCAAGCACTTCTTCAATCTGTGAGAACAAACCAAAGGCCTTTATGGAGAAATGTCACTACAATCTGCTTGAAGAGTTGGAATCGCAAGAATTCAACCAAATCTTAGCATATTTGATTTGACATTTGAATGAATTATGTGAATTCATCACTTCACGGCGAAAATACAAGCATATTGCATTGCCATGATAAGCTAAATACGTGTTAAGTTGACTCTATGGAGTCGATGAGTGAAAAGAGGGAAATATTTGAATTTTTCATCATTTAGGAAATAGTCGATCACTGTGATTCTTCAAGTTTTGATTCCCAGTTCATGTGAAAAATTGTGGCTCATTTGGAAGTGTTGTTGATGCCATTTCATATATATTTTAAACATAAGCAATATGAAAACCTCTGAAGAATGGATTATCAATCCATGCTCCTTGAATTTGGATAAAATGTTAGATAATCGAGATCTGAAAGAACATCTTATGGAACTGTGTTCAATTCAATTTCTTGAAAGCCACATCAGAGTAAAACTTGGAAGAGTTTTGATGCTTGACTATGGCTATATTTCCAAGATTTGTGACCTTCCACCAGTGGTGCTCATTCCACCAGTGGTGCAAAATTCGAAAACTCCTTGAATACACAAGCAGACATGCATGTTGCTATCAGCAACATAATTCCTTCTAAGTAAAAAAACAAGAACAAGAGTCATTGAACTGAAATACATTACCAAAAATTTGGAAGTGAGTGAATATTTTGTCGGAGTATATTTAAAATCTGTGTCATCTCGTCTTTCCCATAATATGTTTGATTTTCTTTGGACATTAAAAAATGTAAATTATCTCTGTATGTTTGAAAGCTAGTTCGTGATTATGAATAAGAACAAAATCTATATGTGCAAGATGAAAAAGGTTGGGAGTCCTTGAATTACATGAATCAGAACATAATGTCAGAAATTCTAATCCAATGTGGATAGCTTCTCATGGTTTGATATAACTTATGATTTCCAATTCTACAGAAAGTGCTACTTCTTCCAATGGCATCTTCCAGCAAGTGATGCAAGAATGCACCTCAAATATGTTACGTTCAACAAAAAATGATAGCAACATACCAAAACCACATCACATCAAGCCACTCAGTCAAGGTAGGCATTGTGACCAGCCGTTAGGTAGCAGACACTACGAACATAAAACAGCAACATCATTTCAATCAGAATGAGTTTTCAGCAACCCAGGCAAGTTGTACAGAACAAAACTAATTAATCTTAGTGTACCAATATTTGCCATTGTCACAATTATAAAAATAAATTCCAATATGGTATGAATTGAATGACATGGTATGAAATGAATGATATGGCATGAATTGAATGATATGGATTCAGTAATTCTAATGTAACCTCAGAAACTTGAGTAGCACCAATTTTAATTCTGATCTAATTTGGTAAAGCTGAAAATATTCTAGTTGTCCAAGTGTGCCACAAAATTTTGAAGAATAATAAAAGTAAAAAAATATTTGCTAAAGTTATCAAAATGAGGATTTTGGTCTTGTGAATTTCACATTCATCAGATAACGTAATTGTGCTGCTTTGAGAAATTGTGATAGATGCCATGATCAACTACTTACTGAGTAGTTAACCCTGCAGCAGTAAGGAAATAAATTTTGTGCCCTAAATAATTTTATGCAATTAAATCCCTGCACATTAAAAACTTCTGAATGAGATGCATATACAACAAAAATGTTTATATTAAAAATAAAACCTTTCAATAAATCAAAAACAAAATAAAAACCACCTGTCTGTCAATGGAGTGATAACCAAACGATCAGTGCAACCAAGAAACTCATTTTGATAGATGAAGTCAACATCAGTGATGCTAACAATGCACTTATCTGTGTCATGGTTAAAATAAAACCGAGACTGCTTCAGCCATTCAAAGTCAAGAGGTGTTTTGATATGCATTCTGACCTGAAATCAACATATAAAATGATACTGATGATGCCAATTCTATATGATACAACAGGCAACCACAACAAAATCTTACAAATCTAACAAACACAATTGACTATCAGACAAAGAAAAGTGGTAATCACTGGCCATGAAATGTTTGCAGGTAAGAACTTAATTGCACCTTTTCCAAAGAAAACCACATAATCATAACGATTAAAATCAAGTAACTTGATCCTGATGATAAAAAAATTGATAAAATTTGAACTTGTCATGTGACAGATATCAGTGACAACTATACTATTTTGTCTCATTTGATCTGTTATGATTATGCAGCAGGTTTTGATGAGACACTAAGCAGCAGATTTTGATGCTTAATACTAAAAGCAGCAAATTCTGATCAGACATTAACAGAATTTCAACATTCGCCCAAGCATACCAAAATTGATTGTTAACTGATGATGAAATTGAAGTTCGTTGAAACATATCAACATCCATACTAATAACAGAAGCAAAAGATATTTCCTAAGTTGCAACAACAATATATAGCTTCTATTTTGCATTTGTTGTGCAGACTAAGTAAAACCAGCTTTCAGAATGCAGTTTGTGACACCATTATTTGAGACTCTGCCTTTGGATGCAGTTGTAAAAATGATGAAAGAAAGATTTAAGCATCCTGATTTGTGGCAGCAATTGCATAATAATAGAAAAAGCAACAGCTAAACGCAAGCTGGATGACAGTCTTTCTACATCATTGTCTCATCTTGGCACAGCACATATGCAAAATACCAGTGCACAAAAGCAAAACAAAAACTCCACAATGATGCTACTGTTGCGATCAGAAAGCCTGAGTGGCATGTGCGCAAAACTTCGCACTGTGGCAGCAAGCAACAATAGAGATCACCCAACAAGATCACTGTATTATTGCTTGTTCACGCCACATATGTATGGTGTTGTTTTTCGCGCACATTCCATTTGTGGTGAACCGTGCATTCAGCGCAACAACAGTGGAGTGGTTGCAACACTACAAATCTGGAAATATCCTTTGCTTCTGATATTGGTGTGGATGTTGATGTGCCTTAACTGCATTCTGTTCAATCACTGGGTGAAATCAGTGAGCTAAGGCAAAAGATGATGATGTTGAGGCACTAATGCAGGCTTTCTTGAGCAAAATTAGGACAATGTCTGCAAATTTAAAAAAAGTGCAACTCATTACCTCAAAGCCACCATCATGGACTTTATCCAAAACGGTTGTTTTTTTTCCATGTTCCAGACCATGGGTGTTTTTGGCTGCGACACTTTGGTGATTTTATAGCTAAGATATTTCGGTCATTTGACTCACAGTTGTATTAGAACTCATCATAACAGCATTCCTTAGCCTATATTTTCAGACACTTTGACCAAAATCACTTAATTTTTTTAACCATCTCAAAAAAATTTTGGTTGATGATGGTTAAATAGTGAAAAACCAATACAGTTCAATATAAGAATGAATCATTGGGAATTCCCCAACAAAAACTTAAAGGGGTTTCAACAAAGCACCATCACAACAGTAAACACATTCCATTATGATGATGACTATGGTAAAAGGTTGCGAGGAGCTAAGGATCGTGTTAGTGTTGCCAGGAATATGCATGAAAATGTACAAAAGCAGATGCTTTCATCCTTTTACACTACATAAAAGAGATAAAAAAGTACATTTTTTTAAATACCCAAAAAAGGACAATTTCAGAAATTTATTCCAACTATGACCAAACTGATGTGTCACTGTTTTGGAAGCAGAACACCTTCTGCCTCTGTGTCAGAAATGGGGTAATTGTAATCGTCAATCAGTGCAGTTTTATGAGTAATCGTAATCATATTCGATTGAACTCACAAAAAATGAAATGTAATCGTCATCGATTACATTGCCAATTTAATTGTAATCGATGATTACTTTCACGATTAAACTTGGAAATCTTAACCCTATATCACTGTGTGATGAATCGCAGTTGTGGTGGCTGAGTTTCCTCCTTTATCGTTTGTTATGGTTATGTTTCAGGGGAGGCTATTTACCCGTCAATATGGTTTAAATCCAGACAGTCCATGGGAAGCATAGCGTTTCCAGCTAAAACTCGCTTTATTCCAGCTAGCCTTCTGGTTGGCCGCCAGAAGTAACGTAGTGAGACAAAGCAACAAAAATAGGAGCTCTGCTTAAAAACCGCTAAAAAAATAATTCTCGCTTTATTCTAGCTAGCCTTCCGGTTGGCCGCTAGAAGTAACGTAGTGAGTCTAGTCTAGTGAGACGTAGTAACAAAAATAGGAGCTCTGCTTAAAAACGGGTTCACACTTCGGCAACAGAACAGCAGGACATCACAAGGAGAGGTGTTGTTTCATTTATATATATTCAGAGTGAACTTATGAATGTGAGTGCTGGAGTAGGCTATGTATATAATTAGTACAGTAATTTATATACAGTAAATTAACTTTCTTTCAGAGGGTTAAGGTACTTATTCAGAGTCGGAAGTACCTTTCCACAAAACTGATAACTAGCATGTCAACAGTGATCCACCAGATACTGATAAAAATAAAACTCAACAAAACCTATGAGGTTTTGTTAACCATTGACTATTGGTTCAATAGACAAATGCCCAGATATATTGGCACCATTGTTCATTCCATTTAAAATCAAAAGCAGCACATTACTATGCTGGCTTGCAGACGATCATAACCCGCAGAAACAGTCAGCAAGTTTGTTGGAAGAAACAGTCAGCAATTTTAAAATTGCTAAGAAGCTAATTTTCAGCATTGCTGAGTGAATGTTCAAGCCTGATAGATGTCGCTTGCCTGATAAAAGATTTGAAGCGTTGATGTTTATCAACTGTAACAAAGATTTTAAACATCGATTATTTTTGTTTAACAAATATTCCAAAGTGTTGTTTCAGTGGAGTAATTAACACGAAGAAAGAGGGGCGATTTGACTCCCCTGGCCAGGTAAAGTTTTTTTTTTTCTGAGTGTTAACTAGTAGGTCCCTTACAGAGGTCAGTGGGCCTCTTTCAGCTCAGTTTCTCCTCTAGCTCAAACCTCTAGTTACGCCACTGGTTTGTTGACTACACAAAAATCTCAGCAAACAATCAATGTGTTTTTTCTTTTTTCCAGTGCTTGATCCTTACACTTGATTCATATCGCATGTTGTCTGAAAATATCCTTGTAATCGCGATTGTAATCGTGATTACTTACAATGTAATCGTAATCCTAATTGATTACATTTGTGCTGCAATCGCCCCGTGTCTGCTCTGTGTACACACCATCAAAATTCAAATGTGTTTGTTGATGGTTCTAAAATTAATGAACCACACAAGAACTTAATGACAAAAGACGTGTGTGACTGCAAGAATAGGATATGGCATGGTACATTGCTGTGTCCATTGCCCAGGAAAACGTGGTGCAAAAGTACCCTTTAGAATGCATAACAGAACCATGTATGATTGAAATAGCGGAATATATACCAACAACGCTTTACCACTGGCAGGTCAATGCTAATAACTCACATCGTTCTAATGGCATAATTCTAACTATAACACCAAAAGTCATATTGATCGAATACCCTATCATTTTATTTAATTTTGCAGAAAATCATCAATTTATTATTCAAAATTAATCTAAGGGATTTCACGATCAGAGGCTATGCAAAAGAAAAACAGTAAACTTCCCAGATGGCTGTCAGAGCAATATTAAAATTTTAGGAATTTTCATTAAACTTATGCAACTAAGATTACCCTTGATGCATTCTGGTCATCTTTTGTGACAAGACCTGGAAAATCTGCTTGCAATGGAATACCTCAATATGTTACAGAGAAGGCACAATTTGCTCTACTAAGCAGGCAGAAAATGGGAACAACAATCCAAGAAACAAAATGTTTTCAGCATTTAGAAAAAATTTCCTCAAACAGTATAAAATCCAAGCAACAAAGTGAAGATAAAAAGTTTTCTGGCAGCACATCTCTAAAGAACATCCCCAACAGTCTGCAATCAAAGTAAAAAAACAATGGCTACATAGCATGTATGTTTCATTCAGTACAGTGGATTGGCAGGATGATGTACTTTGATTAACTACAAAGTGAAGTGAAGTCAAATTTGGGTTCCCAAGTAAACTTTTTCAGTGGCCATAATGAGAAGACATATGTTGGAACTTGGGAGGCTCCACAGCAAAGTCCAGCCCTTTAACGACCACGCAAACCAATAATTTGGCTCTGGGTTTTTTGGTTATAACTTGCCAGCCACTATAGCTAGAGATTTGTTCAAACCCTCTACGGATACGGCAAGTCCTCATTGTTCTATTAAAAAAAAAATTTTGATTTGGGTGAGGGGTTCGCCTGGGAGAGGCTCGCAAAGTGGGGGTGTTTTGTGGATTTTGACCAACTTTGACGGACCCTGGACGCCAATCCAGTGGGACAAAGTTTTGGCTCAAACTTGTTTTGGAAACTAGATGATCTCCCGCATCGATAGAGCCCTTGTTTGACCTTCTAGCATGTCTGGAACCAAAGTTATGGCCCAAAAACCCCATTTTACCCCCAAATTCAGAAAAATCAGAAAATGCATAACTCTCCCACTGGCAGCTCACTATAACCCGCGATACTCCCCGCCAGAAGATGTTAGCGAACTATACGAACCCTCGAATGACTCGTGAAGTCTTCTAGTTTGCACTGAAAAAAAAACATTTTAGATTTGGGTTCGGGGTTTTTGGTGGGAGGGGTTGGAAAAAGGGTAGTTTTGGCTTTTTTTGGTTGTTTCATTATGACGTCATCACCATCACAGAGGGCCAAAAATTTGGCTCGAAGTTTGGTTGTATTCTAGGCTGGAATATGAAGCTTTGGAGGCCTAGATCAACTTCCTAGCGTTTCTGTTGCCCAAGTATGGGCCAAAAGACCCCAAATCGTTGAAGACAAGCTTGATCAATCTCAGGCGATCTCCCTAATTAAAATCCGGAAGTTTGGCCATAACTTTTGAACCAGAAATGCTAGAAAGTCCATCAAATCCTCGAAAGACTCGTATTGAAGCCTAGAATCCAAAATAGTTCGAGTCACCAAATCTGATGGGTGGTTCGACTCCCCGGAAGTGACGTCATTATCCAAATGCATAGAAATATGCATGAACAACCTCTGAATATGCAAACATTAACAGAAAACCCGTGATCTCAAGCTGAAAATTTTTTTTTTTCAGTCTAAACTACTAGTCTTCACGAATCTTTAGAGGGTTTGAACAGCTCTCTAGCCTATTCTAACAGCGAGTTATGGCCATATCCAAAAGGGGTGTTATTCCACCCTGGTTACCTTTTTTAGGGGTAGGATTTTTGACTACTTTTTGGTTTTTGTGGCATAATTTTTCATCCAGATATGCTAGAAAGTCAATCAAGGGCTCTAAAGACTCGTGAGATAGCCTAGTTTCATAAAAATATTTGGGCCAAAA
>Ga0210059_1001572_pt1 | contig 34686 bp, 24 predicted proteins | sample Ectturendosymbi2_FD_188042 | JGI IMG/M metagenome (GOLD analysis project Ga0210059, IMG submission 188042) | Ecteinascidia turbinata endosymbiont from Florida, USA - Sample 2 (SPAdes) (version 2) | ecosystem: Host-associated > Tunicates > Ascidians > Unclassified | place: Key West, Florida... | reverse complement strand
TCTTTCTTGTAGATAGTCTCTAGGGGACCTGCCTCGAGGACCCTGTCTAGAATAAAAGTATAAGATAAACGTTAACTTAATTAAAGCGTTTAGCACAACTTGTGTTACACCGAGTTTCTCGTGGATGAATAATGCTGAGCTAGGACTTCGGATCTGGTAGCTGTAACTCTTCTCAGCACCAGCGCTTCATGCGAGAGAAGTTTTTCAAAGCTACTGGTAGCTGTAACTCTTCTCAGCACCAGCGCTTCATGCGAGAGAAGTTTTTCAAAAACGAAATTACCGAAAAAATTTCCCAGAAATTCCATGAGCAGTGAAAGATTGGGTAACGTTGATTTACTTTCAGTTGAAAAGGTACGAGCTGAAAAAATATATTTAGGTGATTTCGTTGATGAATATGAAAGCCGTCATGACAATCGAAGGATTATGTTACATTGAGTTTCCAATGATATAAAATTCTAACGTAACCTGTGCAGGGTTCTGTGTGAGAATTATGTCGCTCAGTGTCTATTTGTCTGAATCTTTTTTGGTTTAGAGGTAGCGCTTGTTTCGTGTATGACAAGGCAGTCATAAATCAACGCAGGGGTGAAAAGTCAGCTTTTGAGGATCAGTCAGAGGAAAATTCAGTGTGAATAATAAAATGAACTTTGTTGGGAATATTCTGCAAAATAGTTATCACGTACACGCCGATCCACACTTATCTGCGGCGCTGCTATGCTATTTAGATGAAACTGGTGCCGAAACCTCGCTGCTGTTAACTGCATACTGCATTGAATAATCCTCATCCTATCCACGCTGCACACTCGTAATAGTAATTGCATAACATTGTAATGGTTACACCACAATTACAAAATGTCCATAAGCTACCACAAAAACGGATTAGTCAGTAGTCACCAAACCGTTGGAAGATGGTTTATTTTTTATGTGCTTCGTAACAAGGATATTTTGATGAAACTAGTTAGCTATCAACAGCCTGCTTGTCTCCGTGTCATGATGGAATTCGTGGTTGGAACCTTTTCACTTTTGTGTGAACTGAGTTCACTTTCTAAAGCTGCTTTCGTTCATGTGAAGCCGGCACAATTGTGTACGGAAAATGGTATTTCGATTTACATGTGCAATGCTGTGGAAGTTGCATGGTTAGCACAGAATTTTCGACAAAGCAGTACACGTGTTTGATTGCGTCTACAGTGGCGTTTAGGTGTCTCTAATGCAGTGTTTTTCAACCTTTTTTGCATCACGGACCACTTTATGCAATAAAAAAAATTTTGGGAACACCAAACAAAATTTTATAATCACAATTATGATGTTTAGTTCTGTTTTGGCTCTTTTAATTTATTAAAATTAACAAGAAAGTCCTATTCGTTTGCTCCTAAAACTAATTACTTTAACGAAAGAAAACATATTTACGCTCATTGCGTTAAACTAGTGATTTTCGACCGGTGTTCGATGGAACACTAGTCAAACTTATCAAATTCCCTGCGGAACACCTGACGATCTTTCACGGAACACTAGTTTTCCGCGGAACACCGGTTGAAAATCACTGCTCTAATGAATGATAACGTTAGTTCATATTTAATGATATTCGCAAGCCTATGTTGGGTTTGATAGGGTTAATCATAGGAACTTAAATCTTCAAAACAATGAAAAACCACCATGCAAGATAGACATTTATGTTGCCCCCCTACTTTTTCCCTGGCCCCGCAGTGCCCCCCCCCACTTTTTTCATTCAAGAATCGCCGCTGTTGGTGACGAGTGCTCTTTTTCAAGACGTGACATAGTAAAGATATTCCCGTTTCCAGAAGTCACTGGAACGACGAAAAGAAACCTGTATTTTCATCGGACTTCAAAAACCAGACAAATTTACTCCAGTGAAAGTAGCCCTGCTCCGTCACTTCCTCATGCATCAATGGTTAGAAGTGTTTACGACGGATTTAAATATTTTTGAATACGTTCACGCAAGTGTAAATATTCCGACATTTCATTCTGCATTAGCTCGGTTTTGTGGCAGATCTTTATTTTGGTTCAACTTTCCCCACCACCTGGTTCAACTTACCCCGTAAACTTACCCAACTTACCCCGTAAGTTGAACCGCAAAAATGATGTTTTTCGTTTTCAATTTCCGCTAAGAATATAAAAGGCTGTGTCAAACAACCTGCGTGTAAATGTGTCCAATGGATCTACCTACCAAATGCCCCAATTTTAGGCTTCTAGTGCCTCCACAGAAAGAACAATGGCAAAAAATGGTTCAACACACCCCGTTCTACCCTACACATCCCGATGAATTTGTCCCCGAGCTTCCCCTAAAAAAAATCCTGGAATTGCCTACGTCTTGTCTTCCCTTTCTAATTTTAAATCTTGTGAATCTGTTGTTTTACACATCATTTTGTTAGAAGTGGCCGGTAAGTTTCCACGTTTTTGTAAAATGGCCCGTTGGTCAAACTTACTTGGACCACGCTGCTACAAGCGAAACACGCACTAACTCTAAATAACCAGATTAGGACAAATAGACAATGAGCAATTCTTACGCAGATCCCTGCACGCAGTCTACGTTAGAATTTTATATCATTATCACCTTAATATTCCGATCATCATGTCGACTGTAAATTTCATCAACGAAATCATCTAAATATGTATCTCAGCTCGAACCTTTCAACCGAAAGTAGATCAGTGTTAGTCAATCTTTCACTGGTTATTTGAATTTCTGGCAAATGTTTCCACTAATTTCATTTTTGAAAAACGTCTCGCGCATGAAGCGCTGGTGACTGGAAAAGTTACAGCTACCACTACCAGCAACAATCAAACGCAGCTTTTTAAGTAGTTATAAATGAAAAAATTTTTCGAGCGATACACAGTAGGCAGTTTCGACCAGGGGCGGATCCAGCTCGTAAGTTTAGGGTGGGCGATTTCAGTAATATTTGGCAGTCAAGCGTCTTTCTGAATTGTACAGAATCATGCCGAAGCGAATTATTTGGCAGTTATTTCATGTTTTGAACCATTTTCACTAAATTAATAGGATTTGCAAATTCTTCCAAATGTTGTTCTGATCGATATATTTGACCTTCGGGACAAAGAAAATCATTGCAAAAAATCTGTGTACAATTCTATGAGGTTGTGGGTAGAGCCAAAACTGCAGTCACGAACCACTTACGTAAGATGTTTTGAAGTCATATACACAAGGCAGCAGAACGGAATACTGCAGTCAGGATAAATTAACTGAAACCAATTCTTAATCCTTTCACAAACATTTTGCGACTGGGACAAGCCACAATCTGCTGACAGTAGTGCAATCCGGTTTCATCTCACACTGAAATGCACGAAAGGTAAATCTTCCCATTTGTTTCTTAGTTTCGAAAGGAATTTTTCAACGCCACGACTACGGTCTGACTAAATTTCACGCAGGATCCGAGCAACCATTGGTTTGTGTCATCATAAACAACTCTAGTTGCGTGACCATCAAAAGCAACAACACAGTTTATCATGCTTTTGGGAAGTATTAAATGCAGGCTGGAGGGTTTCTAAATCATCGTTAAAATATTGCTGGCCGAATGTTATCTATACTGTACATGTCAACCAAATGAACTTGAACGGGAAATTAAGAAAAAAACTGGGGAGCCAAACATATGAGGGCATGGCCCACACAGCCTCCCTTAGAATCGCCACTGTGAGCAAGTACCTCGAGGTAGCCTACAGCAAAGTAATTACGGAGTGCATTTTTTAAAGAACGACTTCTCAGATCGGAATTCTCTGCTGTGGATGATACAGTCCCTCAGAGTGAACTTATTCAGCTGCGACCAGAGTTGGTCCGAATAGGCTGAAATTCAAATTTTTGCGAACTACTGTAATTTGATTTTCGGGTATAGTCAACATTTCCGAATCTCAATCACAGATCAATTTCATTCTTGTCTGCATGCCAACGAGTTTGAGAGCAAGGATTTTCTGCTCTTGTTCAAAATAGAAAGATATGAACTCACTGAAGGATGTTGACACTCCCATTAGACAGGCATTTGGAAAACCTATTTTTCCACAACTGGCTGATGAAACAAAATCTGCAATCATCACATTAAATAAGTGGTTTCCAAACATCTGATCGCGTGCCATTTGTGGATCTCATACAGTCACCACGCAACACCTTGTAAATATCATTCGATCAAAAGTTTGGAAAACGAGAATGGACACAAATGCAACATGAACAAAATGGCTGTGATAAATTATAATGGCCATTCTGAGAAACCAACAAGCAGCAGGCTACACGAAAGCTCAGGAATTTATTAACAGAACCCGACAAGTTAAAACTATAGCTGTGAGTATATTTTATGAGAAAGTAGACCTATTCGCGTACCACAGTTTAAGAACCACCGCATCAAATGAAACTTTTGGTGTTCATTTACACTTTGCATTCCAGAAAATTCCGCGTGTGTTGCGCATATTACACAGCTGACAAAGACGCAAAATTTTGATCTAAAACAAAAACGTGAACAAGGGTGTCGATACGCACATTAAATTTAATAAATAAATGGGTTGTGCAAGACTTTTCGAAAAGTATAGCTTGGTGCGCCACTACAAGAATGGTTGGCAAGAAATGTAGTGAGTTAGATATGTCCTGCCGGCACCACGATATACTGTAAAACGGAAAATAAAATTGTTAAGCAATGCGAACACACATGGCTTGCCAGGTTACATGTGCCAAGCACCCTGTCGCAAATTTTCCAGCAACACAATGGAACCGCACAGCGTTTCTTATTTTCAAAGCAAGAATACCAAAATATAATATAGAGGTCAGCAGTTTCGTGCATTTTCAAGATATTACCACATAAAAACAATAGCAATTGGAAGAGAAGGAAAGGTTTGAAGCTTCAAAAAATTTTAAGGATCTTCTGCAGCCATCATTAGTGGGTACCGCCCAGGCAAAAATGGTATCACAAAACTTGTGGCTTACGGTTTTTCTGTTCCGATATAAAGCCTGAACACAAACCATGAACTGAGTGCGGAAAAATGACAAAACTGCCGCCATTTCAAACTCAGGCCAAAAGTAGGGTGTGAATCAAAAAGGTCAAAAACGCAAGCCAGTCTCTCCGCTCAGTATCCTGTAAAACGAAGCGCCATCTCAAGAAATTGATAACGCATAGAACATAGCCCGAATCTCTCTCCTGGGTCGATACAAATTGCGTTGGGGAATAATGCGCTTCGCGCGTTCATAATCGGCGATACAACGCCGGATCGATTCTAACTCATAAATAAGGCACGTCGACAGAAGTTCCATCACAAGAGTTGCGACTCGATGTCACTTGAACTCGCTCGTCGGGTAATTTCCGTTCGAGTCTCTGCCATCTCGATGGAGGATACATGATATGCGTGGCACGACCAGTCACTAGACCCAGAGGCAGCTGAAAATGGATAAAAAAAACAATAGAAACAACGCATGAAATACCCTATTTTGGTTTAACACTATCAACACGGGGCAGTGTAACAAGACAGCAACGCACACGAAAAAGGCAATTTTCAATTTTCACAAGATTTTCTGAAGTGAAGGTCTAAGCTTATACAAATCCAAACTTTGTCAACTTGGCAAAAAAGTTCTGTGAAAAACAGGGTAAAAGCAAAGGGCAAGCACCTTTGCATCAACACATACCACTCAACTGAAAACTGCAATCCGAAATTTTGTCGTAAGCGTGTGTAAGCAAACCATGGCCAGAAGCACATAAGCTCTTACTCCGTTACAATCTAGATGCGCTTGGGTACAAACCGCTGGTCGCATTGGTACAGTACTACGCAGTCAACAGTTACATTAAACCAAAACACGCCTAGGGTTTCATGTGGTTTTCAAACGGTAGCGGTTTTAGAGAATGGACTTCATCAAGTAACTAGTCTCCACAAAGGCGACGGAATTGAATGCACCAGTGAATTTTTTGGAGATTGTATCTGAAAAAGAATTCAGGACTGATGATGTGTAGTGTTGCTTGAATCAACTTCCTGTTGAAAAATTTCTAGTCGATTTCAATCAACACTACGCATTCTCAATACTGAAATCTTATTCAAATAGAATCTTTAAAAATTTTTGCTGATCGATTCAACTTTGTCGCGCTTGTGTTGACTAGTTGTTTGATTACAGATAAGTGCAAGTTTGAATCACCGCAAAGTGAAGAAAGCAGATCCCAGTCAATTGATTTCCCGAAAACTTGCAGCAAGCCCAGAGCTTTTAACTGAACTTCATCAATTGCAGAGTGACTAGCAATTCACAAAAATATCAAGAGCAACAGAGGCGGAAACAATATAGAACAGACATACATTTTTATTTTTATTGTAACATTTTAATTTTTTCAGAATGGTTGGGTTGGTTTAAAATCATCAAATGAAACGCTGTGATTTGTGGGCAGTGTGTGCGTTGAGGCGTGTCGAACGTCGGTCGACAAAATCAAGAAACTGAGTGTTACATCTTTTAAGTACACTGTTTAAAAAAACTCTAATGAAACTGAAAAGTGCCTACTTTTTTATAAAGCAGATCCAAATAACAGCAGTATTAACTCATAAAATTAAAAGACGCGGACCGCTTGTGCTTTTTAGGTCCACGTTTTATGTCGTCATCAATGCACCATCACCGAAACAAAGCGCGGTCAATATCGCATCATTCAAATTGAATCATTCATGCATGACTAATTTATTCTGCTAAACCATTTTCAGGGCGCGTTGAGCTTTCTCTGGGCCAAAGCTTGGCCATCGGAAAATATGCACATGCTTGTCCAATTGAACCAGTGCGCACTGCAAGAAATCACATAAAGCCATCAACTTCAAGAAATCACATAATAAAGCAACTAAAAAACCACCAACTTCAGATAATAGAATGCCACAAGTCTGGAGAACTGAACTGATTATTACATTTAGCTGCATTCACTGGCGCTGTTTTTTAAATTAATTCCTTCAGAAATCATTGTAGCAGAAGAACAACACCAGCGATATTTTTCAGCAACGTGAATTCTTCTTCCAAACAATGATGTCTAAGATTTTGAACAAATTTGGTAACAAAAATTCTCTTACCTAAACAGCGAAAATGACACGATTGTGAAAAACAAACATGTTGCTATTGGACATTCCGTAGGTCTATTAAAGCTTCTAGCTGTCACGCACAATGATTTTCACTTGTAAAAGGCTTTAGATCTGAGTTTTACAAAACGAAATCTTTTTACTAAACAGAAAACTGTACGCCACAAACTCCATATTATGCTCAGCAGAAGTATCACCAACTTTTCATAAAACAACTGCGAAACGATTGTAGGTGCAGCTACTTTTTGACAGTACAGTATTTTGTTGCCTGCAATAACTTTGTTTACAGGCTAAAAGCAAAAAAAACACATTTGTCACTCTCGCACACAGGCGAGTGTAACATCTCCGCAGTATGAGGCACAAATCTACGTTCATTTATTGGAAATGTTTTTTGGTCACGGACTCCTCAAGCAAAACGTTGCAGTAAGTATTTGAAATTAGGTCTATCGTGGTAATAATCGAAATGTCTGCAAAGCCTATTAACTCTTGAAATAAAATTCATAGACCCCTCGAGTCCAATTTACGGATCCGTGTTATAAAGACGGATCCGTGTTATAAAGAGGCATCAAACTCCGAGAACATCGCGACAGTCTTCACATTGTTCTGAACAGCCTCGTATAATAAACGCAATCTTAACTATAAAGCGAACCGCCAATCATTATGTGCCTCAGCGAATTAGACGCACGTTACAGGATGCTCAAATTACGGATAATCCTCTATTCACGTTGATGTCATCCTGGAGTGCCAATTTGCTCCAGCAGATTTAACATGGCACGTCTCGCCAGCAGCAGTCGAGCATCGAGGGACAACAACGTTTTGCACACGTCTGATTTTAATTGGACCAGTGCAGTGCTACGTCACAACGGTTGCCGACCAATGAGCCGCTAGTTCGATTAGCAGCTGTGCATGACAAAAGTCCAGACATTAAATTCTTGTCATCAACCTTTTAGGAGGAAACTTCGACAGCTGATCTTTTTTAGAATCAGCTGACATTTGATTGTGTCTCGGACAATGCCGTTAGCGAATACACAAGCGTGTTTGCAAACGACTAGCAACTCTTACATCATCGATTAGTTGTTGGCGAGCTGTGGGCAGCGGTGCACCAGCACCAGCAGGCAGCAGAAATTTGACATTTGCAATTGTTTCGTCGACAATTGAACGGCGTTTCATCACACAGAATGTTTTGTGCAAATGCAAAATGAAAATACATGTTTCGCAATCGCGTTTATCTTTCTCGCCTCGACTAAAATAGATATTTTTTAACGCCAATTTTAACACAGGCACTTTCTGACAACTGTTTGAGATGCCTTTCCGTGCACAGCACACGCTTTCCGCACACAAGTAAATGCGAGAAATCATCTGCTTACTTTCGACAACACTACAACACCTTCGACATTGTCACTAGCAATGCATCGGCGCTTTTCCAAAGATATGTGCTGCGCTTTAAGCAGTCCAAATTGAATCTCGAAAAGCAAAGAAATGCAAACTCACGAAAAGCAAAATATTGATAGCTGGTATGCTGACATTCGGTCATTTTCCGGCCATAGACCAAAATTTTTGAAATGACCGGAAAAATTCAGTCAATTCGGTCGCAATGTTTGAAAAGGTAGGCTGGTAAATATTGCTATGGCGAGTTTTAACACTGTTTATGGGACAAGTGACCGAAATGTCGCAGCGAAAAAACAAACCCAGATCGACAGGGCAAGTAACGGTCTGCTACAGTGTCATGACAGACCTCTTTTGGGATAAGATTTTAACAATCTATCTTGTCTTGAACACCTAACGGTCTGAAACCACAGCTTTTCTCTACGACCGTCAGTCACAAAAACTGTGAAACATGATTGATTCAAATATCCCATGACCGATTTCACAAACTAAGGTAGTAGGATCGGCTGTTTTCTTCATTCATGTGAAGGTCGTGGTTCATTTGGGTGACGGGCGCGGTTCATTTGGGTTGAGGGTGTGGTTGATTTGGATGGAGGGTGTGGTTGATTTGGATGGAGGGTGTGGTTTAATTGGGTACAGGGTGTGATTTATTTGGGTACAGGGTGTGGTTAATTTGGGTAGATGGTGTGGTTAATTTGGGTGGAGGGTATGGTTTATTTGGGTGGAGGGCGCGGTTTTGTGACGAGTCGTGAAAGGTAGAAGTCGCATTCCGAATCCTCATGCATGGATTTACAACAAAACGTACGGTTTGTGTGCGCATGTTTATTTTTCTTTTCAAACTTCATGTCGTTTTTGGTCTTGCGCCTAATAACGACGTTAATGCAAGCTTTTCGCTTTTGTCTTGAAGGCGGGTTTAATCAAAGTCATTAATTACATAATCATTCCATCAAACTCGCGTCTATGATGGGTTGTAACTCGGGGTAATAATAAGCACTGCATCACAGTTCTACATGCCAGTTTTCTATATTTTTGTATTATTTTCTGCGAAATATCGACGATGCTAATCTATCAAGCATGCCAAATAGGCCTCGCCTTTCTTTGTAGAAAAACATCAACGCAGCCACGAAAATCTGCTGTATAATTGTGTGACAAGCCCCTTTTCGCCACTGAGTGCGAGCCCAAACACATTGGCTTTGTTTATACCTTTTTGTAACAATTTAAAACAGTCAAACACAAATGTTTTTTCTGAACCCTGAAGCTTCACCCACTTAAGCCTAGAACGTTTGCCCCTGAATATTAAAAAAAGTGTAATGTCCTGCGTAAGCCGATCGAAATAGAAAACATCTACCGAATGACAGTTAAGCAATTTTACGGCGGCGCAGAATTACAAAACGCGGTCAAATCAGAATAAAGCTTTTACCACCACACGCACGCGTTTCATCGAAAAGATCTTACGCGTTACCAAATCCATTTGTAGTGTCTTCAAACACGAACCGTTTCCGTGATATTCAATCATTAATTTTTTGAAAGTCTTATTTGTCCATTTAAGCTTTTGTTCAGCAACACCTTCGACAATGGAGTTAACCACATTTCGAAATTGTAACACGGACAGTGACAGGGGCGCGCAGAGGGGGAGGGGGCGAATGGAGCGACGGCTCCGGACATCCAAAGGGTGAAAATACAAATTTACAGATTATTAAAATATTGTAACTAGACGTTTCTTCGTACTGTAAGACTACCAACGCATGCTGCATGGATCTGAGGGGGAATATTTGGGAAAAAGAAATTAATAAGTGTACTGCAACTGAATTGTTCATATGTTCTAGTTGAATACAAACAGTTACCTCCTCACATGTTTTTACTGGACAACATCCTTGGCAATGTTTCAGAAAAACATAAAAGGCAGCAATGCATCAAACTGCATGGTTCGCACAATTTCAGATACTATTTATAATAGAAAAAACAGAGACCTCTATCTCCTATCATGCTTCACATGTGCTATATTTGTTTGGTGGGCCTATCCAATATTTATTTGCATGCATAAATGCAATATCTTGTTCTTCGATGGATACTCGCTACTGAAAGAATTTTGCTGATCCACAGAAAAAAAAAAAACTACTAAAGACTAACACATATACTCATCAAAATACTTTTGATTTGATTTGTTTTCTGTCAGCACTAGTTTTAACGTATTCGAAATACCTGTATTTCTCACATTCTTCAATATTAGACTAGAATTTGGGGACATACAATCAAGCAGTTAACCCGGGCATGACCAGACCTCTGCACGCCCCTGTGCCAACGCAAAGCTATGATCTTACTGGACCGTTGATGTTGCTATCGTCGCTTCGTTGGTGGTTATCTCCTTCGACCCAGCAATAACCGGCTGGAACTAGAACAAAGCGGTTTTTGTATCCCAGTGTCGTCACAGTGTCGCCTTCCAACCCGACCACACGCTTGATGTTGATGTCGTTGGGGTCACGAGGAGATCTAAGGTTGAAACGCAGGAAAAAGTTCTATAGAAACGTTGTCTATTAGCTGTCAAGCAAGCAAAACGCAAAATAGATAATTGGCGTTTGCAAGCAATAGTTCAACGCAAAAGGTTTTCGTTAATAAAAACACGTCATTTTGTGTGCTTCATATCGAAAAAACAAGAAAATGCTGCAGATGAGCAGTTTCAATTTGAGATCTAAACAGTGGTTCTCAACCTGGTTTCGTCGATTCGGTCTCAAGAGTTCAACCGAGGAGGTCTGGTGCTTGGCTCATTGCATGCGCAAATAAAATATTTATATATGTCTTCAAGAAATCATGCTCAATTTTTCCAAATAAGAAGGGTTAAGTGAATTTCTAAATAGTAAGGAAACTTCCGGGATTCAGTACCTCCATAAAGGGAATCACTGGCTTAAGAAAACCTAGCGGCATTAGTCAATGCAAATCTTAGAAGTTATGGGAACGGGCATGCTGCCGTCATCCGAATACTTTTTAATGTCATCATAACGTAAACGGAGTCGAACCAATCTTCTCTCAATACACCAAGGACGCTGCGCAGCAAGCTGCACTTCTGACTTTTTTCAATAATTAAATACTATTTCAAGGTCTGGGAAACCGATTTCACAATACAATACCTTTTCAATACTTTCAATACCGCGTGGGAACCCTGTAAATGACGCAAAGATTCATAGCAGCCGAAATTCCCCAAAACTTCCAATTAGGAGAGGCCACTTAAAAATTGGGCGACCCTTTTCAATTGTTACTTAAAAATTGGGCGACCCTTTTCAATTGACCCTTTTCAATTGTTTTTAATTGTTACATATAAAAGTAGCCAAAAACCTTTATTTTCGAGGGGCCTCCCATCACTAAAACATGGTACTGAACTTCTACGTGTAACACTCACTGTGTTGTGAGCATATATGGTATTCAACTTCAGAAAATTCCTGCTATTTCACGTAAAATTACTAACGACGGATTTGGCACAAATTTCAATTTCACTGTTACGTCACATGGGACATGGGACGAATGCCGCGGAAATCCCGTTCCTATGGACAAGCCAGTCGATGAAATAAAGCTGCGCTCAAGGCTTACACACAAGCATTTGAATGAAACGCGAAACTTTGCAGCTAGGCAGGATTTGACATCTAGTAATCATGAACTTGTGAAAAAAAAAAAAAATACCAAGTTTCAAGTGCAAATTGAAATTATCGTATTCAAAAACTTCCACATACTTTCGAAGCGTTTTTCCACACCATAGGCCACATCAGTGTTTTTCAACCGGGGTTCCGCTGAAACAAACCGAAATTGCCTGGGACGAAATTCGCAACCAGTTCTATGCGGTTGTAACAATATAGACACTTGGATCATTGCATAGGGTTCCACCAGCAATACAAACATTTGCGGAAGGTTCCGTTGCAACAAAAAGGTTAAAAAACATTGGGCTGTATCTATTTCCTTATAGCCTGTTTTTCTATGGAGGAAGGCTATTTCCTTATAGCCTTTTTTTCTATGTGGCTGCAGTTTCAAAAGCTCGCAAAATGTTTCCTATTTGCGAAGTGCATACATTTACAAGGCAACAAAGTATATGATTTTTCTGCACCGGGTCACTAGAGATTAGACGGGTTCTACGCTGGCCCTGAAACAAAACGAGTTTGACACCTGGTCTGGTAGAAAATGCATGAAGGTGGAGCAGCAAACAGCACGCCAGTCCACGGTAAGGCTTATCGCATTACACCAGAGCAGGAGTGTGGTTACTGCCGTAAGGACAAACAATACCGTATGGACTACTATGGACTGGGCTGCTTGTTCTGCTTTCAAACTGGTTGCTTTCATATTATTACCTAACAACCGCGATTAGAACTTCACACTTCGAGCCATTTAACTGTGCAGAAGAAAAGGCTTGCTCGGGCATGTACTGCATCTTCTTTCCCGCGTTTTGGCTGAAGAGCAGTCTCTCGCAACAAAGATCAGGGGCGATGACGCAAGTGCGATGCCGGCTGCTTTGCTTGCCACAAGGCCCGCATCAAACTTGAATGAGTTACGTTCACTTGTCAAAGCCAACGAAGGTGAAAACAAGAAAAACTTCCCATCAACTGCTGACGATTCTTCGTGGTTCAATTTTGTCCTGAACGACGCAAAATCGATTGCTTCTTCAGTGCAAAAAATGCAAAACAACAGTTGCTGATTGATCGGGAAAACCGCATACGATGTAAGGGCTGAGGGGTCCTTGGAAGGATCAATACGTCGTCTGCTCGAAACGTGATTGAAATTTTCCACATGAGTGTGCACATGATAAAGGATGAACTTGCGCAAGTTCTTGTGATCAGTCCCCTTTTTCTCAGCGAGGAAGATTGACTTTGCCAGCAGTCGGATTTGGCAACAGCTACGTGTGCAAAACAACGGTAGAGACTTTGAAGGGAAATTGTATTTTATCGCGGAACCCTTCTGGCAGGTCTGGTTTCGTTTTGTCAATGTGAATTGTGATCGCTTGCCTTGAATAGTGCACCGACTTGTGCAACATCAGAAATCACGACCATTAACGGGAAAGGTCAGCGACAGACAGTACCTGACAGGCAGGTGTAAAGTTACTGTCGTTGACTCACGTGTGACAGGAAAATCGGAGCCTCAAAGAGACAGTCGCGACTGGATGAACGTCTTTGTCAACGATACCGACGGGAAACGTGGCTTTTGCATAAAAGGGACGCGTTGCGAGTAACGAATGGTTTTAAGTTTCGCACCTGGCTTTCCGGTGCTTCAAGCTTGATAATTTCGGCAATAACTCAAGCGACTGTCACAAAAACAAGAAAGCCGTCGGAATGTGTCAGTTTAGAAACAATAAACAAAGCTGCACGAAGTGCTAATCAACAAGCCAAGAAGGCGATAAGAACCACTTTAAGTTCACCATTCGCCTTCAGATTGAAAAACTTGTTCAAGAAACTGTTAATGTTTGCAGTGGATTGTTGCAACCTGTCCGTTGACGTTGCGTTAAATGTGCGATTCACCACGAACGGGATGTGCGCGAAGAACAACACCCATAATATGTGGCGCGAACAAGCAATGATAGAGTGATTGCGGCGCATGATCTCTATTGTTGCTTGCCGCCACAGTGTGAAGCTTTGCGCACTTGCCGCTCGGGCTTTCCGATCGCAAAAGTATCTCAATACGAAGAAAAAATGATTAAAAATAGATTGCATCCGACATAAAATAGCTGTAAGATCTAAAAATTAACCAAAAAGCTGCAAAAGTTATTTTCAAATACACTTCCTAAGTTGACAAAGATCTTTAATGCAACTTCGATGCATTTCTTTAACCTTTATCAATTAAAAAACTTCGTTTCCGTTTTTTTTCGGCTACAGATCGTGACATTAAGCCAGGTGTTAGATATAGATAAAACAAACGCGGACGTGCGAAACTTCAATAGGTTTTGTTGTATATATAACTTAAATACTTTTCCGGACCGCCTTTGCATATTTGCTCCAAAATTTACTAAAATTCCAAATTTATTTCACGTGAAGAACAGATAAAATTCAACATTAAGCCATACTAGTCCATGAAGTGCAGGCACTTCGCGTGACGATGTTTGTTTAATGATCACGCAACTGCTTTTTTCCGCTGAGACTTTTCGGTCATTTGTCCCATACTAGAATCAAAACTCGCCGCAACGGTATTCACTAGTCTGTATTTTCGGACGTTATGACCGAAATGACTTAATTTGTTTCGGCCATTCAAAAAATTTGGTCTGTGAACGAAAAAAAAACTAGTTACGCACTCGTGCGATGTAACAAGTCTATGTAACGACCCCCATGCGATCTAAAACAGTGGTTCTTAACTTTAGTGATTTTCGTGTGTTTCGAACCTCCCTGACTATAAACAAGTTGTAAAAGCAAATGTATTTATTGGTAAATTTATTGATCAAAATTTCCCTGTTGGAGAGCGCGTAAGGGCTCGCGCCCCCTGCGGAGGCGTGCCCCTCCCCAGTTAAGAACCAGTGATCTAAACAGCGCCTTGCTTATTTTGTACAAAGTTTCCCGAAATTTGATGATTTCCTCATCATCATCATTGTGCACCGCAAAAATCCAACGAATGTCAACTAACCGAATGAATTGCAATAAACATCGGCAACGACTGGCGGCGATAACACACAACGTTCCAAGTGTTCCGCAAGCACACGGAGGAGGAGTGATACGATCGCCAAACGCACGTCAATCTCCACTCGATTAAAAATTCTTCGGCGCCCTTCATTATTCATGAACGAGCGAGCACGACATGCGGCGGGGCGAGCGCTCGATCGCCGCCTGTCGCTCAGACGAGGCACCAGCTGGGTTGGAATGAAAACGAAGGCTAAAAATTTGCTGTGAACCCTCTTCGAAGCCGACGAGAACGAGTGATGCCGCGCGAAAGAATCGCGATGTAGAAAGAACTAAGAAAGTAGCGCAGATGAGAATGATAAAAAGGTTTGTTTTTGCTGAAAAGAAGTTGATAAGGGTAGCAAAAATCAAGCCAGTGTCAAGGAAGTATTTTAATTCCAATTACGGAGTCAGTTAAATAAAAAGTACGGGGGTTTCTACATTATATTTTACATACCCCAAGGTAGAAAGTACTTTGTGAATTCATTTGCGAGTAAGCCTGAACCATATTGAACGCGAAGCATTTATTACTTGTTTTGCATTTTCTTAGTGGACGTTTTTCAAGCTTTAAACTTATCTAACTTGTTTTGTACTTTCAAACGTGTGCATTAGAGTATAACAAATTTATTTTCTCATATTAGGGTATCTTTTAAATATTGGTACACGACAAACAGAAGTGTTGCACAGCGTAACGATGAAAACAACAGACAATGCAAACGAAGTGGAACCGTAAACACTGTTACCATCATCATACTGTTGGCGGAAACAGTGCTTACTGAAAAATGTCTACCCACAACAACTTGTTCAACATTGGTGGCATGTAATGTTTTGCGAGGTTCAACAAGCCAATTGCGGAAACAACATGACGAAAAAAAGATGAACAGATCCATTTGAAAAACAGGTTGACTGATTGACTCTAAACTTTTTAAACAATGAAATTTTTTGACAACGTTTGAAAAACAATTCAAAATCAGCGAGAATGATGTATCTGACAACAATGATTAGCCAAACGTCATATTAAACTAATAAAGTGTCGGGTTGTTTGTGTGGATCTTTACCTTGATTTAAGACTGAATCCATGATAATTCACCAACTTTCATTACAGAGAAAAACTGCTCACAAATGGAAGTTGATGCAAACAATATCAACTTCAATTTTCAGGTAGTTTCAAACAAGTCATTTCCGGCGATTTTCCTGAGATAATAAAAGCCAACAATTTAAATTTGTAGGTTGGCCGCCGAAGCAGATACAGTACTAACTGAAAACGTCAGGAAAAAGAACACCTCGTGCAGGTTTTAATTTCTGTCACCACGAATTTTAATCGATCCAACAGTAAAGCACCAAGAATGATAGATTCCTCTTTGTCCAAGTACCGCGAGTATATGACTAAGGTCGTAGACGCCCACCTCCGCGTTAATTTCCATTTAAATAAAATCTGTTATTAGATTCGAATAATCTACGGTAATAGCTGAAAAAAGATTTCCATAGCAAATGTGAAAGGTGCCTGGCGAAGGCACTAATGCCTAAGAATTAGGTTACACACGGACATCATACGAAAAGCCAAGATTCAGGGGTGTACAAGAGAAGCGCCCTCTACAACACTGTGTGGGTATTACTCATAAAAGCGATGAAAATCCTTATTGTTAATTTCTAAAGCATTGATTTTCCCTACGATATAGAAAATACGTTGCAGGCGAAGATTTTTCCCTGTAGTTGATTTTTGTACATCATTTATCCATAGGCGATGTCTTTGGAAAAAGTTATTGCGGTAAGTGTATCAACCATTTCATCACGCTTGAGAGGGTAGATAACAAGGAGAAAGACGGGGGATTGCAGCATGTCACAACTTCGATTTCCACACTGGTTCACTTGGATTGCGAAGTTTGTTTTGTGAGCAGTTTTTCCATTCACTGATTCTTCATTAAAAACCACCTCCATAACTCTCTATGTTGCAATAAAGGAGAATTGATGACATAACAACGAAGGTGCGAACCTGAGTGAAAACACGGCAAGGTTTCATAGAAAAAGTATTAATTTATAGCACATTCACTCTTTTTGCGTTCGATCAGTGACGTTACACCTATGGAATTGATTGAGTACACTTCCTTCAGCGCGTTGCAGACAAGGAAGAGAGAAGAGGTAGCCGAGGTCAGGTGAACGAGGGTATCACACAAGACGACCACGCCTTCCAATCAGGAAAAAAAATAGGTAATGAGATTTCTGATATGAAATTGGACCTTAGGGGGGGCACCGCGTATATTGCGCATCGTAGCCGGTAGAAAATGCAGCGCCCAAGCTTTGGTTAGCGTGAAATGAATGCAATGTAAGTGAGTACAGCATGGAAAGCACAGGCATTGGATTAGGAACAGGTGAAACAAGCAACTGCTAGCAATTAGTGGAACTGCGGTGCTGTTTGAATTGCCCGAAAAGTACAAAGTCGGTTCAGAAGTTTCCTGGATGCGCAAGTCAGAAAGTTGGAACAATGTAAAATTACTTTCGTTGGCTGGTTTTTCAAATATCATGACGTTGAGCGGTTGGCCAAGTTTAAAAATCATGCAAAATCTGCGTTTCTGGTTCGATCACGCAGTAAACCTGTTGAAAGTCATCCAAAACTTTTCACGTGGCTGCAACGAATGCGTTAAAAGCCTTACCTGTGGCAATAGAACAAATTCTCCGCAAAATTGAGTCAGTTGAACCTTATTGAGAAATAAAATACAAACATTCTGGTTGCAAGATAAGTTCGCAACTTTGTCACCTTATGCCCATTCCCCACGAAAAATGCCTGGATTCCGATTTGACTTAATTTGATTTTAATGTGCATGTGAGAAGTCCTGACGATGAGCGCAGGTCACACAGAATTCATTGACAGATCTACCCCAATAGACTCGTTTGGCAATCTTACTCATATATGTGTTAAGACAGTTCACAAATTTCAAAACGAACCAATTTCTACAACCATCTTCGATATCACACAAATAACCACTGACTCATGTGTAACTTGGTTAAATGCAGGCAAATTCAGTTGCTAGAATGATATCGTACGTCCTTGTGGCGAGTTTGTTGTGCTTTCTATACACCTGCAAGGCGCAATGGACGGCGGTGGACTGTCCGAACGCATGCGTCTGCGAGATGTCAGAATGGTCAGACCCAGCGCCACCGCACCGAACAGCAGACCTTAATTTGGTGGACTGCGGTAATCTGGAATTGAAAACGGTACCGAAAATTCCGCAAGGTGCGCAAAAGCTTGAGCTGGACAACAATCGGTTCGAAGATCTCGACGCCACTCTGAGAAGCATCGGTCAAAGCAGCGAAGTGGCAGATGTGACCCTCCGCCGCAACAAGATACGGTCGTTTGAAGTTAATTTTACCCTAGCTAATATCGTGCGATTGAACTTGGATGAAAACGAAATCGCAACCCTGGACCTGACCACGCTGAACGGCTTTCCGAACCTGCAAGAGTTGTCGCTGCAAGGGAACAATGTTTCAGAGTTGCGAGTGGCAAGTGGCGAATTCGTCGCAAATGACAGTGACAAGTGGCAAAGAGAGTCAAATTCGTCCTTGGGTGAATTCGGAAACTTACGTGTGTTGAGACTGGACTCAAACAAAATAGACAGTCTGGGTTGGTTGAACAATAGCGTTCAATTGCGATCGATTCTCGTGCTCTCCCTCGCTGGAAACGTCCTCAAAGTACCCCGTTTGGGAGCAAATTCATTTTCGATCGCTCGCAACCTAAGCGCTTTAATCCTAACAGAAATGCGAATACGGGTGATAGACGCACAGGCTTTCGAGAATCTTTTTCATCTGCAATCGCTCGACCTCGATGGCAACGACCTTGAAACCGTTCCGACCGATGCGCTAGCGCACCTCGTTAGCTTGCGTTACCTCAACCTTAACGGTAACAAACTATTTCATCTAAACCCGTTCGATTTTTACAACTTGCCATCAATCGAAACCATCGATCTTACGCAGTTACCACGTTTAACGCTAATTGATGACAAGGCCTTCTGTAACCTTCCTCAGCTGAGAGAATTACTGCTGTACAACAACCACCGGCTGGCGTACGTTGCTGGTGACGCATTTGTTGACTGTCCAAAACTGGAGACTCTCGACCTTCACAATACCATGGTGGAAATTGTGAGTCCCGAGACGCAGCGCAAATTGACTGCTCTCAGAAAACTCTACCTGGGGAACAATCCAATCAACTGCAACTGCATGATGATGTGGGCCAAGCGTTGGCTGCCAGGTATGCAACCGTTCCAATGGTAATTGTTCATTTGAAACATTAAAAAAGTCTGCTGAGTAGCTTATCAAGCAAAAGATAGTTAGGCATAAGAGAGCAACAATTCCAATAACCCTTCAGCGACAAATGCCTCTCTGTTTCTGTCAGCAGTACAACTTGGCAAGAAAAACATAGCCTGTGTTAAACCGAAAACATATTTCAATTATTGAAATTCGATGGTAAACAGAATTTTTCCATGCCTTGCGAGATTTACTACAGTAATAAAAATCAGTAAGCAATTTTAGAGTTAGGAAATTTGCACAGCATCAATGTCAAAAGCAGCATCACTTAAAGCATGGCTTCAACTTCTCATGAATATGCCGATTGCAATCGCGACGCAATGTTGCCACGACATTGCAAAACCACCGAAAGATGTAAATAACAATAGAAACAAGGAACAATTACGTAATGTAGCCTGTCAAGTGAGAAACTTTGATGAGTGGGTGGCATTAATGATGAATTTACGAGTTCAAACGTTAATGAAACGCACCACATATGTCGGATATACCGTCTTTCGATTGCGCAAAAAATTGCGAATCGACGGCTGTCACAGAATGGCGCATCGAATCGACTCCACTTGTGGCTGGCAATCGCGTACCGTGCTGTGGAGCACTACTTGAAAGTATTACAGCTCGAGTTACGAGGCAACGCTTATTCAGAATTTTTTTTTAAATAACACGGTACCAGACCCAACACGAGATTCGCTACAAGAGGCGTTGCTCTGAGATTAAGTGCAGAGGCTCAGACAGGGAAGAAAGAGATCGCCCAGTTATTTAGAAATGGGAACTGCGCTCCCTGAAGTTTTCATGCGGCGCAAAAATATCAGCTTGCGTGTTGCAGATTTTCGAAAAATTTTCAAGAAATTGACTCTTAACTATGTTGACAGCAGTAAGGCTATTTTTGTGACAAAACATCCAGCGCTTCTTTATTTGTGCTTAATACATCACGTGGTAATGTCTCATTTATTTCCTTTTTTGCTATTTCATTGCTCTTTTTTCTCATTTATTTCCACATTTTCTCTTTTAGTCTCATTTCCACAATTTTTCTTTTAGGCTCATTTGTTTCCATTTTTGCTCTTTTATTTTGCATCTTTTCTTTTAGCATTCGTCTCTTTCATTTTCAGTTTCGAGTGCAGCAGTCGAGGACTCAGTCGTCTGCGCGAGTCCTCCGGAATTCCGCGGAAGCAGATTGGTTGACGTCCACGTTCCGGACGCGCTGTGCGCACCGACAGTGGAACCGACCTTCCCGATACAAGTGGCTCTACGGTCGGGCGAATTTTTTCAGCTGCCTTGCAGGTGAGATTACGCTGGCGCCGGCCGCAACCGAGCCACCGAAACAATGCTATAAATTAAGAATTGCTGCCGTAGGTCGGTTTGATTGACTTAAGTTATTTTTATTTTAATAAGCAAGTTCACAACCTCCAAATGTAACCTAACAATTACGTACAAAAAGAAAAAAAAAAAAACGAAAAAATTCGCAAAAAAACAGCATTCACCATTTTTTTCGACATTTTTTCGAAGGGATGTCTGTCTTGTTGCATGTGTTAAGCAAGCTGCAGATTCACAGTCAGCACAAGCCCATATAAGTTTGGACGAAATTCAGGTCAATCAGTGTCGACAATGCTCTTTATACAACCAACAGTAAGAGCTCTACCAGTGACGCCAATTCAAACGACATCACAAAATCTGCTTAATCAATAATTTTTATCCTTACCTACACCTCGAAAGGATTACGGTAATGTTGCTAGGAAACTATATCTAAACGGTGCATTTAAAATCACAGAAAATCTAAACATCAGCTGTTTCTGCTGTATTATAATGGATATTCGGGTCCACTCGCGAAAACAGTCTCAAACAATTCGCCTGAAACACCATCTCGGACAATTCGCATGAAACTCCAAAAGAAGTAAAACAAAAATTTCGCACTGCGCCGGTATTCAGTTTAATCTATTTACCTACTGACTTGTCTCAACACAATAACATGCCAACAAACGTTGCAGGGCGTTCGGAAATCCTGTTCCATCCATTCAATGGATTTTACCCGGTGGCCAAGCGATACGCAATCTCACTGAAGCTGCACAGCTCGGAATGGTCTTAAATGAATTCGGAACTTTGACATCACAGGTAGAAACAGCCTTTGTGTATGCTTTATGCACGAGTAAGTATTACAAACGCACAAATCATAACTTCATTTGAGAAACAGTCGTGACAAATGACAATAATTAAATATGAACAGAGACACGCGTTTTAAGCCAACGACTTTGGACGAGGAATATCGGTTAAATGTCGAGATCAGGGGTCAGCAACCTATGGCTCGCAGGCCAGTTCTGTCCCGTCAAGCAAAATCATCCGGCCTGCAATCCCTTTACGAATTGTAGTAACTGCAGTACGAGAGAAGTATCAAATGGAACTACTTGGGCTACACTGCAGTAACGATTTAAAAAATCAAAACTTTACACCGAGGGTTTATCACGGTTTAATTTTTATAAAAAATATCTCAACGTGATTAAGCATACCATAAAGATGGCATCAATGTTTGGCAGCACATCTGCGTATGAACAACTCGTTTCGTCAATGAAACCCAGCAAGAGCAAGGTGCGAACACAACTTATTTATGAACACTTGCAAAATGTTCTGCTTCTCGCTCCATCTAACTTACCACCTGAACTTCAGCAAATTTTAAACAAAAAAACAACAAAATATCACACGAATGTTGTGCTATAAATGAACTGTATCTCGTACTTTGTGCTTCCGTTACGAACTGTGCAAATCAGGAGTTATTCTGACTAAAATGCCATAAATTCGCAAATTTAAAAAACATTACAAACAGTCAATATAACGGAATTGTTGGTGGAAAATTAGTACGGCCCGCCTTGCATAAGTTTCTGACCCGTGGTTAGGGAAAAGCTGCCGACCCTTGGCCTAGATGCACATGAAATTCTTTCTGCCGACTTCTACACGCAACTCAAAATGTTCAAGTCATGGAGGTGATAAATTTCGGCGCTGAAAGACATTGAATCAAACGTAGCTTGACGTTCAGTTTGGAATATGGCAGGCGCAGGTGCGCCCACCAATGGCGATATTTTGCGTAACAATTGCAGCGAATGTGGCAATGCCTCATTGCTCTCGGTTACATTTCGACGAAGCAGCCGTAAGGCATCCGTAACAAACATTTTTGAAAAGTACTGAAACGTACTCGATCACACATGCGGCACACCAACCTGCCATTTAAGTTTTGAAAGACAAGCAAACATAATGAAGAAAAAGGGTAACGCTTGTGTAACGAATTTGCAAGCTTGGTAACTTAACGTTTGCAACTATTGTAATGAAAATAAAATGATTGTGCAAGTTTTTGCAGGAATATCTTGTAAGCCCATAAATGATTTATAAACTCCAGTATTCTTGATTAAGCGTGATCGGTATCACAATAAATGCCCAGTCACCAATTGAATGTGTTCCTATAAAATCGTTCCGGAAATCATCAATTGCAAATACCTTTATTTTCCCAAGAAATTGTCATATGTCACTGCAATCTTGTAGCTAGATTTATCGTGATTCAGCACAAATGATCCCACTCGAGTGTTTTTCTAAAAGCGTTCAAGCGATTCTATCGTGTCGAACAATTACTAAAGGCAACACACAGCGCAAAGTTATCAATACTAATCATTTTTCACCTGTTAGAGCTTCACAGATGGATCCTACACCTGCATAGCCCAAAATCAGAAAGGTATGGCTAGCAGAAAAGTCACCATAACAATCTCAGAACCGGCCGCTTCTGGACACACGAAAGCTATGATGAAAACAACATCTAAACTCACACCATCAACTGCGACAACAAGCTCGACATCAAATGTACTTTCATCGGTTGCAAGAGAATCGACGTCAGCGTCCTTCAAAGACTTAAAAGGTGTTGGATATAAAGAGCAAGGAACGTCTCCAGCGATTGGCGACGCCAGTAGGCAAGTTGCCGAACATGGTAAGGAATTTTGTAGCAAGTTGTATTGGTGACAACATATGTGTTCTAGTGATTAAACTTCACTTTTTAAATCAGATGAATCTACACAAAGACCACAGCAGCCAGCTGCCTTGTTTACAGTGCCAAAAGTAAGGGTTTTAAGCGTATCAGCAACCTCGGCACTGATAACTTGGACAAACGAAAACTACCAGTACCTGCAAAATACGGAAAACTTCAGGATGTCCATAAGCATAAAGCACAATGAAAGGTATTTTTTCAAGTTCACAATAAATATTGGTCTGCCGCGAACAGTAGTGCTACGTTTTTTCTTTATATACGTCATCCATTGAGGGCATTTTTCACATTATGTAAGCTGCTAGCACGATTCGAGCGATTGGTTGGTCTCCTTACCTTGGTTAATTTTTTTTTGCAAACTCCTTTAGTTTCTTTATTCGCCGTGTGCGTCATCCCACATCACTTATCGAACGCAAACAAATTGTTATCTGCTGCTATTTGAAAGTTTCTGCTATAATGGCGTAGAAACTTTTAGTCTGGACTCCAGACTGGGTGGTATAACTGAGCAGTCACAGTTCAGACACAACAGTAAAGCGGAGCCACATTGGCGATTTTTATTTTTATACAGGTTGATTTACGAAAACCTGATTGAAGCACACGGCACATTTTCCGAATTGGACAAAGATGCGCCTGAGTACAACGTTTCCTTTCTTGAAGCAAACCAAATTTACTCGGTAAGTGAGAAAACAGATACAATATTACGCAAACGAGATAACAACAAATAGAAAACAGATGCGAAACACGATATAGCATCTGCTGAATGTGCAGGAGCAATCTGGCAAGCTACCCTTCATGCACAAGGTAACCTGAACCACTGACTGCGAAGGTGAATGCATTCGCATTCCCACGTGGGCTTATCAAACAATCCACATAGGATAAATGCAGTTATTTGCGGCGGATTTATTACAAACTTCAAAATTTCTACGACTGTCATCGGTGGCTTTTTCACTAGTAAAACCAACAATTCACCCCCGAAACTATTTTTACGGATGATGAGGTATTGACCAGTTTTTCTCATTAAACAACTATACTAATCACGGACGGCTTATATTTTTTATTTATTTACTTTATCGAAAGATATAGATGACGCTCAGCCTTTCCCTGGCTATATTTAACTCTCTTTTCACACGCTATACTCTCTTCAGCATCACGTGCACATCCGTCACAGGGGGATTATTATGGACAGAAGGCAGTTGTAGTGGTGTCAGCACATGGTTACGAATAAAAGCGAAACATGTTAGTACGCGCATGTATCTCAGACGCGTAGGTAACCTTTGTTCAAATGCGGCTTACATTAATTTTTTTACACCATTTCGTGCGGCTTACATACAAGGACGGCTAACACAGAGTTGTAAACGCGCCTAATTTTGAAGCCCGAACCCGGCCCGAAATCACAAAACCTGAACCCAACATTTATTTTTGAAGCCCGATTTAGGCTCGAAAGCCCATTTTACCGAGTGAGTCAAGACAAGCGCAACTGCAGAGTATCAAAAAACGTAGTGCCCGGGTGTAGCTGCAAGTGCACGGTTTTATCACACCTTGACCAAAACATTGGCTTAAACAAAAACATACTTAGCTTGTTAGTCAACGATAATGCTGCAGAATGTCACGTTTCTCAAGAAAAAATGAAACTACCACGAAACTATCCACGATGGCGCTGTATGTATAAAAGAAACTATCTAGTACAGCGTTATAGGCATGAAAAGCCGGTGTGTAGGCCATCGTTTCTTGAAACAAGCCAACAATCGCGGGAGTGACTGATCTCTTCGAAGCAATGCCATCGCGTGCTAATTTCCTCAGCGCTGTCGCCTTCTCAAAAGGAATGTGAGACTAATTCGAGTAGAGAACAAAAGAACGCAAGTGTTTGCAAAAAAATTGGCTGAAGAGAAGTCACAATCACTTCACTCACAGAAATCACCGCGGTGAGCACAACAAATGTACGTCATGAACGAAAAAAATCGTTACTCTGAATGTTATAAAAAAGTTTTGTATGCAAGCCACAATCGGCCCGAAATATTTTGACAAACTTAAGCCCGAACCCGGCCCGACCCACAACTCTGGGCTAACAATCGAGTAAATACGCTAGCCACCGGCGTACATGGCCTGGAAAATAGGGTTCTGTCTGTCGTGGCAGAACAGTTTTAGATATCACTTTTCAGAATAAAACAAGATTTTCTGAAAGTGTGCTGTCCTGAGACCCAATCACAAACTTAGCCAATAACCTTAGCACAAACTAGCTGTTTAGGTAGACAGTGGAACCGGTCGCATCGTTTAAGCTCACAAGCAACAGTGGTTGTATGGGCAAACTGCAGCTTTCATTTTGAACTTTGTTACCCAGAGCGTATTTGTTACATCACAGCCAGTTTCTGCTCGTGCGAGCGGGGTACTGTAAAAGCACGCAGTTTACGGTCGGGCTACCAAACGTCAGCCATACAGCAACGAGAACCCTGTTGATCTAAACCTGCATTTACTTATAAATTTAATGGTTGACAACCCCTCCACGACTGCGTTTGTGAGGGATTGAAATTGTTAAAGATCTACTTCCGAAATCACTGCGAAAATTAACGCTAAGTATAGTGGCTGAATCATGGTGTAAAAGAGAACAACGGCTAAGTAGCATAGGCGTGAAAAGGCATTTCACGGGTGGGGGGTCGGAAAAAATTTGCCCTGAAAATAACAATTTGCCCTGAAAATAAACAATTTGCCCTGAAACTGACTTTTTTAGTTTAATCCGAATGGGGCCTGAAATCTCTTGCAAATATACACTGAATACACTATATTGAACAATTTTTCACCATTCAGGATTTTAGAGCAACTTGCGCTTGTCGTGAAAATCAGTTTTCCCTGAATTCACTGTATTGCATATATACTTCTTATCATTCTGGATTTTTGAACAACTTGCGCTTGCCCTGAAATTTTTCGTTGTATTTGAAATATTTTTTATACTTCACGATTTTTGAGCAACTTGCGCTTGCCCTCAAAATAGAGTTTTAGAGTTTGCAAGCCGGGGGGCCAGCAGCCCCACGCCTCGTACTCCTATGCAAAGTAGTTTAGGGATTATTGCGCAGCAAAAAACGTTGTCAACTGTTCATAGGTATTTTGCTGAGATAACGCGTTGACAATATTTAAGGCTAGCAGCCGTGCCTTTCAATATGCAAATTCGTCGTAAAAATTGCCCGTCCTAACAACTTTTCTTCAATGGAAACGAATGCCCGTTACTCGGCGTGGCATTGAAGCAAACTTAAACCTCACCTAATACTGAACTAATCTAGATCAGAAAGTATAAGCAGGGTAAGGCTTGGCATACTGCAAAACAAAATGACTGCGTTCTGAGACTAGGTGCTCAGACCATGAAGCGCATTATCACAAAACAACTCTGCGTGTGTCTGACAGTGTACGCGCTTCTGAGAGCTTTGCTTGCGTCTGACGCTGGCGGAAGACGTTTGCTTGAAAGACTATCCAACGCAGACTGTTTCGGATCGTTGCGTTGGCCCTAATTATGACAAAGTAGCAGTGCGCTTGTTTTATAATAATGCTATGCCACGTTCATAGCACAAGAGCAATGCCGTTGCCTGTGCCAAAGCCCTTTTGTCGCGTGGGCAAAATTATAGACATCTATACTGCTTGTGTTCGTTATTTGATCGGAGTTAAGCCTTAGCACCTACGACACAAGGGGGCCAGTCATGACAGTAAAACAGGCCTCCTGGATGGGCGCTTGCAGATTGACAATCTTATTGCTTTAATATCATATCAACCTGCGCAATTATTATGGTTACAGAAGGTTACACTTTCTGTAACCATAATAAGATTGGAGAAGAATAAAACTTGACCCAATTTCATTAAAGTTATTTCCTGCCATGGGTGTCAAAAGGATTTTTTTCCAAGGGGGGATAATAGGGGATTTTTCCAGGGCGGGGGCCAAATACGGTGAAATTTCAGTTTACCTACTTGAAACCAAGAAAACAACTTTTTTTTGCTAAAAATCTAACAGGAAAATGTCAAACTTCGAAATCTAGGTGGGCCTTGACCTCCCCTTCCGACACCTGTTTCCTGGTAGGAACTGTTCAGGTGAGAATAAAGATCAAAAATCTTGTTCCTGTGAAACCTGAAACTTACATCATTGTATGGTAAGCAAGTGCAGTGTAATAGTAACCCACCTGCCTCTTCCATAAGCTTTCGTTTAGAATGCAATGCCAAATTTACACAACTATAAATTATAAGACTCAAGTAAAACATAAAACAGTAATCTTTTCAAGTGAAAATTTTCATGACAACAAAATTGTTTATCTATGGCATCTCATCTGCTACAAATATGACTTGCGATCTAATCTGAATGATAGCATAAACTTTTTACTTCATATCAGCTATGCTTTTGCTGCGAATTTCCGAGTTCAATATGTTGAAGCTGTCCGGCTTTGAAGTAACATTTTATGAATGCTGTGACTCAAGTTAATTAACGGTATTCGTATGCAACAGATTTGCCTTACGCTTCAATGCTGTAGTTTCCAAGAGAAACAATCATGCACAGAGCTCCATACACGTGAAGTGACAAGAAGACAACAAAACCATACTGCGATACTAAGCATCATCATTTGTGAGTAACATGTTTTACTTTAGAATTATGGAAGGAGTAGCAGAAAGCACTGATATGTCATTATGTTCTACATTGAACAATATGCTCAGAGGTATCTAATCACGATGAAGTTGATAAGTTAAAGTATTTTGAATTTAAAACTGCATCAATATCACAATTATTATACCGTTACAGGTATTTTCATCTTAATTTGTGGAGCAGTATTAGCACTATTCTATGGACTGCCATCTTTTTTGAGAAGATTGCAGTTTGATCAGTATGAACGGCTGGAATTCCTTAACAAGCAAAAGCACTACATCATTCCTATGAATGAACTCCAAGCACCATTGTTGAAGAACAACAGCCAGGATGATGAAAGTTCTCAAAGGTCTGATAATCTGATTGACACAAGTGCAAGTGTGGTGTATATGTGAACCTTCAGTTTGTAATCATTTGCATTTTTGAAAAAAAGATGTCTGAAGCAATCTTCAACCAGAACCTCATTGACAAAAATCTTGATAAAACACACAGCAATGGAACTGTTGAGTGTTTCGTGTTTTTGATGGCTGTAAAGTGACACTTAACTGTAACTGTTTTTTGTTGATTCTGAAATATACCAGATGGTTGGTTCTATGCACATATACCAGATGGTCAGTTCTATGCACATATACCAGATGGTCAGTTCTATGCACATATACCAGATGGTCAGTTCTATGCACATAAGGTTTGTTCCTGATATAAAAAATCTACAAATTCAAAACCATCATGTGCATGCAATTGAGAATTTAATACACAATATACACAACATTAATTTGAAAGCACTGTTATCTGCCAGTTATTTCAGCATTCAATCTTGTTTTCAGCTTAACCTACACAAGCAAACTTTAAACATTGGATTAACTGTGCTTAAAGCAAGTTAAACTTTTCAGACACCTTGACATTTATTGGGACGAATGAAACATGATGGCAAAGTTGTCACAAAACAACAGGAGAAAAGCATTTTACTTTGATGTGGAAACAAGTTGGATAAAACAAATATACACTTAAAATTGTTGCATTAACATTAAGGCTACACTGATTAATCAGCAGGTAATTGGCTTTATTGGTCATTTAATTGATCAACTGGTATCCAGTTTTTTTGGCTGATTAATCAATTTTTCGTCATTTTGTTGGATGTTTAAAACCCTTAAGTCGATATATTGGCTTTTTGGCTCATATTTTGTCTAGTCATAACTTGTTGACTGATAGAACTGGAGAGCTGTTCAAACCTAAAGAAGCAGAGAGTCATCAATTTTAAAAATTCTGAGAACTTTTGGGTTTGAACTGTTTTTGTCGTGACATAACTAGGGTAGGTCAAGGGATTTTTGGATGACATCATCAGGTCCAAAGAAAAAGTTCAAGTGGGAATTTGCTTATTTTTTCTGTTAAAATAAACTAGGTTAAAATCCATATCTTTAGATCCCATGATTGGCCATGTATTGTATTGTATTGAGTAACGTCGTCACTCCCACACCCAAGTCGCTTGAATTTAAGCATGCATCGCAGTAACATGAAATACGCTAATGCATGAAGGAAGACGAGGATACATACATCGCGGTAGTAGAGAGTATACGTTTCATGGCACAAATACATTTACTTTGATGAAACACAAGCTTTTGAGATATACATATGAATGAAGTGATCCTGCTTATTACAATGTAGTACTGCGATGACTTCCAAGTACATCAATTTATAAAATGCTTGAGGGAGTGGGAGGCTGCGAAGGACCAAAGGTCATCGAGGCTGCAGACCTCCCAAGGGCGAAACTGCTTATTTTGTAAAGGGAATAGTGCACAATAGTTAGTAAACGTCTTTTGCTCTGGGTATAAAATGTAATATGGGTAATGCGGTTCGAGTGCAGCAAGAGGTAAACGTATGAGAACAGGATTTTTGCATGTACTTCAGTAGCTTGTACTGTAGAGGTGTGAGATCTTCACAGACGAAGACATGCTGTCTTCCTTCGATATTGTTGAGTTCCTATTTGTTAGTAAGAAACTCGTTTCTTTTTTTGTACGACACAAATCTTGCAATGATTGGGCGTGGATTCTCAGTGGCATTACTACTGATTGGCAAGTTATGGTAAAAAACAATAATTAAATCAATCCCATATGGATGTATTATGAATTCATAAAAGGAATCATTTCATAAGCAGATTTTAGCAGAAATGTACGTTTTTATAAATGTATATTTTCATAATAGAATTTTGCCGCATTCCAAGGTTCTTTTCATAGCTGGCAACCAGTTTCTGGTTTGCAATGTCTCCAATTAAAATTTTAGACGGACAAAGCTGTGTGGTGGCAGACAACACTACACAAATATCCATTTTCATTTTTCCAGTAGCAAAGAATTACAAAATCTTATTCAACAATCAAAGTAAGAACCTCTATTCTGCAGTAACACATAAGTGAAACACTGTGACACTTACCATTTGCTGAATTACAGCAAAATCAAATACTTTCTAACTCAATCCATTTATAACTAAGCAAAAAACAACACCAGCAAGCTGCTTTATGAAATGTTATGACCAAACCTATATGTGATAATATCCCCTCTTTGAACCTTGGTGTGATCCCATCGTGGTCTGCGATCTAACAGCACGACATCATTGCAAGATGAACTTGATGGATTGATGGTTGGCTGAAGAAAGAACAGTTAATATCGCATATGTTACAAAAGAAAAAAACATTTGCAATTTATTTTTAAATACACAACACGCTAAAAAAATTATACGCATTAGTACAAATTCTTATTGCTCATCTTTGCCACTACAACAGTGCTTTTCAACCTTTTGCAGCAGGGGAACCTTCTGTGAATATTTGCGTTGCCCATGGAACCCTACGCAATGATCCTTGGAAGTGTCTATCCTACTTCCTGCAATAAACCTGTGAAACAGTGGCATTGCTACAACCGCATAGAACTGTGGTTGCAAATTTCGTCCCAGAGAATTTTGGTGGAACACCTGGCGGGTTCCATGGAACCCCAGTTAAAAACACTGCACTACAAATATATATTATGGAAATAATCCACTATACTGCCGAGTGTCAAAGCTACTTGCACATTTTTTCACAGAAACTGCATGACTGCCATATTTAAATGCTTCAGTGAATTAAATGCACCCAATCATTATACCTTTTCCTGAATACTTGTAACGTAACTTATCACACAAGTAAAATCTTATGCCATAAAGGTACTAAGATCTTCTAAAACTCTGCAAAATACAAAATATGTTTTCTAAGTTTTTCATGAATGTCTGTGCCAGGTTTTTTAACTCTTTGGCATCCGGCTGCTTTTGGGGTTTTTGAAAAAAAACGCCGAAACACATTGTGGCTTTGCACGGGAATATCTCCGCTCCTGTTCGGGTCACGGACCTGGTCGAAGCGTCAAAAGATGCGGCAAGGGTGCGGGTTTGTTGTGAGTGACGTCATAAGTGGAGGACTTTTAGGCCAACTTGGCCCACTTTGCCTGGCCCTGGGTGCCAACCATTAGGTGGTAGTATTTCGCTGAAGTTTTTACTGTAAACTAGGCTACAATCCGAGTCCTTCACTTTGGATGACCTGCTGGGGTTTTGGGTTCAAAAATTATGATGTAAGTTAGTAAAAATATTTGACTAATTAGCCAATTAGATAACTAATTAATTTGTTTATTTTAGATCATATCTTTTGAACCAGAAATGCTAGAAAGTTGATCAAAGGCTCAAAAGACTCGGACTCGAGCCTAGTTTCCAATGAAAACTTCAGCGAAACACTTTGGCCTAGCGGTTGGGCCATAGGTCAAGCAACATGAGCCAAAATGACCCCAAAACTACTTCACTTATGACGTCAGTCACAAAAAATCCACACCCCCCAACCAAAAAATTTTTTTAGAGTGCAATCTATTAGACTGGCCGATCCATTTGCACCCTTGAACAGCTCTCTAGGGCAATCGGCAGAGGAGCTAGGGCGTTGGTAAGGCAACTGAAAACTACTGTTTCTTAGGCCGAAAACGAAGTACGAATATATCATACACCGGCTCTCAAAGTGTTACGGTGTTTTAGGAACTCAATTTGGGTCCCTAAAATCAGAGAAAATTATCATCGGGTCCCTAAAATCAGAGAAATTGGGCCCTCCAGGTCCATATCAGGTACCTAACATTTTCCTTAAAAAAAAACTGGTCTGTGCACATAAAACTTGCAAGCCTTGAATGGTCACATACAAAACAATAATGCAATAACCAATGATTTATATAAAATTGTCATGTGATTTCATTGAAATTATTGGCTGTTGTGCACCTTTAAACTTTTTTTTTCTGATTGTAAAAGAGCTGTGAAGCTCATTCTGTGTGCTTGTATGTCAAAACCGGAAAATCGTTGGATGATTACATTGCAAAGAATTTTGCATTGTAATTCATTTATCTAATGAAGGTTATTTATAAATGTAATAGAAGTGTAAGCAATTTTTAGAAATTTTGAAACTGCCAAGTCATGATGAATGTTTTAGACATGCACTTGTCAACACGATTGCTAGAGAATAATAATTACTGCTGTAATTAGTACTGGTAAGTACATACATTAAAAATGACAAAGGTCATTTCAGGTGAAAAGTCTATAGCATTGCATAGTTTGTTTTTTTTTAATACGAACCTGCATTGAACATCCAGTTACCATTGTGAAAGATACATAATTGTCAAGATACACGATGACACAAAATTGACATGCTCCATAAAAAAGGAATTTTCTCCATGTTGTAGTGGAACTCTTTGAACTGCAACAAGATTTTGTAAAAACTTAACTTTAAAACAACATTCCATCTTTCTTTGTTTATATAATTATCAATGCTAATTAACAAATACTATTAATGAATTATAATTAATAAAGTAATTATCAAATGATATATTTTGTTAATGGAGCTAATGTAGCCACTTAGCACCAGTGAGATCTTGAACGTAACATAGACATACATGTACCATTTGCCAAATGTTTATTCCTTTTTCACAAAATTCATAATTGTAATTAAATTTCTTTTATTATAATCTCCTTCAGTTAAACATAAAACTTTGCTGTTTGGCTTGCTACAACTCAATTGTTACTCATAGTTCACTTTGATCTCTGGGTACTGATACAAAATCCTTTTGATTTGCAAATATTTTTATTTTCAAACCAAGTGTTGCAAGGCACTTGGTGTCATTGAAAATGTATGTCAACAGTTAGTGCTACTTATTATTTACATTGTGTAATTCCCAACATACTAAAAATAGCTGTACAGTCTCACATTTTTCTCACAAGGTATTAAATTAATGATGAGTTAAGATCAATACTTACGAGCCTTCACACAAATCTTCAGTAGAGAAACAAATCGATTTCATGCATATCATAGCACTGACTCATCTTCAACTATACAATTACATCAAACAGAGTACAAACTAGTGGAACTTTATTGACAATGATGCCTGATTGTTATTTGGATGAATGCCAACAAAGTGGAATTAAAAGTTACAAATTTGAGCTAAATCTATACAACTAAAATTTCTTTAGATATTTTTCACTAACTAATGCTGCAAAAATGGTATTCAATTTCATGTTTGCTTTTTTATTGACACGAAACACTGGAAGCTAAAAATTAAATTTCGGGAGGAAGAATAAAATAACTGATTTAAATGAAATTTCATAGGATCTTTGCAAAACATCTGCATTTGTTGGACTGTGACGACCAATTAACCATTCCATGAATATTATTTGCTGATGAATAGTTGTTTCTGAAATGCTCAACATAATTTAATTTCAACCTGAGTGTAGAGACCTTGCCTTCTTTATGATATAATTATCATTTTAAGAAATATTAACTGCGCCAGTTTTGAACTGTTTTTTCATCAGCAAGGTTTGTATTTAAATAGCACTGTTGTAAGTGACCACCAACAAAAGTATCCACAAACACCACACTAAGCCAGTTTCACATTTTCATAAGATGTTCTGTATCTCTTAGGCCAACACTTTCAGAAAAACAAAGCCAATCGTTTGTTGTATTAATACTACATTTGTTTGATTAAATCACTACCGTACTATCCATTCACATCTTTACCTATTGACATGGGTGCAGTTCAATTTTATCAATAGCTACATCACAGAGCTCTTGATTCTACTATACCTGGTGCTTGAACATCTGCAACACACAGGATAGCATATCTTCCTGGAGAATGCTTGCATAAAGTACATCAGCATACGGATATTAGCCAACACAGTGCTATTATGAAAAGCAACCAAGTAGACTTAACACTATTTGTTCACACACTCCCGAGAACCAGCATCGATCAAAATGGTGCCTACAAATATCCTCCGGATCAAAAAAATAATTATGATAGCAAACATGTATTAAGTACAAGATGTTGTCACATTATATGGAAATATCTTCAGTCCTGCGCAAAAGTCGACATATGAAACAAAAAGAAAAAATTACGCACTGTTGCTAAGATCAAACCTCAAGGTTACAAAAATTGCAGATTACCAAAATTTAGCGCAAATGTAACTCCTCCACTGTACACAGCTACAACACTGTTCAACGAACCCAGATCGCAACGGCCATTCGGCACTTCTGACTGACAAAATTACTCATCGCGTTTGGCGTGGCTCTTGTCTCAGGCGGTCACATGGTTTGCCACAGACTGTAACGTGCAGCGGAAAAAGTCTAGCTTTGCCAAAGTGAAATGGAGTAATTCGATAAAAATTAACACTCCAGTTGCGGTACAATAAACTATGC